>Ga0116189_1002232_pt1 | contig 14441 bp, 9 predicted proteins | sample AD_JPNTR3_MetaG_FD_89895 | JGI IMG/M metagenome (GOLD analysis project Ga0116189, IMG submission 89895) | Active sludge microbial communities of municipal wastewater-treating anaerobic digesters from Japan - AD_JPNTR3_MetaG | ecosystem: Engineered > Bioreactor > Anaerobic > Digestate | place... | reverse complement strand
GGCTGGGAGGGATTCCGCTGCCTGGTATGAGCTTTGAAATCTTTACTTTGAGCAGAAGAAGTATGCTGAAGCGGCAAAAACCCTCGAGAAAGCATCTACAATGATGGGCAGCAATTTCGATCTCCTCAAGAAAATCGGAATAGCATATGTGAGAGCCTCGGACCTTTCAAGCGCCGTGAATCCTCTGGTCAAAGCCCTTGAGATCAACAGCAAGGACATTGAAATCATAGATATGCTTGCCGGATGTTACAGGGAAACCAAAAACAGCAAGCAGTTGACAGATCTTCTTATCAGATGGGCCCAGCTTGACAGTAAAAATGTCCAGATACGCATGGAACTGGCGGATCTGCTCCTTGCTGCTTCGAAGACAGCCGATGCTGCGAAGGTGCTTGAGGAAGCATCTTTGCTGAAGAAATGTGATACCGATCTGCATATAAAACTGGCCCAGATCTACGAGAAGCTTGGCAACAACGAAAAGTGGCTGTCACAGTTAAAGTCTGCAGCCACCTGTTCTCCGAAAAATGCGGACCTGCAGTTTCAGATTGCCCGTTACTATTACCAGTTGAAGGATTTTGCAAAAGCAGAGGGTTATCTTCGTAAAGCTGTCAGTCTTCAGTCAGGTCACATAGAGGCCAACTACATGCTTGGCACCTGTCTTTCCATGCAGAGTCAATACAAGGAAGCGATCAACTATTTTTACCGGGCTGTCAGCGGAGAGCCTTCGAACTCCAATTATCGGATCAGTTTGACAGAGGCCTATTACTGGGTTGGTTCTTTTGAAAACGCGCTTAAGACCATTCGACCGGTTGTGATGGTGGACAAGGCCCCGCCAGCTGCACTTAGATGGGCCGGGTTGCTTTACAGGGCAACGGGTAAAAACGACACCGCGAAGCAGGTTCTGGAAAATGCGATTCTGGCCGACAAATCCTGTAATGATTGTTTTGTGGCTCTGGGGGACATTTATTTCGAGGAGATGGATTACCGTAATGCCTCAAAGCATCTCCAGACCGTGGTAAACACAATGGAGTACGATGAGGTAACTTCGGTTAAACTGGCTCAGTCATATTACAAGCTGGGAAAATTAGACCAGGCCAGAGATATTTACCAGACTATCACAACCAAGAGTCCGCGTAATGGGGAAGCTCTGTACCGGCTCTGTAATATTCATCTTAAGAACAATAATATCCCTGAAGCTAAGGCGATACTGGCCAGAAACACAAGTAATAAGACCGGGTGGTACTATCTTGCCAGCGGAGAGATAGCTGAGGCCGAGAAAAACCTCAAACAGGCGATGGCTGATTTTGCCAAGGCGTTGAAGATGATTCCCAATGTGTCGGAAGTTCAGTATGCAGCCGGAAGAATAAGCCTGGCAAGGCGTAAGTATTCAAATGCTATCACGTATTTCGGAATGGCTATGGCTGGTGATCCTGACAATGTCCAGTTGATTCTGGATCTGGGGAAAGCCTATGAGGGATCTCAGGATTATCCTACAGCGATGGATCTTTATCAGGAGGTCCTGCGACGGCAACCGGATCATCCGGATGTTCACTACTGTATTGCCCGTATCACAAGCAAAAGCAAAGATCATGAAAAAGCCATAGAAACTATCAAGGAAGGTATCCGACAGAACAAGAAAAATGTGATGCTTTACATGGCTTTAGGGCATGAGTACAGGATGATGAAGAAAGATGATGATGCTTTGGAAGCTTATCTGAGGGCTGTGAAGATCGATAAAACACAGGCTTTGGAGGCTTTCAGGCATATCGGGACTATATATTATATTAAAAAAGATGAAAAAAAAGCAAAAAAGTTCTTTGAGATGTATATTAATGAAGGTGGACAGAATGCAAAAGTAAAAGCAATCCTTCAGAGATTGTAGCATCATTTAAGAGGGAAAATATGGGTCAAGGCATAAAATTCTGCAATTTAAACGCTTTTTTTGCTCGCAGAAGGGGGGGGTTATGAAACGCTTTACCCTGTTTTTTTTCCCAATTCTTCTTATGATGTCGTCTGCTTTTTCACAGCAGTATCCTGACACTATGTGGATTCAGGTGACTTTCTACGATTTTCATGCGGACGGAAGTAATCCCGAATTTGAGCCTGATCACAATGGGGGCCTTAAACTGGGCATGGTGGCCGATACACTCTCGGCTGACCGCAAACCGGTTCTGGGTCCAAGCCCGTTTTTTAACTATTATGTCCACAAATGGTTCCGCCCCTGGACTCCGGATGATTTTACTGCCCCGGTTTACGCAGACAGAAATGGCACTTTGGATAGTATAGTAACACTCGAACATGATACAGCCTTTAAAAACATCGTTATCGTAGATTCTCTTCCTTTTATTCATGTCGGTGATGGTGTATACGAGTTTGAGCGGAGTGGAAGAAACGGTACTCCGGAGTTTTTCTGGATCGATGGCAAGGGCTTTGGTGATGAGCCTGCCAGATATCGTCACAACTTCTCCTTCACCATGGAACTTCATACGACTTTTACCTACAAGAAGGGACTGACGTTTAACTTCCTTGGTGATGATGATGTCTGGGCGTTTATCAATGGAAAACTGGCCATGGATCTTGGCGGGATACATGGTTCACAAGCCGGCACTATTAATCTGGATAATATTGCCTCTGAGTATGGCCTGGTTGAAGGCGTAAAGTATCCTTTCGATTTCTTCTATGCTGAGCGTCATACAACCAACAGCACAATCAGAGTATCGACAAACCTCTTTACTCCTCCTGCAATACTGAGACTTTATTCCAAGCCGGGAGCACCGGATGTCAATGGGAATATACCTATGGGGGGGGGCGATACAATCCGTGTCGGGGAATTATTCAATGTTTATGCACATGTTTTTGACAGTAGTGTCTGGAAACCGGAGTGGGATAGTCTTGTTACATGGGAGTTAACCGGTGCAGATGGAAATGTCACTTTAATTTCCCAGACTGATGGTATTGCACAGCTTCTTCCCACCAAAGCGTTTGGCACGGTGACCCTTACGGCGCGTTTTGTTAATCCCAACGATCCTACTCAGGCTCCGGCAATTGCTTCAGTGAGGCTTTACATCGGCCCCGGGAAACCGCATCATATAACAATCCAGCAGACCCCCGATATTATCCAGACGACAGACAGCAGTCTTGATTCACTGCTGATCCCTGAGAATGTAAACAGTGCAACTTTATATGCTGTTGTACGGGACAGTCTGGGTAATTTTATCCGCTTTGCGGATAATGCCCAGTGGCAGAGTACAAATCCGCAGGTGGCAACTGTAACTCCGGAGGGGAACAAATACCAGGCGGTCGTGGGAAAGGTAAACGGCGGATTGACCCAGATCAGAGTCACTGAATCGAATCTGATACCGGCGGTTGTTAATGTGATGGTCAGGACAACTCAGATCGAGCTGAGTTCGGCTGTGACAAGGGATAATAATGGAAACGGCTATCTTGATAGAATCGATCTGACATTTGACGCCTCGGTTGTAATCACAGATGATATGATTCCTCTTTTCCGGATTGTAAATGGAGGGGTAGTATTCACTATTGACAGTATCAGGGCCTCAGGCGGGAACACTTTCAGTGTGTATTTAAAAGAGAAAACTGGTGGTGAATTTCAGACTGGCTGGACACCACGTCTTTCCATCCAGGGTGGAACTGACCTGGTAGCGGTACACGATTATGTCTGTACGGATGGAGCCGGTCCAGTTGTAAGCAGGGCTCTTTACTATCCCGGTGCTCTGAGAAGCCAGCAGAGTTCATCCGGAACACCCGATACCATAAAAGCAACAATCAGTGAGCTTGTAAACTGGCCTCCCAATCCTGATCCCAATAATGTTTTCTTCTATTACCGTGGTGGAACCCGTGTTTCAGGTGCCTTTTCCTCGATTTCTATTCTGGATGACAGTACAGCACTGCTGGTTGTTTCCGATAAAATAAGTGTCGAGACCGACAGAGACAGTATCCAACTGGCATCATCGGGAAATGTAAAAGATAAGGCATCAAACAGTCCGCCGGCTAATGGACGTAAAGCTCCAGTGGAGTGGGGTGCTGTGAGTATAAATTATATTCCCAGCAATAATCCTTTTATACCGCAGAAGACAAAGATTTCTACTGCAGTTCAGAATTATTATGCTCCTGTGATTCAGAAGCAGGTTGCTGTTGAATTTGCCAATAAGGATTATGGGACTGTAATAGGAATTCAGGTCAAGGGTAAACCGTTGCAGGAGATTCCTGGCCCTGTTGACAGCACTTTTGGGAAAGCGGTTGTTTATGATGCTGTCGGGAACATCGTGAGGTCAAATCTGTACGTGTTCAAGGCTGCCGGGAATGATTACGGAATTTACTGGGACGGGACCAATGACAACGGTCGGCTTGTCGGAAGAGGGATTTACCTTGTAAGAGTGGTAACCACAGACGTCGCCAGAAAGACCAGAATTGGCAATATTAAAGTTGCAATACAGAGATAAACATCGGTTCTTTTCTAAATACAAAAAACGGAGAGAGGCGGGAGATGTTAATTAGAAGGACTAATTACGGGGTAATACTACCTTTCCTTTTTCTGCTGACCAGCCTGCAAACTGTGCGGGCGGATGGTCTGGCAGGTGAATACCTTCTTACTCAGCGTTGGCGTGACATGATAGCTCATCATTCGCCGCTGACCAATGCGGCCCTGATGACAGAAGAAAATTACGTCTCCATAAGGGTAGCCTTTGCTCCTATACTGTCTGGAGAGTTCAAACATGTGGAAGTTGGTGTTGTTGTTCCTATCGGGCTTTATCAGTCGGTGGGAGTAACGGTTCTGGGATCTCCGGAGGGTACTGTAACTGCAGGTAAAGAATCATTGAGCGGCCAGGTTGTCCCGGGAGATTCTTCTCTTGCAAACCTGAATGCATTTATAATGCTTTCCTACGCATGGCATTTCTGGGATAAGCTCTCTGCCGGTATCAATTTCAACTTAGCTTATTCCAGTTATTTTGGTGATCCCAGGAGGGGAACAGGAATCGATATCGGGATTACCTACCGCCTGCTCCGTCATGCTTTACTCGGGGACCATGTGCTTGGGCTTTCCACCATAAACCTTGTCGCTCCCACAATGGGAAAATCCTATATGCCGGATTTTAAGAGCACAGGCCAGTATTCAAGGGATATCAAGTTGTCATGGATTGCCAACTACTGGGAAAGAAGGCTTGAGAGTGCGCTCGATATTGATATTAAAGATTTCTGGGCTGCAAAGGATGAATTCAAGCTCAGTGATGGAGGGCTGAGTCTGGCAAAAAAGATAGAATGGGATATCAATCTGAAACTGGGTGCATGGCTTCTGCGCATGTTCAAGCTCTACCTTCAGTTTGGTTTTGATGAGGATGCAATCGATTACTGGGGTCTGGCATTCGGAATCAATATCCCGACTGTCAATGCCGGACGTGACCTGGAAGCCCTCTATCAGTACAATATCATGACTGAGGCACAGAATGATGCTACAGGGCATAGCATCTATTTCCGGATGGATGTAGGGAAACACAGAGAAGAGGTTTTTGCCAGAAGAATGGCACGTCTTGCAAGCCTGTCTCCAAACGAACTCTACAACAGAGCCCGTCGTCTGTATTCCGAAAAGAAATACTGGGATGCCTTCTTCATTTTCAGCCGCATCCTTGTTGAATTCCCCGATTTCTTCAAGAACGACTGGGTACAGTACTATCGTGCCAGTTGTCAGGAAGAGTTGGACATGAGAGAGATGGCAATAAAGAACTACGAGAACACCAAGAAGGAGTTCCCGCTCAGTACTGCTGTTCCTCATGCTGATCTGGGTCTCATGAGAGTTTACTACCGCAATGGTGATTTTTCAAATGTAACAAATCAGTTCATTGAACTGAGTAAACCCAATGTTCCCGATTCGCTCCGTTTTCATGGTGCTTATCTGATGGGGCAGACCCATCTGCAGACAAACGACCTGCAGAAAGCAATTCAGGTCCTCTCTATCGTTCCTGAGGAACATCCTGACTACATCTTCGCTCAGCACGCAATTGCCATCGCACGGGCCCGTCTGGATTCAGATATGAGCGAGATTGTAATGGCTCTGGAGAATTGTGTCGGGGCCAAAGCTGAGACACCTGCACAGAAGGAAGTGGTTAACAGATCATATCTTTTCCTGGGATATATCTTCTATGAAGAGAATACACTGTCCAAAGCGGTTGTTGCGCTTAGAATGGTGCCTACCAGCAGTTACTATGCTGAGGATGCTCTGCTTGGGCAGGGGTGGACAGCGCTTAAGGCCAGGCAGTGGACCGACTGTATCTCTACCGGACAGTTGCTCAGCAAAACATCCCAGAAGGGTATTCTGCAGTGTGAAGGTATGCTGATTCAGGCATATGGTCATCTCCTGCAGAAGCAGTATGCGCAATCACTCGCGCTTCTGAAAACAGCTTCGGAGAAGATAAGAACTCTTTCTACACCAAGTGAGGATTCACTTAACTACTCACGGATGCAGTATGAAAGCAACCGTATGTCTCACAATTTCATGGCTGATAAAGTCGATAACATTTCAATGGTGGGACAGACTGCCACTATGGGCTCTCAGGTAGACAGCCTTCGCAGCGAGCAGGATAAGTATTTAGCCAAATTTGATGAATACTTCACATTCTCACGCGAATTTGGCCGTGCGGCTTTCTTTGCCCGGTCAATCGATGCTGTACGGGATGATATCGAATACGCTCTGGCAACGGTACAGAAGATCGTTGGCCAGTCCGGTATAGAAAAAGTACAGCAGCAGATGGAGGAGGAGCAGAAGCAGATCGATGCTGAAATCGAGAAGCTGAAGAGAGAGATGGAAAAACTGCAGAATCAGGAATAACCTGTTGAACCGGTATTGAGAGTTATTCGCCGCCATACTATAGCACAGTATAGCGGCGAATTCTTTTTAAGTCTCCTTGTGTACAAACAATCCAAAAAATCAGAGTTTACCCGAAGGATAAAAAGAAGAGAAGTGAGGAGGATATGGATTTTATCGAACTTATAAAGAAGAGATTCTCTGTGCGCGGTTTTCAGGAAAGGCCTGTAAGTGATGAACTGGTGTTGAAGGTGCTGGAAGCGGCAAGGTGGGCTCCGTCAGCCTGCAACAATCAGCCCTGGAATTTTGTTGTTATCCGCAGCCCGGAGTTTAAACTGAGACTTGAGGCGGTTTATAACAGACCATGGTTTCTGACTGCACCGGTAATAATTGCAGCCTGCTGTGACAGAAACATATCCTGGAAGAGAGCCGATGGGAAGGAATATGGGGATGTTGATATTGCCATCGCATTGGATCATCTGACCCTTGCTGCCACGGAAATGGGTCTGGGCACATGCTGGGTAGGTGCTTTCAATTATCCTGAGGCATGCAGGGTGTTGAGACTTCCTGACAATATTGAGCCTGTGGCTTTTACTCCCCTGGGATATCCATCCGTCGAGCAATCCACTAAAAAGCGAAAAGAACTGGACCAGATAGTGCATTGGGAGCATTTCGGCGGCAGCAGGGAAGATTTGAAATAGATGTGTTTACAGCCGCCCGCACCTTTACAGATCCTCTATGAGGACAGTCATCTGATTGCTTTGAACAAGGAGCCCGGGACGATTGTCATTCCCGGAAGAGGAGTCAGTGATTCAGACACTCTGGTAAGGAGGCTGGAGGATTACTGTGGGGGAAAGATATTTGTTGTGCACAGGCTGGATCGGGAAACCAGCGGGGTGGTTCTTTTTGCCAGGGATGCATCGACTCATCGGGAACTGAATCTTCAGTTTGAAAAAAGAGAGATCACCAAGGTTTATCTGGCTGTTGCAGAAGGGGGCATGGATGGTGAGGGGGTGATCGATAAGCCTCTGTATCAGTTCGGATCGGGACGGATGGGGGTGGATTCAAGGGGGAAAGAATCTCTAACCTGCTACAGAGTACTTTGTAATCTGCGTAATTCAACTCTTCTTGAGGTCAGACCGCAAACCGGCAGAAAGCATCAGATAAGAGTTCATCTCTACTCCATAGGACATCCGGTTCTTGGGGACAGGCTCTATGGCCATTGCCGTCCTGTAGGAGGAATTACCAGGCTGATGCTCCATGCCTATCGGATTACCTTTACTCTCTCAGGAAACCGCAGGACAATAGAAGCTCCCCCTGATCAGGAGTGGGAGAGGATTATAAGCCGGCTTGGCTGAAAGTAGTGACAACTTACAGGAAAAATCTTATTTTTCCGATTCTTGTGTCTGAAGCACGGCTATATTCTTTAACTGATTTTAAAGGGTGAATATGAGTGTGAAAAAGGTTCCATTTACTGCGGAACAGATAAAAAAAATTATTGAAAAGTATCCGACTCCTTTTCATATATATGATGAGCGTGGGATTAAAGAGAGTCTCAGGACACTTATTGATGCATTCAGTTGGTCTGAGGGTTTCAGGGAGTTTTTCGCGGTCAAAGCCGCGCCTAATCCTTATCTGCTCAAGATTATCAAGAAGGGAGGAGGTGGAGCGGACTGCAGTTCTCTGCCTGAGCTTATTCTGGCACAGAAAGCCGGAATTACCGGTGAGGAAGTGATATTTTCTTCCAATGACACACCGGCGCAGGAATTTAAAAAGGCCCGCGAGATGGGGGCTATAATCAATCTGGATGATATAACTCATATTCCGTTTCTGGAGAAGTATGCAGGGATTCCTGAACTGATCTGTCTGCGATACAATCCCGGGCCCTCAAGAACCGGCAATTCCATCATCGGTAATCCCAGTGAGGCGAAATACGGTTTTACCCGTGAGCAGCTTCATCAGGGGTATCGGCTGCTTAAGGAGAAGGGGGTGCGTCGTTTTGGACTTCATACGATGGTGGCTTCAAACGAGCTTAATCCCCAGTATTTTGTGGACACTGCGGTGATGCTCTTCGAGCTTGCGGTTGAAATTTACAATGCGGAAGGTATAAGATTTGAGTTTGTCAATATGGGCGGAGGAGTGGGAATCCCTTACCGTCCTGATCAGAAGCCGGTTGATCTGAAGGTGGTCTCTGACGGGGTAAAGGAAGCCTACGAGCGCATAATCGCCGGTTCCGGTTTACATCCTTTAAAACTGCAGATGGAGTGCGGAAGGGTGATTACCGGGCCTCATGGGTACCTCGTGTCAAGAGTTCTTCATATCAAGAAGACCTATAAAACCTATGCCGGCCTTGACTCGTGTATGGCAAACCTTATGCGTCCTGCACTCTATGGTGCATATCATCATATCACTGTAATAGGTAAAGAGAATCTGGATGCCGCATGCAAATACGATGTGACCGGATCTCTGTGTGAAAACAACGACAAATTCGCCATTGACCGTATGCTGCCGCCGCTTGAACCGGGTGATCTGGTTGTCATACACGACACCGGTGCGCACGGTCATGCCATGGGATTCAACTATAACGGGAAGCTTCGCTCTGCGGAACTGCTGCTCCGGGAAAACGGAGAGGTGGTTCAGATCAGGCGGGCAGAGACAGTCGATGACTATTTCGCGACTCTTGACCTGGCGGGACTTCCGGAATTTCAAGCCACATAAAGGGACTCATAATGTCAAATGAACTGCTGCTAAGGTATGGCGCCAACCCTCATCAGGCACCAGCCCGGATTTTTTCGGGTAAAGGAAATCTTCCCATCAGAGTGCTTAACGGAAGCCCCGGGTACATAAATCTGCTGGATGCGCTTAATTCATGGCAGCTTGTGGCAGAGCTGCGTAAAGCTACAGGGCTGCCTGCGGCTGCTTCTTTCAAGCATGTCAGTCCAGCCGGTGCGGCTATTGGACTGCCTTTGACAAAAGAACTCAAGAAAGCCTTTTTTGTGGAGGATATGGAACTCTCTTCCATCGCCTCGGCTTACGCCAGGGCAAGAGGTGCGGACAGAGTATCGAGTTTCGGGGACTTTGCCGCACTGAGCGATCCTGTTGATCTGGCCACTGCACGGCTTCTTAGATGTGAAGTGTCCGACGGTGTGATTGCTCCAGGATATGAACCCGGAGTGATTGACATCCTTAAAGAAAAGAAAAAAGGTGCTTATGTGGTTCTGGAGATCGATCCCTCCTATCAGCCACCTGAGATGGAAACAAGGGAAGTATTCGGGATAAACTTTGAACAGAAACGTAACACAATAGAGATTACCGGTAATTCCCTTCAGAACCTGGTGACAGAGAACAAGGAACTGCCTGAGGATGCAAAGCGGGATCTTATACTGGCGCAGATCACGCTTAAATACACCCAGTCCAATTCAGTCTGTTTCGCTTACGGAGGACAGGCTATAGGAATAGGGGCCGGGCAGCAGTCAAGAATTCACTGCACAAGACTTGCGGCATCAAAGGCGGACCGCTGGTTCTTGAGGCAGCATCCTATTGTGCTTGCACTCAAGTTCAAAGAGAAGATTGGCAGACCGGACAGGGATAATGCCATAGATCAGTTTCTGGAGGACAATCTTACTCCGGCTGAACAGTATACCTGGCAGAATAATTTCGAAGTACCTGCGAATCGGATGTCAAGTGAGGAGAAAAGAGAGTGGCTCAATCTGATGAACGGGATATCGCTTGCATCTGATGCGTTTTTCCCGTTCAGGGATTCAATTGACAGAGCACAGCAGAGCGGTGTGAAATATGTGGTACAGCCCGGAGGCTCTAAAAGAGATGACCTGGTGATAGAGGCCTGTAACGAGTACGGGATGGTGATGGCGTTCAGTAATATCAGGCTCTTTCATCACTGATCCGGGACTTTTTCTTTGATATTGAAACTTTACACCTGAATTCCGGTCAGGATTTATTGAAAACTGGAATTTTACGGATATGGAGTTAATGGAGGCTTATGGCTGATAAAAAAGTTCAGAATGCGATTTCCCCCACAAGAGAGCAGGATTATCCTGAGTGGTACCAGCAGGTAATACGTGCGGCGGACCTGGCGGAAAATTCCCCTGTGAGGGGCTGTATGGTTATAAAACCCTGGGGTTACAGTATCTGGGAGAATATTCAAAATGTCCTGGATGCCAAATTCAAGGAAACCGGGCATAAAAATGCCTATTTCCCCCTGTTTATACCCAAGAGTTTTCTCGAAAAAGAGGCACAGCACGTTGAGGGTTTTGCTAAAGAGTGTGCGGTTGTGACTCATCACCGCCTCGAGGCTGGTCCTGAGGGCAAGCTTATTCCTGCTGGAGAACTGGAAGAACCTCTGATTGTTCGTCCCACATCCGAGACCATCATTGGTGAGATGTTTGCCAAATGGGTACAATCCTATCGTGACCTGCCCCTGCTGATAAATCAGTGGGCAAATGTGGTCAGGTGGGAGATGCGTACCAGACTATTTCTGAGGACTGCCGAATTTTTATGGCAGGAAGGGCATACGGCTCACTCCACATCGCAGGAAGCGGTGGAGGAGACCATGAGAATGCTTGATATATACGCTGATTTCGCGGAAAATTATATGGCTATGCCTGTGATCAAAGGAGAAAAAACAGAGGGAGAGCGTTTCCCGGGTGCTGTTTCTACCTTCTGTATCGAGGCAATGATGCAGGACAGGAAAGCGCTTCAGGCCGGGACATCCCATTTTCTGGGGCAGAATTTCTCCAAAGCATCGAATATAAAGTTCCTTGATTCAACTGGTAAAGAGGAATATGCCTGGACAACATCGTGGGGAGTTTCCACACGGCTGATCGGTGGGCTTATAATGACCCATGGTGACGATGATGGTCTGATTGTTCCTCCGAGGCTGGCGCCTTCTCATGTGGTAATTCTTCCGATGATACATGATGAATCTACTGCCGGAAATGTGATAGAGTATTGTGAGAGTCTGGCAGCGGAGCTGCGTGATGTCATGTTTGATGGACGCAGGATCGTGGTGGAAGTAGACAAAAGAGAAGGTAGGGGAGGAGAGAAAGTCTGGTCATGGATAAAGAAGGGTATTCCGCTTTATCTTGAAATCGGACCCAGAGACATCGCATCCGATTCGGTTTTTGTTGGAAGACGCGATAAGAGCCGGAAAGAGAGATATTCTCAGAAACGCAGTGAATTTGTTGCAGGAATTTCATCTCTTCTTCAGGAAATTCAGAACAATCTTTTTCAGAGGGCAAAGGCTTACCGGGACAGCCACATCAGGCGGATCGACAGCAGGGATGAGTTTTACGAGTTTTTTACTCCTGCAAACCCGGAGAAGCCGGAGATCCATGGCGGGTTCGCATTCAGTCACTGGAATGGTTCTGAAGAGGTGGAGCAGAAGGTTAAAAACGATCTTAATGTGACAATCAGGTGCATTCCACTGGATTCTCCAAAAGAGGAGGGAAGGTGTGTGATTAGCGGAGAACCATCTTCCAGGAGAGTCATTTTTGCCAAAGCTTACTGAGATTTGCCGTATCTGTTTCAGAAGCAGATTTTCAGACCGTATTGCCGTTCTGCTCGCTGCGGTTATTCTTGTCAATTCAGGCGCATCGGGCAGTGAACCGGGCAAAAAAGGGGTCGTAGCCGCCTCCATAAGTATTCCTGTAGCTGCTGCAGGAACTGCTGTGGCTACTTTTTTTATTGTACGCGGTAAAAAAAAGGATCGTCAGCACGGGGACTCAGTAATCACGGCAGTAAGATCGATTATCGACAGTTCACGCACTCTATTTGCAGAAGATAAATATGACCAGTGCGCGTCCAGGCTTAGAAGTGCCCTGCCGCTGTGGGATCAATACAGCCACTATTGTCATAAAAGAAAGGGATCATCACAGTGCTCAAGCTTAGATTCAATAAACGAGTCAATTTCCAGGTGTGAGTTTCTTCACAGTATCAGATCTGAGATTTTTCTGCTGGATTCATTAACAGGCCTGCTGCCTTCAGGGCCTGACGAACTTGCGGAAGCCGATCGTCACAGGGTTATCGCTTTGACCGGACAGTGCAGGCAGAAAATTGACAGCATAATGCAGCGTTATCCCGACCGTGTGACTGACCTGAAACACGGGTTTCAGCGTGCCATCCTTAGTCTCGACAGGGTAGACAGTCTCTTCAAGGTCATTTATGACCAGCAGAGGGATGATTTCAACTACAAGAACAAGTTCTACTACAACAGAGCAGTTGAGTCCGGGGATTCGATGGCTCTCAGGAATTTCCTTGCGGATTGCGATTACTATCAGGTTGATAAATATTGGTGCGGGAGGGTGCGTCTGGCACTGAATCCTCAACGTACGGATGGGGATGGCAAAGTGGAACCAGTGTCTCTGTCCCAGCCGGCGGCGAAAAAGAAACTGACTGCTGTGGATTCAATGAAGATCCGGTATGCGGAGGTTATGAGCTCTGCAAGGATAGATCTGCTTGAGGATTATCTTAAAACGTATTCAGGGAAGAGGTTCAGGAAAAAGGATTCCAGAGTTGACAGTGTCAAGATAGTGCTGGACTCACTGAACAGGATTGTGAAAGCTGAGGAGCAGTTCAACAAAGATCATCCTTTGTTCGTAAATGCGGATCAGGCTGATCTGACCATCAATGTTCTGGGGCTTTCCGAAAACGTGGAGAGGCTTTTCAGTGAGATACTGGAGCAGAAGAAACCGGAACTTTTGAAGGTAAACGGTATGCGTTTTCCGGCTGTGATCAAAATAGATTACTCAGCCACTCCTCCTATACTGTTTGTAAATGCATTTCTGAACAGCAGGAGGGATGTGGAAAGGACATCCGGAGATGAGGATGTCCAGTTCTCACTCCCCGGGGTTTCACAGTTGATGGATCTGCTTAACGCTGTAAAACTGGGAGTGATCTCTGAGATGGAGAAAAGGGGTGTAGCAGATATGGTTCAGATGAAGAGAATCAGAACAGCAGCTTATGTGGTTCGTCTGAACCGCAGCGCATCGGATTGTATCACTTTCTATGCAAAAGAGAATCCGAATGCTGGAGCGGAAGGCTCGTCTTTCCTTTATTACGACTTTTTCGATATTTCATTTCAATCCAGCCGCAATATCCGTTTAAGCGGTGACTCATCCCATACAATCAAACTGGTTAAAGATAAAACAGACAGCTTAAAGTACCGGCTCTGCACAGATTTTTTTCAGTGAGAGCATCACCTTCACCTTTTAAGCGCTTTACACGTGCTTACTCTCTGTCCCGGGCAACATAAAGACAGGACTCCCCGTAATTTTTTCAGATACCTCAAATGTGCAATTGAGATTGCGCTGACAGATTAAACGGAATGGCAGTACTGCATAAGGAGTGCGCATTATGGAAACTGCAGACAAGATTATACTGGTGACAGGTGCCACCGGAAAACAGGGAGGAGCCGTGGTAAAGCATCTTCTGGCGGATGGATGGAAGGTGCGGGCATTGACCAGACATCCTGATCATGCTGAGGCACGTGCGCTCAAGGATTCCGGGGTAGAGGTGGTTAAGGGTGACTTCGATGTGCCCTCAACACTCGATGAAGCACTGAAGGGGGTTTATGGTGTGTTCAGTGTCCAGCAACCGCTTGACAACG
>Ga0116189_1002226_pt1 | contig 14464 bp, 7 predicted proteins | sample AD_JPNTR3_MetaG_FD_89895 | JGI IMG/M metagenome (GOLD analysis project Ga0116189, IMG submission 89895) | Active sludge microbial communities of municipal wastewater-treating anaerobic digesters from Japan - AD_JPNTR3_MetaG | ecosystem: Engineered > Bioreactor > Anaerobic > Digestate | place... | reverse complement strand
GGGCGTAGCGTTTGTCGCCATAATTGGCTGTGACGGTAACCGGGTAACCGGGCATGGTCACTGTCGTGGTGGCGTTGGTTGTCTCTGCCAACACATGCGTGTCTCCAGTCCATTGGGTAAATTTAAAGTACAGCGTGTTGGTGGGATTGGCCGTGATCGTTATGATCTGACCGTTGGTGTAACTGCCGCTACCCGAGCCGTTTACGACTGTCAGCGGATAGAGGATCGGCTCGGTAATGGCCGTCAGCGTCACGTCGGCAAAGGGCATGACCACGGTGGTCGTGGCGTTGGTGTCCGAAAAGGCCTCACCCAGCCCCTGCGCATTGGTCACAGACGGCGGATCAACCTGCCAATACAAGAAGTTATGGTGCGCTACCGGCGTCCAAGCAACCGTGTTGGTCGTCCCTTTGAGGTGGTTGCCGCCGCCGGTGCCGCCGTTGACGGTCAGGAGAGGCAGGCGCGCACAGACGCGGTAGCCATACTCCGTGTCGAAAGCGCCAAAACTGTAGGGTAACCCGGATGAGGAACATGGACCAGCGGCTGACGCATAATATCCGCCGCGCGCAACATTGCCGACGCAAAGCTCCGCTACGTTGCCGTAGAGATCGTAGAGCCCCCACGGATTCGGCAACTTTTGTCCGACTTCATGGGCGTTACCACCGGAGTTGGCAACATACCACGCATAATCCCCGAGCGAAGCCGGATCGTCAGTCCCGCCCTCAAAGTGGTAACTGGTTGTCGTACCGGCGCGGCAAGCGTATTCCCACTGCGCTTGGGTCGGGAATGTAAAAAGCAACCCGCTCTTCTGCAGGGCTTCATTAAGCGATCCGTCGGTGTATGGATGTTGCGCGCCTGTAACCGGCAGTTGAGGGTCGCTATAGCTGGTGCCCCTTAGACAGTTCAATTGCCCTCGCGTCAGTTCAAAGACACCCATATAGTAAAACGTGCCGTTCGTCTCGACGATCTTGCGCAGGACGAGCTTGTTGGTCACATAGGCGAGGTCGTTCGTCCAACCGCCAGCAGGTACACTCGTCATGTACGAGATGGGATAACTGACCGCCGCGCTACCTTCAGACAGGTCGATCACGGCATAGTCACTCGTGTCTGGATCTTGGGCCAATGACACAGAAGTCACCGCCACACATGTAGCGAACAAGGTGAATAACATTTTTTTCATGACTACTCCTTCCGTCTTAGATCACGGTTATGGTAAGCATACCGCTTCACGAGGGAGACTGACAAGCGCAAAAGGTGGATATCGGACAATCCGCAATCGACGATCAGCTTTTGATGGATACCCCTGCGTTGCCAAAACAGTCGCGGGGCGTGACGGTATAACGAGTGTCCTGCGCAGCGGGCAGTTCGTCTTGGAGGAAGATACATTCGCCCGGCAGGTCAGCGAAGCCCTCTGGACGGCAGTACCCGGCGGCGAGGATCTCGCGGACGATCTTCTTGTCGGCGGCTTCGGCTACAACCACGTAGTCATAGACGCGCCTGCCGCCTGCAACGCTCTTGGCATGCGGGAATGTCACGTACACGCAAGGCTTCCCTTCGAACGACTTGCCCGCTAGCGGATGGCCGTCGGGACAGGTCTTAACCACTACCTTCGCCTGTGTGGGGAATTGCGGCGGGTGGCGCGCCGCGGCCCGGCGCTTGAGATCGAACGGACCATCCGGCCGCGCGGGAATCGGGATCACAAAGGCAGGGCCGATAGGGCACTCATACGGCACGGAACGACGATGCACCACCAGATGATCGTCATAGACTTCGTAAAGCATGAAGCAGGCGCCCGAGGGATCGCCACCCCAGGCGAGCGGGTCACCGATCGGTGCCATCTTGCGCTGTTTGAAGGTCGGGTGCCAGAAGGCCGAGGCGTTCTCGTAATTTTTGAACGGGCTGCCCCCTTCGTGCAAGCACCCCGAACCGATAGAGGTGAACGCCCCTTGCCAGACGATCAACTCGTTGGCCGGCGTGAGATGCGAGTGTCCGCTGATCGCCACCGCGTTCGGGAACGATGTCAACGCCCGCGTGGACGCGCCCGTGTCTGAGCTGCCGGGGTCACCGCACGTTCCCCGGGGGACAGCATGTTGGCAGTAGAAGAACGGTTTCGTCCCCTTGAGCGTGTCCGCATGCTCCTGCATGTACGCCTCGATGGGCGGATTGAGACTCTGCCACTGCGAACCGATGAAGGTGTAGCCCTTCACCTCTTTGCGCCAGATGAGTTCCCATTTGTCGTTGAAGAGGCGCTGCCACAGGCGCTCGGGGTTGTCGCGATGGGTAATTCGGCACGCGCGGAGTTTCTCCTCGGAAAAACCCTTCCAACGTCCGGAGTAACCATCCACGTCGTGGTTGCCGGTGGCGATCATCAGTTCGACTTTCCGTCCGTCAGGCGACTTACCGCCGGGGAAGACTTGGTGCCAGACTTCGGCGAACGGCTCGATCTCTTGGATGAGCCCCGTGTGGGCGATGTCGCCCGTACAGACGACAGCATCAATCGCTTGGGTGGACAGCCATCGCAACGTCTTCTCCAGATTGGCTTTGGCCGTACCGCGCCCGCCGATGTGGACATCGGTAATCGCACCGAATCTCAATGCCGGACGCCCCGCGTCGGCAAACAGGTCGAATGGGAAGGCCGTCCCGCCGATAAAGGTCAAAATCCCTTGAGCAAATTCACGCCGTGTCGTATTCATCATGTTTTTTCCTACCATCGCAATGAGGGTATCACGATTGCGCGGGATGTGAAAAGTGAATAGCGAGCGATCGTTGGGGCAGGGGTGTAACTCAAAATAGATGATAGAGTAGCGGCATCCTGGCGGGAGTTTTTCGCCCGGCCGCCGCGATCTGCGCGCTCGCCGCACGACTCAAATCCCATCTGACAGCCGCCTAACCATCAACTATTTGAATCGCGCCCGGAGTTGAATCGCGCCCTTGCATTTGATATGCGGAGGGGATTACACTGTGTCGTGAAAAGGTTTTTAGGGATAGCTGAAACGCTCAACCTTCGAGTTCAAGTTTTTAGAGGAGGAAAGGGATGAGAAGAATCGGGATGATTATGGTGAGCATGGCGGTCTGCATGATGGCCGATGTATGGGCGGAGGAGGGGTGGACGGATCCGCGCGTGCGTACGCTGATCATGCCGCAGCGCGTGATGTGGACCTCGGCCAATACGCCTTCGTCGCGGGTTGAGAACGCCGACATCCTGCTGAAGGAGAAGCACGGGCAGGTGCCGGAGGGTATCTTTTTGGCGGGTTCTGGATGCCGCATGGAGAATAAGGGCGCGCCAGCTTCGCTGTTGGTGGATTTCGGGCGTGAGTTGCATGGCGGCGTACAACTCGCTTCGGGCGGACCGAGCAAAAAGGGGATGAAGGTGCGCCTGCGCTTTGGCGAGTCGGCCGCCGAGGCTATGGCTGAACTCGGCGAGCGGGGAGCTTGCAACGATCATGCGATTCGCGATGATGTGGTGGAGTTGCCGTGGTTCGGCACGCGCGAACTGGGTAATACCGGTTTCCGTTTTGTGCGCGTGGATCTGGTTTCGCCCGGTGTGCTGAGTCTGGAGTCGATCCGCGCGGTGTCGCTGATGCGGCCCATGCCGCAGCTTGGTGCGTTCACGTGCAGCGATGAGCGCCTGAACCAAATCTGGGCGACTGCGGCCCGCACGCTGCATCTCTGTTGCCAAGAGTACATTTGGGATGGCATCAAGCGCGACCGGTTGGTGTGGATGGGGGACATGCACCCCGAGGTCATGGCGCTGATGGCGGTGTTCGGTCCGCAGCAGGTGCTGACCGATTCGCTGGATTACATGCGGCAAACCACACCGGCGGATCGCTGGATGAACACCATGCCTTCGTATACGTTGTGGTGGATCCGTTGCCAACACGATTGGTACCGCTACACGGGCGACCGGGCGTATCTGGCCAAGCAGCAGGCGTATCTCAAAGACGTGCTCGCGAATGTGCTGAAGCACATCACGCCTGAAGGTCACTATGGATTGCCGAGTGGCTTTCTGGATTGGCCGACTCAGCACAACCGCAAGGCGGTCGACGCCGGTATGCAGGCGCTGATGCTGATGGCGCTCGAAGACGGCGCGCGTCTGGCCTCTGTGTTGGGCGACACTGAACTCGCCGCACGCTGTACGGAGGGCGCGGCGCGGCTGCGCAAAGTGCGTCCTGAGCCGCACGACAGCAAGCAGGCGGCTGCGCTGCTCGCGCTCTCGGGGCTCGCCGAGCCGGCGGCCATGCACGAGCAGGTGTTGTCGCGCAACGGCGTGCAGGGTGTTTCGACCTTCTACGGCTACTACATGCTTGAAGCGCTGGCTAAGGCGGGCGACCTGCAACGCGGCATCGACACGGTGCGCGACTACTGGGGCGCGATGCTGGATATGGGCGCTACCAGTTTCTGGGAGGATTTCAATGTCGCTTGGACGAATCAGGCGTTCCGCATTGATGAGCTGCCGGTGCCGGGCAAGAAAGATATCCACGGTGACTATGGCGAGTTCTGTTACAAGGGGTTCAGGCACAGCCTCTGTCATGGCTGGTCGTCGGGACCGGCACCTTGGCTGATCGCGCATGTGCTGGGCATCCAGCCGGTGGAGGTCGGTTGCAAAACGGTGCGCGTCAAACCGTATCTGGGCGGGTTGGCCTGGGCCGAAGGCGCGTTCCCGACACCGTTGGGCGTGATCAAGGTTAAGCATACACGACAGGCCGACGGTTCGGTCAAAAGCGAGATACAGGCGCCCGACGGCGTCAGGATCGTACGGGAATGACAGCGCAAAAAATAGGAGTCGCCGTTCTGGTGGCGGCGGTGACAGCGGCGACGTGGGCCGGACCACAGGCGGTGACGCCCCGCTTCCCGACGTCCGATCTGGTGATTGCCGAAGAGATCGTGACGCCGCCTGCCGCAACCGACACCGATGCCGCGCCGTTCTTGCAGGCCGCGATCGACCGGACGGCGCAGCGCGGCGGCGGTACGGTGTTCGCGGCGGCGGGCACATACCGCATCGCCTCGCGCATTATCGTGCGTGAAGGCGTGACGCTGCGCGGTGACTTTTCCGCACAGGCCCCCGGGGCCGGAACACTCTTGAGTATCACGGCGGACAAGGGTCGCGAGGACGCGCCCGCCACCTTTTCGATTGAGCGCGGCGGCGGTCTGGTAGGGCTGACCTTCTGGTATCCAGAACAGCGGTTGCCTGATCCGGTGCCTTATCCTTGGACCATCAAGAATGCCACGATGCCCGCCAACGACAATCAGACCGTGGCGGACTGCACCTTTGTCAACGCTTGGAAAGCGATCTGCATCGGGCCGGACGGCAATGAGCTACACACTTTCCGCAATCTCAAAATCTGCGCATTGAAGACCGGCATTGAGATCGACAGCACCACCGACATCGGGCGCATCAGCAAGGTGACGGTCGCGCCAGCGGTCTGGCTGGAGAGCGGTCTGCCTGGTGTGCCGTCCGCGTCCGCGCTGCGCGACCACCTGTTGCGCGAAGACACGGTTGGCGTGATGATTGGTCGTAGCGACTGGGAGTATATTTGGCGGCTGGAAGTCTTCGGATACCGTCGTGGTTTGGTTTTCCGCAAGGGCGCGCGCGGCACTACTAATGCGGTGATGGCGGAGTCGCGTCTCACCGGTTGCGGACGCGCCTGTGAAGTGCAGGCGTTGAATCAGGTCGGTCTCTCCGCATACTGTTGCGAGTTCGCGGGTACCGAACATGCGTGGTTCGGCACACCCTCCTTTGATGCCGTGGTGCAGTTCCATTCGTGTCGGTTCGACGGCGTGACGGCCAACGACGGCAGCGGTGTGGTGACCTTTCATGCCTGCGACCTTGCGACGGCCGACGTGACTTGTGTGCCTGACGGCCAACTCACAGCGATGGATTGCGCACTGGGGCGCGCCACGTTGGCGGCCCGTCGAGTGCGGTTGCTCGGATTCGACGCCGCAAAGGCGCGCGTGGACGGATTGGATGCGGCTGGCGATGTGATGGTTCACGCGGCAGCTTGCGGCAAGGCGGGCGAACCGGTTGTCTGGGGTGATCCGCCGCCGTTCCCGCGACCAAAGTCCGATGCGCTGTTTGTGGTGACCGCATTTGGTGCGTCGCCGGAGCGCGAGGATAACGCGGCGGCGTTTCAGGCGGCGCTGGACAAAGCGGGCGCGAATCCCGGCGGCGGTACGGTCTATGTGCCCGGCGGGCGGTATGCGTTTCGGGGCGACATCGTCGTGCCGACTGGCGTGGAGTTGCGCGGTTGTTCGGATGTGCCGCATCACACGGTATCGGGCGGGACGGTCCTGCTGGTCCATCACAACCGTGGCGCGGAATCGGGATCGCCCTTTGTGAGTTTGGCTGGCGGCTCCGGCTTGCGGGGCGTGACCTTCTGGTATCCAGAGCAACCGTTGAAGGCACCGGAACCGTATCCGTGGACCGTGCGCGCGCTCGGAAAGCACTGCTGGCTGAAGGATGTGACGATCGGCAACGCCTGGCAAGCGGTTGATCTTGCCACACACCGTAGCGACGGCCACCGGGTCTCGTATCTCGCTGGCGCGATGTTCCGGCGCGGCTTGTTCGTGGGTGGATGCAAGGCGACCGGCTGGATCGAGGATGTGCAGTTCAATCCGCATTACGCCTGTCGCCTGCCGAAGGATTTGCCGCGCGTGGAGGGCGAGCGGCCCGGCGATGTGGGCGGGCGCGTCATTCAATTTCAGCGTGAGCATCTTGAGGGGATCGTCATACGTGATTGCCGGGATGCGCGGCTGCGGGGAACCTTCTTGTATGCGGCTTATGACGGACTCGCATTTCGCGGCGACTGCCGCGCGCAGGTGCTGATGCACGGCACGGACACGGGCAGCCGGGCCGTGGTGTTTGAGATGACGCGTGGCGCGCGCGTCGATATGGCGCTGACGCAGCTCGTGTCGTTGGGCGACTGGGCGCAGGCCGCGATTGTCACGCTACCCGCCGATCGCGGCACAGCGCGATTGCTAAATTCGCAGATGTGGGCGGGACCGGCCACGGCTATTCTGGAGGGAAGCGGCACGGTGCGGCTCGAACAGTTCAACACGCTGACCGGGCCAATCGAGGCACGGGCCGGACGCTTGGAGGTGCTCAACGGTGTGTTTGATCGCGTGCTGTCGCCGCATCTGTCCTTCTCGGCTCCGGCACGGGGCGAGGTGGTGGGCACGCTGTTCGAGCGCGGTCCCTTGCGGGTTGAGGCGGACCGCCGTCATGTGCGGACTTTCGCGAATTCGCTGTCGTCGGTGCCGCCCGCACTGGATCCGGGGGACGTGCCGACGCAGTTGGCGAGCGGGTTTGAACCGGGCGAGCCTGCGGCAGTTGTTGACACGGTGGCCACGCGGGGTGGCGGGTTGCGCCGGGTGAGCGACAACCGTTGCGGTGCGGTCGAACGTGCGGACGCGCACAGCGGGCGCTACGCCGTGCGGCTCGCCGGGGTTTCCGATGATCCCGCATACTCCTTCGTTTATCAGACGCTGTTCAAACAACCGGTCTTTGTGATGCCCGACACGGTCCTGACCTACTGGTTCAAGCCGCTCAATGAAAGCGGGCGCGGTACGGGCATTGATCTTTTGTTCGCCGATGGCAAGACCTTGCGCCAGAGCGGCTCGGTGGACCGCGACGGCATCTCCACTTTTCCGGGAGTCAAGCGCGGCCGGCTTGATGCATGGACGCAGATCACGGTGCCGCTCGGTAAATTTGCGGGCAACACGATCGTGACGGTCATGGCGGCCTACGATACCCGCAAGGGCGGGGGACGCTTTGAGTCGCTGTTCGACGACCTGCGCATCGCGCCTGAGTTGTCGCCTGCGGCGTGGCGGGTTCGGTTGGAGCCAGCGGGCGGGCGTGTGGCGCGTGGTACGCAAATCCGGCTTGTCAAAGAGCCATCGGTACGTGTGCGTTACACGTTGGACGGCAGTGCGCCGAAGGCGGATTCGCCGGAGTACAAGGAGCCGTTCACGCTCACGCAGCGTGGCGTGGTCGAAGTGCAGGTTACGCCGCTGACGTTGGACGGCGCGTTGTCGGAACAGGTGTTCGGGGCGTTGTACGAAGTTGAGTGAAAGGGAAAAGGGAGGGTGTATGAAGCAGTGGGGGATGGCGGTAATGGCCGTGTTGGCCGCGGTGACGGTCTCAGCGCAGACACGCGCGGGATGGACGCTGGTGTGGGCGGATGAATTTGATCGGGACGGATTACCCGACCCGTCCAAATGGACCTATGAAAAGGGATTTGTGCGCAACAAGGAAGCACAATACTATACGGTCAATCGTGCGAAAAATGCGCGTGTTGAGAATGGCCGACTGATCATTGAAGGGCGCAAGGAGGCTTATACCGCGCCGGATGGTAAGACCGCGTCGTACACGGCGGCAAGCGTGACCACGGATGGTACATTCGCGTTGGCCTACGGACGCGTGGAGGTCAGGGCCAAGCTGCCGCGCGGGCGCGGCATGTGGCCGGCGATCTGGATGCTCGGCACGAACATCCACGGCATCGGCTGGCCGCGCTGCGGTGAGATTGACATCATGGAGTTCGTGGGACATGAGCCGGCCACCGTTCATGCGAACTTGCATTGGTTCGACACAGGGAAGGGAAGGCACACCTCGTCCGGAGGCAAGCTGAACGATCAGAAGCCGTCGGACGACTTCCACATCTATGCCGTGGAGTGGTTCGCCGACCGCATGGACTTCTACTACGATGAAACCCTCTACTTCACCTGTCCGCTGTCCAAGGCCGGAGTGGATGACGCCAATCCTTTTCACAAGCCGCACTACCTGATCTTGAATCTGGCGATCGGTGGAAGTTGGGGAGGCCAGAAGGGGATCGATGATTCGATTTTCCCGCAACGCTACGAAATTGACTATGTCCGGTTTTATCAGAAAAAATGATGCGTTGCCGATAGGGTGACGAGAGGGAGGGGGACGTGATGATGATGAAGATGACGATGATCGGATTTTTGGTGACGGTCGTGTGCGGGGCGCAGATCGTTTATGGTGCAGAACCGGCTGAAGGCCAAGGGGGCGAGGATGTCGTGACCTACGAGGCGTTCGGCGCAGTGGGGGATGGCGTGGCGGATGATCTCCCCGCGATCTGCAAGGCGCACGAAGCGGCGAATGCACAGGGCAAGCGCGTGAAGACCAAGGCCGGTGCTACCTATCATCTGGGACGCCGCGCTTTGACCGCCATCATCGCGACCGACACCGATTGGGGCACCTCGCGCTTCATCATCGATGACAGCCTGGATGTTGAAAACCACCGCAAGACGCTGTTTGAGGTGCGGTCGCTCTTGAAGCCGGTGCCGCTCAAGATCGACAAGCTGTCGCGGGATCAGCGTCAATTGGATGCCAAGCCGCCGACGGATTGCCTCGTGACGGTGCAGAACAACAACAAAAAAATCTTCATCCGCCGCGGCTTGAACCAGAACAACGGCACCGCCCAGCAGGAGTCCTTTATTTTGCGCCAGGATGGCACCATCGAAGGCGACATCATGTGGGACTATGAGACGATTACCCGCGTGACGGCGCGGCCGATCGATCCGCAACCGCTGATCTTGCGCGGTGGGATCTTCACACACACCGGCAACAGCATGCGCCAAGAGAAGGGCTACAACTACTGGGGGCGGAACATCCGCATCACACGCTCGAACACTGAGGTGCGGGGGCTTGTGCATCGCGTGGTTGGTGAAGGAGAGTTCGGGCATCCGTACGGCGGTTTCCTGAGCATCAGTGAGGCCGCTGACATCACGTTGCGCGACTGCATGATCGATCCGCGCAAGACGTACAGGACGATCGGCGCGGTTGGAAAGCCGGTTTCGATGGGGTCTTACGGCTACAGCGCCTCGCATGTGGTCAATTTCAAAATGATCGGGTGTCGCATGGAGGCCATCAACGACCGCAGCCGTTGGGGCGTGGTCGGCAGCAACTTTATGAAAAATATCCTGCTTGAAGCGTGCTCGCTTTCAAGGATGGATGTCCACCAAGGCGTGGGCGGTACATACACGATTCGGAAGAGCACCCTGGGGTACGCGGGGCTCAATGCGATCGGGCGCGGGACGCTGCTGGTGGAGGACTCGACCCTTCACGGCGGCAGTCTGATTTCATTCCGGTCGGACTACGGATCGACGTGGGATGGCGATGTCGTGGTTCGGAATTGTCGCTGGGTTCCGGGTGCCGGGAACGTTCCGGCGCGTCCGGTTCTTTTCGGCATGAGTAACGACGGGATGCACGATTTCGGTTATCCCTGTTTCATGCCGTGCACGATCAAGATCGACGGGTTGACCATTGATGACAGCAAGCACAGCAAAGATTATCAGGGCGTCTTTGTCTTCGGCGATCCGATCGGTTCTGCCAAAACGGCGCGTCCCTTCCCTTACGCGTTAACCCAAAGCGTTCAGGTGCGAAATGTCAAAACAGCCAGCGGGCGACCGCTCGGGCGTTCCATAAATCCGGAGATAGAGCGCGCTATCGCGTGGATAATAGATGACCACTAACCCGGCCACAAATAGTGTTGCACTTTTTTCACGCAGAGGTTTTTTGAGGGATTAGGCTGGCCGCAAGTCGCGAGTCAACCAAAAAATCCGTGAGCTAAAAAATTTTAAAAAACCGGTTGCAACGACAGGGGCGAAAGAGTATGATCCGTTTCTATTTAAAGAAACAACCTAAAAGGTCTAACGATGAAAAAGCTCATACCTGTGTTGTTAATCGGGTCTGGAATCGGGATCGTCGGTTGCGGTCGGCAACCGTCCGGAACGCCTACAGACGGAACGATCACGCTCAATTACGCGAACTTCCCCCCGTCCGCGACTTTCCCCTGCGTACAGATGGAACGCTGGAAGCAAGAGGTTGAAACGCGCACCGGCGGCGCGCTCAAAATTAACACGTTCCCTGGTGGCACGCTGCTCGGCGCAAAGGATATTTTTGACGGCGTGATCGCGGGTACAGCCGACATCGGCAATTTTGCAATGAGCTACCAGCCGGGGCGCTTCCCGGTCTCTGAGGCCATGGACTTGCCGCACTTCTTCCCTGACGCCAAAAACGCCAGTCGCATCTTGGCCGGCTTGATCGAGCGTTTCAAGCCTGATGAATTCAAGCAGGTGAAAGTGTTGGCCGTCTTCACCTGTCCGCCCGCGATGGTGATGAGTTCCAAGGAGATTAAGACGCTGGAGGACCTCAAGAATCTGCCGCTGCGCTCCTCCGGCACCGGTGCCGAGGTGATGAAACGTCTGGGTGCCGCGCCGGTCGCGATGCCGCAGTCGGATGTGCCGGACGCCCTGCAGAAGGGCGTCGTGAAAGGCAATGTCTCCTCCGGCGAGGTGCTGAAGGATATGAACTACGCGGCCTACTGCCCGTTTGTCTATAAAGCCGATCTCTGCGTCATCAGTTTCGCAGTGGTCATGAACAAGGCAAAATACGAGGCCCTGCCCGAGGCAATCAAACAGGTGCTCGACGGTCTCTACCATGAACACGCCGAGTGGACGGGGGCCTATGTGGATCAGCATGTGCAAGCTGCGCTGGACTGGTCGCGTGAGCAGCATGCGCTCGTGATCCATGAGCCTACGGAGGCGGACCGTGCTGCATTGCGCGCCACCGCGCAGCCGATGTTTGCCGATTACGTGTCCCGCATCGGCGCCAAGGGCATCGATGCCGAAGCGATCCTTGAATACATCCGTGGTCAATTGCCCTAGTCTGGAAATCCTCCTATGCTACCCATACTGATCAATATCGAAAAAAAGATCTGCGCCGCGGGGATGACAGTAGCGGGTGTCCTTTTGGTCACCTTAGTCTTGCTCTCAGGCGCGAACGTGGCCTGCCGTCTGGCCGGACATCCCATCAGCGCGAGCTATGAGTTGTCCGGGTTCTTCGGCGCGCTGCTCGTGGCGCTCGCGCTCGCCGATACGCAACGCAAGCGCGGTCACGTCGAACTGGATCTGTTCACGCGTGTGTACACGCCCAGCGCCCGGCGTTGGGTCGGCACCTTCAATGTGTTTGCGGGTGCTGTGCTGATGGCTGTTGTGGGCGGGCAACTGGTTAACCGCGCCTGCGTGCTGCTGCGGGCGGGCGAGGTCTCCGAGACCCTGAAACTACCCTATCCGTGGCTGATGATCGGCGTGGCGGGCGGACTTTTTCTGCTGGTGGCATCATTCCTGACTGACTTCGCCGTACTCGCGTTCGGCCATCTCGAAAAGGACGAATACGAAAAACAGCGCGCGCAGACGGCCAACCCGATCTGTGACGAAACCGAAACGGGACGGGCCAAAGAGCCGGCGACCGAAATCTCGAAGCGGAAGTGGCTGGTGCTCGGACCGGGGTTGCTGGTCGTGGCGGGTGCGGCGATCTGGGCCGTCATCCATTTCAGTCTCGTCGCCGTCACTCCTGCCATGATCGGGTATCTCGGGATCGGCATCATGCTGACCCTCATCCTGTTCACCGGCATGTCGCCGGGTCTGGCGATGCTGCTCGCGGGCTTCGTCGGACTGCTGGCGCTCAATCCGCCCGCGAATGCAACCGCGCTGCTGAACGGCACGGTCGGCGCGGAGGTCTGGTCGGTCTTTTCGAACTACGGCTTTACGGTGATCCCGCTCTTTGTGCTGTTGGGCGAGGTGATCTATCACGCAGGCTACAGCGACCGCCTGTTCCGCGCCGCGCAAGCGTGGTTCGGGCACACGCGCGGCGGACTTGCCGTGACCACGATTCTGGCTTGCGCGGGATTTTCGGCGATCTGCGGCTCGAACACTGCGACGGCCGCCACCATGAGTTCGGTCGCGCTCAAGCCCATGAGCCGCAACAACTATCACCCCGAACTCAAGTGCGGCAGCATCGCTGCCGGTTCCACGCTGGGGTCGGTGATTCCGCCGAGCATCGTGCTGGTGGTGTACGGTTTATACACTGGGCAGAGTATCGGCAAACTCTTTGCGGGTAGCATCCTGCCCGGCGTGCTGCTGACGATCCTGTTCGTGCTGACGGTGAAGGTCATCCTGTGGCAGCATCCCGACTGGGCGCGGACCGGTACGCGGGGTTCGCACACCCGGCGCTTTGCGCTGCTGCCGCAGGTGATTGAAGTCGCAGTGCTCTTCGCCGTGATCATGGTCTCGATGGTTTCGGGCCTGGTGACGCCCACCGAAGCGGCCGGACTTGGCGCGCTGCTTGAAATCGTTGGCTGTCTGGTACGCGGACGACTCTCGCTTCGGCAGTTCATCAACGCCGTCGTGGCGACCCTGCGCATTACCGCGATGGTCTTTCTGATCTTGGCGGGTGCCACGGTATTCGGACGCTTTCTGGTGCTGACGCGCCTGCCCTTCGAGTTGACCGACTGGGTCGCGCAGATGAGTCTGGCGCCGACGTTGATCCTGCTCTTTATGATGGGCTGCTATCTGGTCGGCGGTTGCATCATGGACGCGCTGGCGTTTCTGCTGATTTCACTGCCGCTCTTCCAGCCGCTGGTAACGCGCATGGGCTATGATCTGATCTGGTTCGGGCAGGTGGTCTGTCTGGTCACTACGCTTGGCGCGATCACGCCGCCGGTCGGCGTCTCCTGCTTCGTTGTCGCGGGGATGTCGCCGGACGCCAACGCCGCGCAGGTCTTTCGCGGCGCGATGCGCTTTCTGCCCGCCTACCTGATCGTCTTCATCCTGCTGCTGCTCTTCCCCGACTTCATGGTCGGCTGGCTGGCAGGACAGGTGAAGTGAGTGAATAACGAACAACTAATAACGAATAGTTGAAGAGAGGTGGCATGGGCGTCCCGCCCATGAAACGCGGGCAAGATGCCCATGCCACGCCTGAACGCTCAACGTTCAACTTCTCGCCTATAACCTGGCATTAAAACAGGGACACGGGTTTTCCAACCCGTGGCACGGACAGGAATGTCCGTGCTCCTTCCCTTGCCCATAACTTGGGCATTTTGTCGCAGTTACTCCATGGTTTTTTCGCGGCGAAACCGCGCGGCGGGCTAACTCCTAAATCGCGCCGCGCGGACATCGCGTAATCGGTTAGTGACGGGGGGGCGCGAGGATCATGCGTTTCTGGTGAAAAGGAGGTCGTGAGAAGGTGACGCGGGCATTCTTGCCTGCGACAACGTGCCTTGCAAAAGGTTGATGCGCGTATTTCATTTTGAAACCAAGCCGCGCGTCGGAGTCTCAATCGGCCTTTCACAGAGCGGGCAGGGACGCCCGCGCTCCCGACTGCGGATACACAAACCACGCACTAAACTCGCGTGCCCCCTGTCACTAACCGATTACGGACACCGCGCGGACGACGCTTGCCTAGCTCGCTATGGCGTGTTACCCTATGCGGCAACGTGTGCTTCGGGGCGGATTGTGCGCACCGCGCGGGCGCAAAACGGGGAAACGAATGGCGACATCAACTCTAACACAGGCAAAGAAGAACAAGGCGGATGAGTTCTATACGCAAATGCCCGACATCGAGGCGGAGGTGCGCCATTATCGAGACCAGTTCGAGGGCAAGTCTGTC
>Ga0116189_1002220_pt1 | contig 14506 bp, 10 predicted proteins | sample AD_JPNTR3_MetaG_FD_89895 | JGI IMG/M metagenome (GOLD analysis project Ga0116189, IMG submission 89895) | Active sludge microbial communities of municipal wastewater-treating anaerobic digesters from Japan - AD_JPNTR3_MetaG | ecosystem: Engineered > Bioreactor > Anaerobic > Digestate | place... | reverse complement strand
GTAGGTAATCACCTTGATTTTTTTTCAATTGTTTCCCAATTTAAACATATATTTGAAAAATTAGGCGGTCATGAGCAGGCATTTGGATTTTCAATACATAAAAAAAATATAGAGGTGCTTGAAAAGTTATTGCATGATTATTTACAACAGTATGATACCTGTAACAATAATATACACTATGATTATGAGTTGCCTATTGACTATATATCATTTGATTTTTTGGATGAATTAAAACTGTTTGAACCGTATGGTGCAGGACATAAGCCTTTTACTTTTATTTCGCGCAATTGCTCTATTGCAAGCTATTATATTATTAATGCTAAACATATAAAATGCATTGTAGATGGAACAATAAAACTTGAGGCAATGGCATGGAATGGCAAAGATAAATATGAAGCTATTGTAGCACAAAAGAAACCAGTGGATATAATCTACACGGTAAAGACTAATGAATTTAACGGGCTCATATCCCCTTTATTGATAATTATTGATATGCATCTTTCCAATTAAGATTTAAAATAAAATTCGGTCCTTCTATTCTTTTGCCTGCCTTCCTTTGTTTCGTTGGATGCTACTGGTTTTGTTTCTCCGTACCCTCTGGAGCTGATTCGCTCAGGACTTATGCCATGTTTTATAATATATTCTGCAACTGCATCTGCTCGTTTTTCTGATAGCTTCTGGTTATATGTTTTGTCGCCGGTCGAATCAGTATGTCCCTGTACCTCTACTATTAGGCCGGGATTTTTTTTCATCATCTCAACCAGTTTGTCCAGTATAGTTACTGAATCTTTCCTGATGTACCATTTATCAAAATCAAAATGTATATTATCAATAACCACCGATTTACCAGGTTGTATCTGATCCAGCACTACGTTTAGCTGCTTATCGCTTTTATTAACAATGACCTTTTTTGGTACATGGCCATCTGATTCAAAAATAACTTCAACATTGTCTTTATCGGGGACAGTGATATCACCTTTTGCATTAACAGCAGTTGATTGTTTATACTCACCGTCTTCGTCTTTATAGTGAATTGTTGCTTTAGCTTTCAGCGGGCTTAGCTGGTCATTTGTTATTTCAACTGGCAGCGTTCGCATGGGCAATTGCTTTTGTGTTTGCTCAGACGTTTTTTTTGGTTGTGTTTCAGGGGTGATAGTTTTTTGTGATAGTTCTTTTTCTGAATAACGAGGTGCTGGCATAGATTTTTGTTCATTTTTTTTATTATCACTATCAGTTGCAGTTTTTGCACTATCAAATCCTTTGCTTCCCATATATCCTGCACCAATTGCATAGAGATAATTTCCTGCTGGTAAAAATAAGATACCGTCGGCAGCAACCGGCTGGGATACACCGCCCGGGAAAGGTGCAACAAATTCCCACCATAGCTGTGATGTGCTGATATACATTGCCTTTACTTTTGCAACAGGATTTTTATCGGTTACTTCATTAAAGGCAATATAAATAACATCACGTATAGTAACAAAGTAAGGAGAGGATTGTTGCCCAACAAAAATAGTTGAAACAACTTCACCATTTTCAGGATTAATAGCTTTAATACTGTTGTTGTCAAATGAAAATAAAATGGTCCTGTCAGTAAAACTTAATGGTGAAGTGATAGTTCTATTATAACTTTTTTGCCACATTATTTCGCCATTTTTGATATTCAGGCAGTAAATGGTGTCATTTACGGGAACATAAACATTTTTATTGACAACAGGAGGTAAAATTTTAATTGGCACAGAAAACGTACGCTGCCATACCGGTTTTCCCGTTCTTTGCTCAAGACAAAAAACAGTAAAAGCTTTTGTTTCATAATTCATTGATTGAGTAATAATATATTGGTCATAATATACCGGAAAACCACTATAGGTAGCAATATCCTTATTTTCCCATACGATGTGTCCATTTGCAATGTCTCTGGATGCAAATACTTTCCGTGTTCCATAATAGATTGTATCAGCATCAATGATTGGGTCAGCATAAATTCCGTCAACCATGACCTGAGTTGCGATGCCGGTTAATCCTTGCGGTTTTGTTTCATCCACCCTGAGCCCTGTTCTTGCCCAGATGACCTTCCCATTTGTTTTGTCAAAAGCATAGATTGCTATTGGGTCACTCACAAGTACCGTATTGCCGTAAACAAGCGGGTATTTAATTTTACCAGCAGATTTAGAATATGCTTTAAATTGTGCGGATATGGCATGCACATCATTTAACCATAGAATGGTGCCAGCTTCTTCATCTATACAGTATAAAAAAGCATTTTTATCTACAAAATATATTCTGCCATCGCTTACCACCGGATTAAAAACCTTGTCTTTAGCTAAAAAAAGCCATTTAATCTGGTTGCCGGGAACAATTATCTCATCATTGTTTCCAGTAAAAAAAAGATTCCCCTTATATATTGGCCAGTCACCTGCAAAGGCTATGGTGGCGATAGTTACTATAAAACATGTATAGATGATAATTCGATTCATAGAGCGTATTTTCCTCCAGAGATTAAAGTAATAAAATCATCATCAGCCCATAATGCAGTTACTGCAACAACTATCGCTTTAGCAAAAAGAAGGGGAGCGCAACATTATGAGCATTGACCTTTAAAACAACAGTGCTTGCATTGTTCTACAAGCTTGCTGTATATTTTTAGTTTTTTTACATGCTATATACCGTATGAGTTATAGCTATGCTGGAATATTATTCCGAAAATTTCAAGAAATTTTTGAAATCACCGGTATAGAATATAAATATTCTATTTTATTCTTTACAAATTGTGCCTAACAATACTGTTATACAACCATCGTAACAATGTTTTCAAATTAATATTAATACTACTATTTAGTATATCAGGGTATGGCTACATCAACACAACATGATAAAAGCTTTTTCAACACACTTATGGTGGCAACCGGTATTTTCCTTAGCAGGATAGCAGGACTTATTCGTGATAGAGTTTTTGCACATTTTTTAGGTAACTCGGATGCTGCTGATGCATTCAGAGCAGCCTTCCGGATTCCTAATTTTTTGCAAAATCTTTTTGGTGAGGGTGTTCTTTCTGCTTCGTTTATACCAGTATATGCAAAGTTGATTGCACAAAACAAACATGACGAAGCAGCAAAGGTAGCACATGCAATTGCAGGCATTCTTTCGTTATTAATTTCCACCCTTGTACTGGTTGGTATTATTATCACTCCTTTGCTTATCACCGTCATTGCACCAGGCTTTGAAGGGCAAAAGCGTGAGCTTACCATTACTCTGGTACGGATTCTTTTTCCGGGAGCGGGGGTTCTTGTTTTTTCAGCGTGGTGTCTGGGAATTTTAAATAGTCATGGAAAATTTTTTTTATCGTACAGTGCCCCGGTATTATGGAATGTTGTTATCATCATTACCTTAATTTTGTTTGGCGATAGCTCCTCACAGGATGAGCTTGCAAAATATGCTGCTGCAGGCTCGGTCATTGGCAGTTTACTGCAGTTGTTGATGCAACTGCCGGTTGTGATAGGGATACTCCATCATATAAAACTATCGTTTACAGTTAAGACTAAAGAAGTAAAAACTATATTAAAAAATTTTGTACCGGTATTTATAAGCAGAGGAGTTGTTCAGATAAGCGCTTACATTGATGCATTGCTTGCAAGCCTTTTGCCAACTGGTGCTCTTGCAGGGTTGTCGTATGCGCAGACGCTGTATATGCTCCCAATCAGTTTATTTGGTATGTCAGTATCGGCAGCAGAGCTCCCTGCCATGTCAAAGGTAAGCGGCAATACCCGCGATGTAGCAAAAGGATTACAGAAGCGAATTAACAACTCAATCAAACGCATTGCATTTTATATAGTTCCGTCAACTGCTGGATTTTTTATACTGGGTGATTGCATAGTAGCTGCTATATATCAAACCGGTAAATTTACAACACGCGATACCTTTTTTGTATGGATGGTATTGGCAGGTTCAACCGTTGGTTTATTTGCAACAACACAGAGCAGGTTGTTCTCATCTGCATTTTATGCCATGCATGATACAAAAACACCATTAAAATGTGCACTTATTCGTGTTGCGCTATCAAGTACATTGGGTTATTGTGCCTCGCAATATGCTCCATATCTATTGCATATCGATAAGCTCTATGGTACGGTAGGCATTACGGTTGCTTCAGGGTTATCCGGGTGGGTTGAATACAGGATGCTGCGGTACACCTTATCGAAAGTTGTTGGGAAAGTCGCACTTGGGAAACGATATATAGTGTCGCTATGGGTAAGTGCTCTCATCGCAGCGGGAGTTGCCTATCTCATCAAAAGTGTGCTTCACTATCATCCAATAACTATCGCCTTCATTGTATTGTCGTTGTATGGTATGATATATTTTGCGTTGTCATTGCTCTTTAAAATAGATGAGATGAAAAATCTATTATCAATGATTGGAATTAAAAAATAGAATATCTTATTTCTCAAACTGATTTCTTATCCATTCAATCATTCGGTTCATCTGTTCTATGCCACCTGGAATGTGCCCTTCTTCGGGATATACCTCAATTGTTTTGTCACATTGCAAATGATTAAAAAGAGCAAAAACACACTCAGCAGGTGAAAGCGTATCTTTAAAACCCACTGTTGCTAATACTGGACATGAAATTTTATTGGTAAATTGTAAAGCATCAAAGTAGGCTAACGTTTTTTTTATAACAGATTTTTTATTTTTATGTTCCTCAATAAACTCATTGATCTCGTTTGCTATGGTACTTTTTGCAATGTTCTGAGCCATGTCAATATAACAAAACGAGGGTGTATCGAGCACCATTGCAACAACCCTGTTTGAATGTGAAGCCGTAAAAACGGAAACTGCCGCGCCAAGCCCCTTGCCAACAATTGCTATCCTGCTGCAGTCAAGATCATTATGTAATCGTAAGGCATCAATAGTCCTTAAGCCGTCCAGATATAAACCTTTTACATAATAGTCATTTTTTTCTAAAATCCCTTCAACCATAAATCCCGGTGATTTTTTTTCAACCTCTTCGTAGTGAATAATATTTCTATGGCTTCGTAGTTCTACAAAACAGTATGCAAACGGCAGATCAATGGGGAATTGAGCATGTGATGTTACATCATCATAGTCATGAAAAAGGATAACGACATGAGGCTTGTTGATTTTATCAGGAATATGCAATGATGCAAAAAGTTGCACCTTGTTATATCCAATGTAGGTCATGTCGTAGGCAGTAAACTTCCCGGTGGATTTTCTTTTATTGTGGATAAATTGAACATCAATGGGTGTTTTTTTTAATTCATTAATAGCAGTATGCCAGAAGTCATCAAAATCATCCGGCCGTGATATTCTGGGAAGGTGTAAAAAATATTTATCAAAATCGCTTACTAGGGGCATCGTAGTATTGTTTTAATGTATTAGTTTATAAAGCAATATATAATTTGTTTTAAGTAAATAATATATAATTGCTATCAAAACAATAATTATAGTAGTAACTATAAAAAATAGAGCTATGTATTGTACAGCAGTAAATAAAAAATGTTTGATAGTCACATCAAAAGAAATACCAGCTTTTTTTTGTATTATTAATCTATAAATAATACTATATAAAAGCAAAGCTATTAATATGCTATACAATACAATTTCTACAGTCAGGGTAAATGATTTTGGATTAGATGTTGAAAAATAGATTATTGGGAAAATAAGTATGTTTGAGATTAATATTATCAGTATTAAGCTAATGAGTATTGCCACACATAGTGTCATTGATTGCGATAGTACGGTCTTAACATGTAAGCTATTTTGATTCATCTACTTCTTCACCCATTGCTTTCAATGCTTCTCTGGCTGCTTTTTGTACCTTTGGACTTGGATCATAGTTCATTTTATATTTCAAAATGTCAACAGTTCTTTTGTCTTTTAAATCCTTAATAAGTTCAACTGCCTTAAGCCTGACTACTGGATTATCGCTTCGAAGTGCTTCCATGAGTCTTGGTATAGCATTGCTGTCCCCCATTTTAACTAATGATGCCGTACAGTACATGGATAATGAATAATAATCTTTTCTTTTGTTTAATGGATAGCTATCTATCTCGGATAGTATTTCCAGAATGTCGTTAGCTGTATCCTTTGCACCTATCTTAGAAAGCGAGACTGCTGCATATGACCTTATCGTCGGATTTTCATCTTTATCTTTTAATAACTGTAATAAAAAATCTTTAGCGCTTATGTCCTCTATTTCACCAAGAAACAATACTAATAATTGTCGCAAATTATCAGTAGTTTTTGTTTCTTTAATACGTTCAATGGCAAAATCTTTTAATTCAGTTGCCTTTAATTTGCCCAGTGTATTAATAAGGGCTTCTGTAAAGTTTGAATTTTCAGTAAAATTTTGTTCTTTGACAATACTCACCAATTTGGGAATAGCTTCAGTTGCTTTTAATCTTTCAATTGAATATACCGCTTCAATGCGAACTTCTTCGGATTGGTTGTTTAATGAATTGATGATCCATGAAACAGACGATGTGCTTTTAAGTTCACCTGCAATGGTAATTGCGGTTCGTTTTACCTCAGGATTGGTTTCCTGGGGCATAAGCTCATTTAAAAGTTTCATCACATCATCTTTGTTTGATTGTTCCTTTAACGTTAATGCGGACTTGATAGCATCAATCCTGTCACTGTGAATACCATAGCGCATGGTATTTTTTATCCATTCAACCTTTTTCTTTTCAGCTTCGGGATTTTTGTCCTGCTTTATATCAGATTTTTGTTTTGTTGTTGCAGTTTGCTGTGTATTCTTCTTATCTTGCTCTGGAGTATTACTGATTGTTTTGCTTTTACTGGTAACTGTAGATTGTTCGTTTGCCGTAACATCTGGTGTTTTTGTGTTGTCAGGTTTGTCAACAGGAGTAGAGTCCTTAACTGTTTGGGCAAAAAGGGAGATCGTTCCTATTAATGCAATGATAGCAATAATGACAATAGTTTGCCTCATATTGTATAATGTTCCATGGTTAAAATATAATGTGTCATCGTAAACTCGCATTGTTAATCATCATGTGGGTATACGATTGATAAAGCTTTTTCAATATGTTACTGTTTGTCATATAAAAAAAATTAAGATATCTCAATAATAACTATCGGTTATACTATTGCAATTCTTTTTATTTATTATCTTGACTGTTGCATAAAATATTGTATACTGTATACTATTACAATAAATTATTGAGGTTTTAAAAATGAAGATACGATCGCTTATCATTGCATTGCTTGGTGTGGTGCTATTGACACAATTTGTTTTTGCAGATGAAAAGTATGCACTTATTGAACTGAATGGTTCGGTAAATCCAGTTGTAGCGGATTATATAGTTAATTCAATAAAAAAAGCCAATCAGGATAATATGCAATTTGTTGTAATGGTAATGGACACGCCGGGTGGACTCTTAAATGCCATGCGTGATATTATAAAAGCAATATTAGATTCACAGATACCTGTTATTGTTTATACCTATCCTAAAGGAGCACAGGCTGCCTCGGCAGGTGGTTTTATCATGATATCTGCTCACATAGCAGCGATGTCGCCAGGCACTGAAATTGGTGCCATGCATCCAGTCAGTCCGTTTTTAAACTTCAGTCAGGATCAAAAATCTGATGGAATTATGGAAAAAAAGGTTCTTAACGATACTGTTGCCTATGCCAGGAGTTTAGCACAATTACGGAACCGTAATATTGCATGGGTAGAAAAAGCAGTACGGGAAGCAATTTCCAGTACCAATAATGAAGCGTTACGGCTGGGAGTGATAGATATTGTAGCTAATGATATTGATGATCTTTTGAAAAAAATTGATAACAAATCAGTAAAAATAAAAGATAAATTTATAAGGTTGCATACACACAATATACAACAGGTTCAATATACCATGAACTGGAAGGAAAGAGTCCTTAATTACTTTGCCGATCCCCAGATGGTTTTTTTCCTGTTTATTATTGCTGTGGTTGGTATTGGATTTGAATTAAAAAACCCTGGTATGATAGTTCCTGGTGCCATTGGAGCTGTTGCATTCTTTTTATTTTTATTAGCAGTTAAAGTGTTGCCCATAAATTTTGCTGGACTAACACTAATTATATTAGCTATTGTATTATTTATACTGGAATTAAAATTTACAAGTTATGGGTTACTGACATTGGGGGGTATTATCTCGTTTATATTGGGCTCAATGATACTGTTTGATTCACCTTTACCAGGGGGACAGATACCGTTAACATCGGTTTTTACTGTACTCATTGTTTTACTGTTGTTTATCTTTATTGTTGTGCGTGCTGTAATAAAGGTACATACAAAAAAAGCGGTGACCGGAATTGAAGGTATGCTGGGTGAAAAGGGATATGCAACTCTTGATTTTACCGGTAGGGGTGCTGTTCAGATTCATGGCGAATTGTGGAATGCATATTGTGATGTTCCAGTAAAGAAGGGTGATGAAATTATTGTTAAAAGAGTTGACGGGTTGACATTGTATGTAGAGAAAGTATCCGGGGAACAAAGAATTAGATCCCAGTAGTAAGGTTCATCATGATGTATCATAATAGTTTTTTTATATTTACCTATTATTTTTTTAGTACAAACGATTTATAAAAAAGTTTTAGCGATAGTACCTACACAACATTCTACATCAGGAGGTAAGTTATGTTTCAAGCATTACCTACCCTTATATTACTTCTGGTTCTACTGGTAGTTGCCTCAATCAAGATTATCAGGGAATACGAAAGAGCCGTTGTCTTTAGATTGGGGAGGCTGTTAACTCCACCAACAGGGCCTAAAGGTCCGGGGCTTGTTATCATTATACCATTTGTTGATAAAATGCTACGGGTAAGCCTTAGAACAGTTGCAATGGATGTCCCACCGCAGGATGTTATTACGAGGGATAATGTATCAATCAAGGTCAACGCAGTGGTATATTTCAGGGTGATAGATCCTAATAAAGCTATTACCGAGGTGGAAGATTATCTGTATGCCACATCACAACTGGCGCAAACAACATTACGAAGCATTCTGGGTATGGTTGAACTGGATGACCTGTTATCAGATAGGGAACGCATTAATCATGAATTGCAGAAGATTCTTGATCAGCAGACTGATCCATGGGGTATTAAGGTTACAACAGTAGAAATTAAGCATGTTGATCTGCCTCAAGAGATGCAGCGTGCTATGGCAAAACAGGCTGAAGCTGAGCGTGAGCGAAGAGCTAAGATTATCAACGCAGAAGGGGAGTTCCAGGCCGCATCAAAAATGGTAGAAGCAGCCAAGCTTATGGAACCACATCCAATAGCCCTGCAATTACGGTATCTACAGACCTTGCGTGAGGTGGCTACAGAACGTAATTCCACAACGCTGTTCCCAATACCAATTGATTTGGTTGAACCTTTTCTTGCACATAAAAAGAAATTGTAGTAATGGTATAGTTATTGTGAATTGCTCATGACCGGTGTGCTGCCACCCATATGGGATGAGGATGTATAGGTATGTCATTCTGGGCAAAGTGAAGAATCTCGCCGTTTTGTGAACAAATGGATTCTTCAGGACTACGTCCCTCAGAACGACAATGTTAAAAACTTACCTTGCTTTACGTAACAGAGAGGCAGGTGGTTGAAGTAAATAAATCTGTTTTCATGGGAGGTGATTTCTATGCCCAAACAAAAGAAAAGATTTAGGGACAAAGACCATCATGTGGTAGATGCTTATTATGATCTGTGTGAAGAGTATGATGGACGCAATGCTAAATCCATAACTACTAAAGTAAAGAAGCTGATAGAAAAAGATCCTGATTATTTTGATACCTATTTATTTCTTTATGATATTCTTTTAAATGAAGGAAAGATATCGCAAGCTGATACCATACTGAATACGGCTTATGAACGCGCTATACAATTAATAGTTGATGATAAGGGCAACTGGCCTGAAGTACTGGAATGGGGATGGTTAGAAAATCGGCATATCATTAGAACTATTTTGACTAAGGCAATTGACCTATGGGATAAAGGTGAGATAGACAGCGCATTAGATTTGTTAAGGAAACTATTGAGGTCAAATCCTAATGATAACATAGGCGCACGAAATTATATACTGGCAATCAGGATGAATATGACCTTTTCGGAATTTGAACATCGCTTTAATAAAGGTGGATTCTACGATAATAAAATGTTTGATTGGTTTGAAAAAAACTACAAAAAATTCCCCGATGAATTTGATTGGTGGGATGAAATGACTCAATGAAAACAAGCTTGCTGGCGTTTATTCAATAAGCCGTTTAAGGCGTGCAATTTCATTCAGTGCATCAAGTGGTGTAAGGTTTTCAATGTTTATTTCATTTAAAGCCTGTATCAATCGATGATGAGTTGCCTGAAATATCTCAAGCTGATCTTCATTATCAGGCATTTTTGCTAATAATTCAACCCGTGATGATTTCTCTAATTTATCTAAAATTTTGTCAGCTTTTATGGTTACTGTTTTTGGTATACCTGCAAGTTTAGCTACATGAATGCCATACGATTTATCAGCAGCACCCGGTATCAGCTTATGCAAAAACTGCACCTCATTGATGGATTCTTTAACCATGACGGTATAGTTTACAATTCCCTTTTTTTTAATCGTTGTGAGTTCATGATAGTGAGTTGCAAATAGTGTTTTTGCTTTTATATAATTTGCAATATATTCCACAACCGCCCACGCAATCGCCATGCCATCGTACGTGCTTGTTCCACGTCCTATCTCATCCATAATGATCAAACTTTTATCGGTAGCGTTGTTAAGAATAATAGCGGTTTCATTCATCTCTACTAAAAATGTTGATTCACCTCGCGAAATATTATCCGATGCGCCAATGCGGGTAAAAATGCGGTCAGTTATGCAGCAATTTCCGGATTGTGCTGGAATAAACGAACCAATCTGTGCCATAAGCTGAATGATGGCCGCCATGCGGATATAAGTGGATTTACCCGACATGTTGGGTCCTGTTATAATAGCAATAACATTGTCGGTGTTATCCAGAAAAATGTCATTGGGCACAAATGGTTCTTTTATGTAAAACTTTTCTACAACCGGATGCCTTCCATTTATAATAGCAATAATTCCTTCGTCATTTAATGCTGGGCGTGTATAGTTATTGTGATATGCAGCCTGTGCCAATGAACAAAACAAATCTACTATTCCAATGTTATACGCTAAGTCCTGAATATGATTTTTCAGTTCAACAATACGGTTAGTTAAAGAGTTTACTATATCATTTTCAATGTTCAGTATGCTATCAGTTGACTGCAAAACATCTGTTTCAAACTTCTGCAGGGTTTGCGTTGTATATCGTTCGGCGTTGATAAGCGTTTGCTTTCTGAAATAATCATCGGGGACTTTTGATGTTTGCCCCTTGCTTACTTCAATAAAATAGCCAATGACCTTATTATAGCGTACTTTCAGTGTTGAGATATCAAGACGTTTTTTTTCATCTTCCTGGTATTGCAATAGCCACTTCTTTGCGTCAATTTTTAACGCATATAATCTGTCCAGTTCTGCGTTAACCCCTTCTTTAATAACCCTGCCATGCTCGGAAGAAAGGGGAGGATTATCAACGATAGTATTTTTAATGGTGGCCGATAGTTCCTGTACATGGGGGCTTATGCTGCCAAGCATATTAAACAATGCATCAGGGTGTTGCCCGATAATAGTATAGATTGATATTGCTGCCTCGATGGATTGCTGTAAAGCAATGAAATCGCGGTTATAATATTTTTTTAAAGTAAAACGCGATAGCAGACGTTCCATGTCATGAATTGATGAAAGAACATCCTGGATTTCTTTTAAAAGGTGTATGTTGTTTATAAAATATGAAATAATATCATAGCGGCTTTCGATAGCTTTTTTATCAAGTAATGGATAGAGCAGCGCACGTTCTAACGCGCGTTTTCCCATTGCTGTTTGTGTGTAATTAAGCACACCAAAAAGTGAATGCAATCTTGAACCATCCTGACTTTTTAGTATCTCTAAATTATTGATAGTCTGATGGTCAAGCACCATAAAATCACTGCGGCTTAGATTCTTTGGAAATTTAAGGTGGGACAGAGCGCTTTTATGCGTATCCTTTAAATAATGTAAAAGCGAACCAACAGTCAAAATCTCTATGGTGCCAAGGTTTAATCCTTTGATATTAGTTAGTCGATATATGTCGGTTATGATGTTGGTCAGGTATTCAGTATCATAATACCATTCATTGATAGAAGCTAATGTAATATCCTGCTGTTTCAGCAATTCTTTTAAATAGTTCATCTGCTGCTGTGGTGCATACAGCAGCATCTCTTTCGGATAAAAACGGGTTATCTCGGTGCAAATAAATTCATTGCTATAATCAGCGGTTGTTATGAAAAAGTCTCCGGTTGAGACATCCACAAATCCAGCACATACAGTATTATTGACAACAACTATCGAACCTAAAAAATTATTTTCATCCGAAGTGATGAGGTTGCTTTCAACAACAGTACCTGGCGTAACTACTCGTATAACCTCACGTTTAACAATGGTGCTTGATGAAGGCGGTTCCATTTGTTCGCAAATGGCAACCTTATATCCTGCTTTTATAAGACGGGCAATGTAGCTATCCGCAGCATGATATGGCACCCCACACATGGGAATATCGTTCTGCCGCGAAGTGAGCGCAATATCCAGTATCTTTGATGCAATTTTTGCATCATCAAAAAACATTTCATAAAAATCGCCCAATCTAAAAAACAGTATATCATCGTTAAAGTTTTGTTTAATAGCAAGATACTGTCGCATCATTGGTGTAAGTTCTTTGTCATTATCATTGCCCATAGATATAGTTTTTCCCATCCTGATTGACCATTTCAATTATAAAGCCATTAATACCCAGTTCTTCAGCAAGCTGTATTTTTACATTCATGCATTCATCAAAGGTGCTGAAATGTCCAGCATATATTTCAAATGATTGTGTTTTTCGTGCTATGTGTACAGGCATAACAATTTTTAAAATCAATTTCTGAAGTTCCTTCGCTTTTGCAAGGTTATACAATGGTCCAATGTTGATTGCATAGTGAACGGTATGATTGTTGCTATCGGGTATATTTACATCCGGTGCTATATCAATGGATGTGCTATCAGCAATGATTGATTCATCGGGCATAAACTGTACACTAACAGGATTATATCTCTTTATATGTTCAGCATAAAGCGCCGCAGTCACGGCTTCAGGAGCTTTTGGATAATTGTTGATAATATACTGATAGGCTGACCATGCGTGGTTATACATTTTATGCTGTTCATAGTACTGCCCCAATCGCAACACCACTGAAGGGTAAATTGCAGTACTATCATAGCCGTGTAAAATTTCTGTAATGCCCTGTATATATTTTCTGGAATACCCTGTGATGTTCTTTTCCATTTCTGTTTTTAAAAATAATCCGTATCCCAGAGCATTTATTTCATGAGTATGTTCAGCTATTGTTTCACAGTCGGATAATCCATTTTCGTAGTTACTGTAATTAAAATGAGCTATCGCCCTGAACTGATAAAAAACCGGGAGATAGTTGCTGGTGGAACATTCAGCAATTGCACGGTTGCTTGTTGAAAGCAAATTTATCCAATCGCTCTTAACATAGTAGAGCTGACACAATGAAAAGAAAGCCTCATCGCGTTTGTTATAGTAACGATAGAGCTGAATAATTTTTTGGTAGTCGGCTACACTGGCATTAACAGATTTTTTTGATGCAGCCACCAGCATACGTATATCAGGTATATACTTGCTTTCAGGGTAATGGGTAAAAAATTTTTTTACAAGCTCATCAGCGTATGCGGCGTTGCTTGAAAACGCTTTTTGTATGGCTTCATAATCAGATTGTTCTGAAGCAGCAACAGTTACTGTGCACAACAATACAATGATAATGTTACGCAGTACGCTCGCCATACAGCGTTGAACCCTTTAATGATACGATAGTTACTGTATATTTTTTCCCGATGTCATCCATGGTGCCCTTGATGATAATAGGGTGGTTGCAGATAGTTTTTCCCATTACCTCACTGTCCGATTTTTTGCTGATTCGCTCAACAATCATATCGGTTGTTGAGTTAATATGATTGTGTAACTGTTTTAGTGAAACCTCGCGCACTGTTGTAATGAGAATGTCAAGACGCCTCTGCTTTTCATTGTCAGGGATAGTATCGGGCTGTAAATATGCTCTGGTGCCTTCACGGGGAGAATATTTATAGGTAAAGGCTTCATCAAATTGCATTGTTTTCACGGCATTCAGTGTCATTTCAAAATCTTTATCGGTTTCGCCGGGGAATCCCACAATCAAATCAGTTGAAATAGAACAGTACGGTACAATAGTATGAATGGCATCAATAGTTGTAAAGTACTGTTTCATAGTGTACTGCCGGTTCATTGCCTGCAATACTGCATCCGAACCACTTTGCAATGGAAGATGAATACTTCGTGCAATAACAGGGTTGTTGTTCATCACATGCAAAATGTTG
>Ga0116189_1002203_pt1 | contig 14580 bp, 13 predicted proteins | sample AD_JPNTR3_MetaG_FD_89895 | JGI IMG/M metagenome (GOLD analysis project Ga0116189, IMG submission 89895) | Active sludge microbial communities of municipal wastewater-treating anaerobic digesters from Japan - AD_JPNTR3_MetaG | ecosystem: Engineered > Bioreactor > Anaerobic > Digestate | place... | reverse complement strand
CCGGGGCGGCTGCAGCCGGCTCGGGTGAGCAGAATCGACACCAGGACGTCGAATTCGCTCACCCCAGAGCGGCGACGAGCCCACCAAGCGTCGGAGCGAGCGCAGCGTCGACCCGCAGCGACGCTTCCCCGTCCCCTCGGGTGCTCCCGCGCGTCACGATCCCCACCGGTATGCCGCGCGCCGCCGCCGCCCGGACGAACCGGTACCCGGACATCACCGCCAGCGAAGACCCGAGGACGAGCACCGACCGGCTCGAGTCCACCGCATCCAGACACCGCTGCACCCGATCGCGCGGCACCGACTCGCCAAAGAAGACGACATCGGGCTTCAGCGTGTCCGCCCCGCAGACCAGGCACAGCGGCGCGTGAAATCCCGCGACGAGCGCATCCGCCAGGACAGTGTCCCCATCGGGACGGATCTGGCTGCTCACCTGAGACCCGTCCGGCGCGACCTCCCGCACGTCGTCGGCGAAGCCGGGGTTGGCAGCCGCGAGCCGCTCCTGGACCAGGCTCCGCGCCCTTCGGTCGCCGCACGCTAGGCAGACCACCTCGGCGAGCAAGCCGTGCAGCTCCACCACCTCCGGCGAACCGGCGCGCTGGTGCAGTCCGTCGACATTCTGGGTGACCAGCTCGTCGACCAGTCCGAGCTGCTGCAGCCGCGCGACGGCATGATGCCCCGCGTTCGGCGCCGCGGCCCGGAACCGCTGCCAGCCCACGAAGGACCGCGCCCAGTACCGCCGGCGCGCCGCACTCGACCCGGCGAACTCGGCATACTGCATCGGCGTGACCCGGCGGACCCCGTCCGGACCCCGGTAGTCGGGGATCCCCGAGTCGGTGGACAGGCCCGCCCCGGTGAGGACGAACAGCCCGCCCCCGCTCACCTGCTCGACAAGTCGCTCCAGCTGCTCGCGCGGTACGCCCGCCTCGGCGAGGGGTTGGGCGAAGGACACCCTCGCAGTATGCCGCCTCGCCGATGACCATCACACTGGGAACCTGTCGGGTCAAACCCGATAACGCGGGGTTATGATCGAACCATGATCGACGCAGCGGGGCTCCGCGTCATGAAGGCGATCGCCGACGAGGGGAGCTTCACCGGCGCCGCGACCTCGTTGGGGTACTCGCAGCCGGCGATCTCGCAGATGGTCCGGCGGCTGGAGCAGCGCTTCGGGACCGTCCTGGTCGAACGGGTTGGCCGGCATGTCCGGCTCACCGAGGCCGGCGAGGTGCTGGCCCGCCATGCCGTCACGGTGCTCTCAGCCCTCGACGCGGCTGAGGAGGAGGTCGGGGCGATCGCGGGGCTGCGCGCCGGTCGGGTGCGGCTCATGGCCTTCCCGTCGTCCTCGGCGTCGCTGGTCCCGCGGGCACTCGCGCTGGTCAAGGCGCGGCACCCCGATGTCGTCGTCACCTTCACCGAGGCCGAGCCACCGGAGTCGCTGGCCGCCCTCCGGGCCGGGGACTGCGATATCGCCGTGGCCTTCGCCTACGAAGGCGTTGACGTCGGACGCGGAGAGGACCTCGAGCCCTTCGTCATCCGCAAGCTGCTCGATGACGAGGTCCGCCTCGTCGTCCCGGCGAACCACCCGGTAGCCGGACACGGAGTCGCCGACCTCGCCGAGGTCCGGGACGACCCATGGATCGCCGGCTGTCCCCGCTGCCGCGGGCACCTCCTCTCGTTGGCCAAGGGCGCCGGTTTCGTCCCCGATGTCGCCTTCGAGACCGAGGACTATGTCGCGGTGCTGGGACTGGTCGCCGAGGGTCTGGGCGTGGCGCTGGTACCCGACCTCATCCTCGGTGCGGCGCAGACCCGTGGCGTCGTCGCCCTCCCCCTCACCCGGGTGGCCCGCCGGCATATCCATGCCGTGACCACGCCGGACCTGCAGCGGGTGCCTGCCGTCCGGGCCACCCTCGACGCCTTGTGCGAGGCTGCCGCGGCAACCCGCCCGCAGCACGCAGCGACCCCGGTCCCCGTCGGCTGACCCAATCGGGCACCCGGCACGCGCCGCGTCCCTGCATCCGAACTGCCCACTCCGGTAACCGACAGCCCTCCGCAGAAGGGTCGCCCGCACCCCTCAGCGCCCATGCGTCCGCACCCGGAGGACGCCGTCCGACCCCTTGACCACCGCGATATCGCCGGACTGGTCGGTCCGCAGGACGTGGTAGCCGAGCTCGCTCAGCACCCGCAGCGTCGAGGGCGCGGGGTGTCCGTAGTCGTTGTCCACCCCGACGCTGACCAGGCCCAACGGCGCAGCAACCGCCGCCAGCAGCGCGTCGTCGCGGTTCGCGGAGCCATGGTGGGCGACCTTGACGACATCGAAGCCCGCCGCGAGCACGGAGCCCTCGGCGCGCAGCGCCCGAAGCACCTCACCAGCCGCCTCGGCCTCCACGTCGCCCAGCAGCAGAGCCCGCAGCGGCCCGAGGTCGGCGGTGATGACGAGTGAGGCGTTGTTCGGCACCGAGCCCTCGTCGATCCGGCGGCGGGGCCACCACACGCGGAGCCGGGCCGTCCCCAAAGCGAGGGTGTCACCGGCATACAGGGTCCGCAGCGGGACCCCCACCGCCGCGCACAGTCGGCTCACCGACTCGGCCTCGTATGCCGGGTCGGTGATCGGGGTGGCGAGCACCTGGGTCACGTGTCGGCCGGTCAACACCCCGGACAACCCGTCGACATGGTCGGCGTGGAAGTGGGTGAGGACGACGGCGTCGAGGACCTCGACGTGCAGCTGGCTGAGGCACCGGTCGACGGCGGGCGGGTCGGGGCCGGTGTCGACGAGGACGGCGTGCCCCGGCCCGGTGGACAAGGCGATCGCGTCCCCTTGCCCGATGTCGCACATGACCAGCTGCCAGGGCGGTGGCCAGGTCAGCGACTGGGTGGGGACGACGCCCACCCCGACAAGCAGGACGACCACAGCGGCGCTGGTCGGGCGGAGCCGGGCCACCCGGACCAGCCACGGCCCAGACAGCAGCACCACCGCGACGACGGCGACCAGCAGCGCCAGACCCACCGCGTCGCTCGGCCAGGGCACCGAGCCCCACGGCAGCTGCGCGCCGACCCGGGCGATGGTCGAGATCCCCAACGCAGGGATGGCGGCCGGCCAGGCGAGCCACGCCCCTGCGGTCGACCAGACGGAGGCGACGAGCGCAGCAGCCACCCCGAGCACCGTCGCCGGAGCGACCAGCGGGCCGGCGAGGAGGTTGGCGGCGACCGACACCGTCGACAGCGACCCCTGCATGGCGACGATGACCGGCAGACAGAACACCTGGGCCGCCACCGGCACGCTCACCGCTGGGCCGAGCCAGGCCAGCCGGCGCGGTAGGCGCGCGGTCAGCGCGGCACCCCACGGTCGGGCGAAGAGCAGCAGCCCCAGGCTGGCCAGGGTGGACAGGGCGAAGCCCGGCGACCTGGCCAGCCATGGGTCCCAGACGAGGAGACCGACGACCGCCGCCGCGAGCGCCGGCAGCCCGGCCCGGCGCCGGTCCACCGACATCCCGGCCAGGCCGACGAGTCCCATGGCGGCGGCGCGCAGCACGCTCGGCTCGGGCCGGACGAGCACGACGAAGGCACCGAGGACCAGCACGGCGAGCACCGGGCGACCGCGCCGCCGCAGCCCGACGAGCCGGGTGAAGCCGACGACCGCGGCGACGACGATCGCGACATTGGAGCCACTGACCGCCGACAGATGGGTCAGCCCGGTGTCGAGCATCGCGGCGGTCAGCTCCGGCGGCGTCTGCGACGTGTCGCCGAGGACGAGCCCGGGGACGAGCCCGCGCGCATCAGCAGGCAGACCGGCGGTCGCCGCCCGCAACCGCTCCCGGACGTGGTCGGCGACGCCGAACATCAGCCCGGGCTCGGAGACCACCTGGGGCGGCCCCATCGCGCGGAGCACGGCGACGGAGCGCTCGGCCGGCTCAGCCGGTGACAGCCGGCCGACGACTCGGACGACCGCGCGCCAGCGCACGTCGGCCCACCGCGGGTCCCCCACCAGCAGGACCGGGGTCGCCACCGTGGCCCGCGAGCCACGTCCGGTCACCTCGGTCACGGAGAGGGATACCAACACAATGGGTATGCCGCCCCGGTCCTGACCAGTGAGCACCCGAGGCTCGCTGTCCACACTCGCCAGGACCTCGACCATGGCGCGTTGTTGGGCCAGGTCGCCGACCGGGCCGACGGTTCTCAGCCCCTGCGCGGCACTAAGCGCACCGAGCATCAGGGCGCCGACCACAGCAGTGAGCAGGAACACGCCAGCGGCCGCGCGGCCCCGTCGGTTGACCAACCGGAAAATCACGGCGCAGAGAACCGCCTGCGACACGGCGATCGCGGTCAGCACCTCCCACGGCTGACCGAGCCCGATCGCGACATCGGCCCAGCCGACCAGGGCGGGCAGGGCGAGCCGAAGGTCCGCGACTGCGCCGGGACTCTCGGAGGCCCTGCTCCGAAGGTCTACGGGGTCCCCGGCACCGCCCCCCGCGCCCGCAGCGCTGCCCGAGCCCCCAGCCCTGCCCGAGCCCGCGGCCCTCGCTGACCCAGTCGACATCCTGGTCGGCATACGACGATGGGCTCCGCCGCGGCTGGGACGCGCGCCTCCAGCGCCCCCGCTCACACGCGGACCTTGGAGCGCAGCTGGGCGAGCAGCTTGGGACCGATGCCGGGGACCTCACCGAGCTCGTCGACGCTGCTGAACCGCTGGTGCTCCGTGCGCCAGTCGAGGATCCGCTGAGCGAGCACCGGACCGATGCCGGGGAGCCCGTCGAGGTCGCTGAGGGTTGCCGCGTTGAGGTTGACGAGCCCACCCGAGCCCGACCCACCACCGGTCGGCGCGCCGCCCGAGGACGAGGGCACCCACTCCCCTGGCTTGGGCACGACGACCTGCTCGGCGTCGACGAGGATGCGGGCGAGGTTCACCCCGGCGAGGTCGGCGGTCTGCAGCGCTCCTCCGGCGGCCCGGATCGCGTCGGCCACCCGCGCGCCCGCCGGGAGGGTGACCAGCCCCGGATGGGCCACCTGCCCGACGATGTGGACGACGACCTGGGCCGCAGCGCCGGTCGGGCCACCGCCCGCCCCGCCGCTCGCACCGCCGCCCGCGGCTGCCCCGTCGGATGCCAACGCCGACGGAACCGAACGGCTCACCAGCCCCGCCGGCGTGGCCGAGACCGGCACCGGTTCCGCCCCCGCCTGCGCGACCGCTAGCCGCAGCGCGAGGACGAGCAGGGCCACCACCGCGGCACCGCCGACGGCCAGCACCTGACGCCGCGAGACGTCGAGCCGGGGCCGCCGCAGCGACTCGGGGACCTGCACGACCGGGACGTCGGCCTGCGGGATCGCTACCCGCACCCGCTCCCAGAACCGGTCGGGCAGGTCACGCATCCCGCCACGCTAGGCACCCCGGGCGGGACGCGCCCAGCCGTCACGACGAGCCTGGGGATGACGTGACGACCCCGCCACCCCCTGTGGACGACGAACGTCAAAGCCCCCGACGACCAGCCTCCCAGCCCCGCGACGACTAGCCTCCCAGCGCCGCGACGACCGGCCGCCTGCTCCCTACGACCGAGGCCCGAGGGCCCCGCCGAAGCGCCCGAGCAGCGCCTTGATGTTCTCGGTATGCCGGGCCAGGACGATGACACCCACCGCCACCGCCCAGAACCGGATCAGGCCGTCCTGCTCCCTCGCCAGACCGAGCACCACCAGGGCAAACGAGGCAAGCATCGACCCGACCGCCACCTTGCGCAGCACCAACGCGCCGAGCACGAAGAGCCCGAGCAGCACCAGCGCCCACCACGGCCGCAGCGCGAGGACGGTCCCGAAGGCGGTCGCCGCACCTTTGCCCCCGCGCCCCCGCAGGTATGGCGAGAAGACGTGGCCGAGGACGAGGAAGACCGCGACCCAGGCGGCGAGGCCACCGGCATACCGCATGACGAGGACGGTCGGCAGCCAGCCCTTGGCGACATCGAGGACACCGACGAGCACGCCCCAACGAGGGCCCATGACCCGGCCGGCGTTGGTCGCCCCGGGGTTGCCCGAGCCCTCAGCCGCGAGGTCGACGCCGAGCGCCCGAGCGACCAGTCGCGCCGGGTTGATCCCGCCGATGAAGAAGGCGAGCAGCGCCGACACAACCAACCAGACCGCGAAGAGGAGCAGGACCTTGACGAGGTCCTCGGTGGAGAAGCGCACTGGCCCCCACGGGAGAACCGCTCCAGCGGCCGCCACACTCCCGGGTCCCGACGTGAGCAGGACGGACGGGGGCACCGGCAGGCCGGCAGGCGCCCAGCTCACGCCGACTCCGCGCCGACCCGGGGAGCAACGACGACGGCGAGGGTGCCCGGGCCGGTATGCGCGCCGACCACCGCACCGAGCTCGGCGACGGTGACCGCGGCGTCGGCGGGCGTGCGGTCGACGAGCCAGTCGGCGACGGCCTCGGCCCGCTCGGGCGCGCCCACGTGGTGGACGGTGATATCGCAGCCCGCCGGGGTGGCGGCGACGACCGCGGCCAAGGAGAGCTCCTCCAACCGGGCGATCGCCTTGGTGGAGGTCCGCACCTTCTCCAGCGGGGCGATATGGCCCTCGGTGAGGGTGAGGATCGGCTTGATCGCCAGGGCCGAGCCGAGCAGGGCGGCGGCCGCGCCGATCCGGCCGCCCCGACGTAGGTGCTCGAGCGTGTCGACGTAGAAGACCAGCGAGGTCGCGGCCAGCCGGCTCCGGGCGGCCGCCACCACCTCGGCAACCGACCCCCCTTGGGCGGCCGCCGCGGCGGCACTGAGGACGGCATACCCCATGGCCATCCCGATGGCGCGGGAGTCGACGACGGTGACCGGCACCGGCGACTGGGTGGCAGCGAGCTGGGCGGACTGGACCGTGCCGGACATGTCGGCCGAGATGTGGATCGAGACGATCGCGTCGGCGCCCTCCCGCGCGGCGGCCTCGTAGGCGTCGAGGAAGACCCGCGGGGCCGGGCGCGAGGTGGACACCTGCTCGTGCGCGGTCAGCGCCTCGACCAGGCGGTCCCTGGTGATGTCGACGCCCTCGGTGAACTCGTGTCCGGCGACGACGACATGCAGCGGCACGACCCGGATCGGCACGCCGGCATCGGCAACCAGCTCCGGGGTCAGCGATGCGGTCGAGTCGGTGACGATGGCCACTCCCACGCTGGGGAGCCTACTGTGCCATCGGCCCCGCGGCGCTCCCCGAAGCCCACGCGGCGCTCCCCCACAGCCCCCGCGCTGCTCCCCGAAACCCGAAGCGAGGTCACATCGGGACGACGTTGACCAGCGACGGTGGCCGGACGATGACCGTGCGTACCCCCGCCTCGGTCAGCGCGAGCACCTTTTCCCGGGCGAGCACCAGCTCGCGCAGGTCCGCCTCGGTGATGTCCGCGGGCACCTCCACGCGGTCCCGGACCTTGCCCTTGACCTGGATGACGCAGGTCACCGTGTCGTCGACGAGGTATGCCGGGTCGGCCACCGGGAAGGGCACATAGGTGATGCCGCCCTCGTGCCCGAGCCGGGCCCACAGCTCCTCGGCGATATGCGGGGCCACTGGCGCGAGCATGACGACGAGCGGCTCGACGACCTCGCGCGGCACGGCGGACAGCTTGGTCAGGGCGTTGTTGAGCTCGATGAGCTTGGCGACCGCGGTGTTGAAGCGCAGCGACTCGTAGTCCTCGCGGACCCCGGCGACGGTGCGGTGCAGCAGGGTCCGGGTCGCGGTGTCCGGCTCGACGTCGGCGACGGTGCACTCCCCCGTCGTCTCGTCGACGACATTGCGCCAGAGCCGCTGGAGGAAGCGCACCGAGCCGACCACCGACCGGGTGTCCCAGGGCTTCGACAGCTCCAGCGGGCCCATGGACATCTCGTACAGCCGCAGCGTGTCGGCGCCATACGACTGGTACATGTCGTCGGGGCTGATCATGTTCTTCAGCGACTTGCCGACCTTGCCGAACTCCCGGGTGACCGGCTCACCGTTCCACGTGAAGGTCGGCTCCTGGCCGTGTGCGCCCGGGTGCTCGACCACCTCGCTGGCCTCGACATACTGCCCGCGGGCGTCGGTGTACGCGGGTGCCTGGATGTACCCCTGGGAGAAGTAGGTCCGGAAGGGCTCCTCGGAGCAGACCTGCCCGAGGTCGAAGAGCACCTTGTGCCAGAACCGGGCGTAGAGCAGGTGCAGCACCGCGTGCTCGACGCCGCCGACATAGAGGTCGACCCCGCCCGGGTCGCGGACGCCGGCCGGTGCACCGGCCACCGTGGCCGCCTGCGGGCCCAGCCAGTACCGCTCGTTCTCGGGGTCGCAGAAGGTCTCGTGGTTGGCCGGGTCGAGGTACCTCAGGTAGTACCAGCACGAGCCGGCCCAGTTCGGCATGGTGTTGGTCTCCCGGCGGTACCGCCGGACCCCACGGCCGTCGCCGAGGTCGAGGTCGACCTCGACCCACTCCGGCACCCGCGACAGCGGCGGCTCCGGGGCGCTCGCGGCGTCCTCGGGGTCGTAGGTCTTCGGCGCGTAGTCGGGGACATCGGGCAGCGCCACCGGCAGCATCGACTCCGGCACCGCGTGCGCGACGCCGTCCTCGTCGAAGACGACCGGGAAGGGCTCGCCCCAGTACCGCTGCCGACTGAACAGCCAGTCGCGCAGCTTGTAGTTGACCGATCCGGTGCCCAGGCCCTTGGCCTCGAGCCAGGCGATCATCGCCGCCTTGGCGTCGGCGACCCCCAGCCCGTCGAGGGAGAGCTCGTCGTTGGCCGAGTTGATCGCGGGGCCCTCGCCGGCATACGCCTGGTCCTGCGGGTGACCCGGCGGCGGCTGGACGGTGAAGACGACCGGCAGCTCGAACTGGCGGGCAAAGTCGAAGTCGCGCTGGTCCCCGCCCGGGACGGCCATGATCGCGCCGGTGCCATAGCCCATGAGGACGTAGTCGGCGATGAAGACGGGCAGCTTGGCCCCGTTGACCGGGTTGACGACATAGCCGCCGGTGAAGACGCCGGTCTTGTCCTTGGTCTCCATCTGCCGCTCGACCTCGCTCTTGCGCGAGGCGGAGCGCTGGTATGCCGCCACCGCGGCGGCGGGCGTGGCGTGCCCGCCGGTCCAGGCGGCCGGAATGCCGTCGGGCCAGGCAGCCGGCACCAGGGTGGGCACGTCGGGGTGCTCGGGGGCCAGGACGAAGAAGGTCGCCCCGAAGAGGGTGTCCGGACGGGTGGTGAAGACGGGCAGGACGACCGGGGCGAAGGTCGGCAGGGCGGTCTCGGCGACGAAGTCGACCCGCGCTCCTGACGAGCGGCCGATCCAGTTGCGCTGCATGGTCTTGACCTTCTCGGGCCAGTCGACCCGGTCCAGGTCGTCGGCGAGCCGGTCGGCGTACGCGGTGATCCGCATCATCCACTGGCGCAGGTTGCGGCGGTACACCGGGAAGTTGCCGCGCTCGGAGCGCCCCTCGTTGGTGACCTCCTCGTTGGACAGCACCGTCCCCAGCCCGGGGCACCAGTTGACCGGCGCCTCCGCGGTGTAGGCCAACCGGTACGAGTCGACGACGGCCGCGCGCTCGACCTCGGTCAGCTGGGCCCAGGGCCGGTCGCCCTCGACCGGGCGGGTGCCCGCCTCCAGCTCGGCGCGCAGGTCGGCGATCGGGCGGGCCCGGCCCAGACCACCGTCGGGGCGGACCGCCGAGACGTCATACCAGGAGTTGAAGATCTGGACGAAGATCCACTGGGTCCAGCGGTAGTACTCCTCGTCGACCGTCGCATAGCTGCGGCGGTTGTCGAAGCCGAGGCCGAGGCGGCGCAGCTGCCGCTTCATGATGACGATATTGTCCTCGGTCGTCTTCCGCGGGTGCTGGCCGGTCTGGACGGCGTACTGCTCGGCGGGCAGGCCGAAGGCGTCGTAGCCGAGGGCGTGCAGGACGTTCTTGCCGAGCATCCGGTGGAACCGCGAGTAGACATCGGTGGCGATATAGCCCAGCGGGTGGCCGATGTGCAGCCCCGCGCCGCTGGGGTAGGGGAACATGTCGAGGACGATCATCTTCGTCCCCAGCGCAGCGACCCCGGTCGGGTCGGCCCACGGCCCGGCGGGGTTGGGGGCCTCGAAGGTGCCCTCCTCCTCCCACCGGTCCTGCCAGGCGACCTCGATGTGGTCGGCCAGCTCGGCGGTGTAGCGGTACGGGGTCTCGCTCATGGTTCGGTACGTCCTCGTGTGCTCGGGTTCCCCCGAAACCTACCGCAGCGCACCCGCCCCGATCGCGCCGATAACGATGAGCAGCTGCCCGAGGTGGTAGGTCGTCATGACGACGACCCGGGCCCACGGCTGCCGGGCGACGAACCGGTCCCAGCCGAGGACGGCGTCCGAGACGAGGAAGAGCAGCGCGCCCGCGCCGAGCACCGGCCGTCCCAAGCTCACCCCGAGCGCGGCCATGGTCCCGATCACCGCCATGTATGCCGCCACCGCGCCGCCGAGCACCGGGCCACCCTGGGCGCGAGCGCCGAGGAAGACCCACCGGCCGACGATGACGAGGGCGACCAGGACGAGGGCGACGACCGGGGACCACGTCGGCTGGGCAAGGAGGAGGAAGGCGACGACATACGCCAGATGCCCGAGGAGGAAGCTGGCCAGCCCGCGGATGAACGAGCCCTCGGCGTCACCGAGGAGGAAGACGTCACCGGCGAGGGAGCAGACCAGCGCGACGAGGATCCACCGCCCGACCGAGGTGTCGAGCGCGCCGAGGGAGAGCGCGACGCCGATGAGCGCCACGAGTGCCCCTGGCTTGAGCCATCGCTCGGCATCGCGGCGCCCGAAGAGGACCGCGATCTCGTTGAAGACGGCGACGACGACGAAGAGCGCGGTGACCGAGTTCATCCACCCACCCCGATGACGACGAGAACAAGCAGGACCTGGCCCAGATGCTGCGCCGCAGTCGTCACGACGGCCAGTGCACGCTGAGGAGCAACGAGCCGGTGGTAGCCCGCGGAGCCCGCGGCGAGGACGAGCAGCAGCGCGCCGGCCCCGGCGACCGGCCCCGAGGCGACCCCGACACCGACGAGCAGGACGACCGGCAGCGCCGCGAGGGCGAGGGCGACCCCCACCGGGGCAGCGGTCTGCAGCACCGGCCACAGCAGGAACGCGATGGCGACGGCGCACACCGCGGCGACGACCGCACCGACGACCCAGCCGAGCGTGCTCCGCTCGGTCGGCACGAGAAACAGAGCGGCAAGGAAGCCGAGATGGCACACGGCATACCCGAGAACGCCGACCCGACCGGGGCGGGCCCGGCCCGTTCCCAGGGCGACATCGGCGGCGGTGCAGGCCGCAACGGCGAGGAGCACCGCGCGACCCGAGGCGAAGGACTCGGCCCGACCCAGCCAGGCCAGCGCGAGGAGCAGCACCCCGAAGGCGGGGCGCAGGATCCGCGACAGGTCCCGGTCGGAGCGGGCCACGGCGCCGACGTCGCCGGCGCCCAGGGCAGCCAGGGCCACGAGGAGGACGACGGTGTACCAGCTCACCGGACGAGCCTCCCACAGACCACGGGCCTAGACTTGAGGCTGTGATGGTGACCGAGCATGTCGTGACCGAGCAGGACACCGCGGCGACGGTGGGAAGTGGTGATCTGCCCGTCCTGGCCACTCCGACCCTGGCGACGTGGTTCGAGATGGCGACCGTTGCGGGCGCCGCGGACATGGTCGAGGACGGCCAGACCACGGTCGGGACGCTCCTGGCCATCGAGCATCTCCGGCCGAGCCCGGTCGGGGCCACCGTGACCATCCACTGCAGCATGCCGGCCCGGGACGGCCGTCGGATCATGTTCCAGGTCCGCGCTACAGACGCCGACGGTGAGGACCTCGCCACCGGCAAGGTCCACCGCGCGGTGGTCAACGCCAAGAAGTTCATGGCTCGCTGCACCACGGCCGAGTGAGCCGCTCGGCCCGTCTGCCTGGCTGGTCACCGGTGCGCTGAGCACTCCCGTACGGCGAGGACGACCAAGGCCCGCGCCACGGCGATGACCTCGTCGAGGTCGACCTGCTCCCTGGGTGCGTGTGCGTACCGCACGTCCCCCGGACCGAAGTGCAGCGACGGTATGCCGCCCACGCCGACAAACAGCCGAAAGGTCCGGGGCGGCGATGCTTTGGGAATGGGTAGCGCGCGGCGCGGCCGTTGGGCGGGGTGACCAACACCATGGCGTGGACCGGACCAAAGGCCCGTGAGCAGCACGGATGCAGGTTCGCCGCGGCGTAGCATCGAGGTGGAGGGCAGTCGCCGCCGATCGGGCCCAAGGAATGTGCCGACCCTCGTCAGACCACCCTGCGCGGATGCCGCGCCGGGTCCCGCGTGCCCGCAGGCAGACCTCCCTCCACCGACCCGGACCCGGGCCGGTAGCGATGAAAGGGAAGTAACCATGGACCTCGTGGGGCACCTGCGGGCACAGTCCACCACGCTCGTCGACGAGGCCACCGCAGCGGTGGCCCGGGCCGAGCTCACCCACTACGTGCGGCACGGCGAGGAGGTCACCCGCGAGCACCTGCGGACCCTGCTCGAGCTGACGATCCTCTGCCTGGAGCAGCGGCAGCTCGCCCCGATGGTCGAGCACGCCGAGCAGATCGCGCGGGAGCGCTTCGCCGCCGGCTTCGGGCTCGAGGAGGTGCAGACCGCGTTCAACGTCCTCGAGGAGGCCGCCTGGCTGCACCTGGTGCACGAGGCACCGACCGACGAGCTCGCCCAGGACCTCGGCCTGGTCGCGACGGTCCTCGGCGCCGGCAAGGACCAGCTGGCCCGCACCTATGTCTCCCTGGCCAGCCACCACCAGGCTCCGAGCCTGGACATGCGGGCGCTCTTCGACGGTGTGGCAACGCACAGCATCGCCAACGCGCACACGCCATAGGACGCGCGCGGGCGCTTCGGGGTCAGGGCCCTTGGTGTCAGCGTGCGCGCGGGCACCGAGCGCCCGGCCCTTCAGAACGCGAAACTCCCCGAGTCGCTAAGACTCGGGGAGCACGGGACGTCCTGACCCATCAGGTCGGTGGAGCTGAGGGGATTCGAACCCCTGACCCCCTCCATGCCATGGAGGTGCGCTACCAACTGCGCTACAGCCCCTCGTCCCCGGAGGAACCCGGGAAGTCTACCTGGGAACCGCCACAGGACACCAAATCGGCCCACGCCCGCTCAACGCGGCACGGCCCCGACGTTCCACGACTCGAGCGCCCAGGTCCCCAACGGCCGTTCCGGTGACCCCGGCGCCGCAGGTCCGGACACCTCGGCGACGACCGCCCAGTGCGCGTTCCCCAGACCCCGCAGCAGCGCCACCGCCCCGAGCTGGTCGAGCCCGAGCAGCGCCGCGACGCAGGCCCGGCCGGCGACCCCGTGGCAGACGACGAGGGCGGTGCCCCCGTCGCTCAGCATCTGCAGGATCGAGGCGAGGGCGGTACCGACGCGCTCGGCCAGCTCGGCCACGGTCTCCCCGCTCCCCCCGCGGCGGACGTCCTCCCCGCGGCTCAGCGCCTCCAGGGTCGGGCCGTCCTGGGCCCGGACCTGCGCGGTCGTCATACCGGACCAGCGCCCGACGTTGATCTCGCGCAGGCGAGGGTCGAGGCGAACCGGCAGACCGCACGCCTCCCCCACGATCTCGGCCGTGGCGGCCGCCCGGGCCAGGTCGCTGGACACCAGCAGGTCCGGGGCCAGCGCCCGCAGCGACGGCGCCGCGACCCGAGCCTGGGACAGGCCCTGCTCGGACAGCGGGGTGTCCCGCTGGCCTTGCCAGATGCCTGCCGCATTGTCGAGCGTCTCGCCGTGACGCAGGACGATGATCCGGCGCCGGGCGCCGGCCGGGGATGCCTCGGCCACGACGGGTCAGGCGGGAACGGAGACGTCGACCAGCGGGCAGTCCCGCCACAGCCGGTCGAGGGAGTAGAACTCGCGCTCCTGCGTGTGCTGGACGTGGACGATGATGTCGCCGAAGTCCAGGAGCACCCAGCGGCCCTCGCGGGCCCCTTCGCGGCGCAGCGCCTTGACGCCGGCCTCGCGGAGCCGGTCCTCGACCTCGTCGACGATGGCCCCGATCTGCCGTTCGTTGCTCCCCGTCGCGAGGACGAAGATGTCGGTCAGAGCGAGGTACTCGCTCACGTCGATGGCCACGACATCCGACGCCAGCTTGTCGTCGGCGGCCGCTGCTGCGACCCGCGCGAGGTCCATCGACCGCTGGGTGGCGGTCATGCATCCCTTCCAGGTGGCACGGGCGCGGCCGGGGTGGTGGCCGGCGGCGCCGCGTGTCGGGTGTAGAGGTGGTACTTGTTGATGTACTGGACCACGCCGTCGGGGACGAGGTACCAGACCGGCTGGGACCGCCCGACGCGCTCCCGGCAGTCCGTCGACGAGATCGCCATCGCGGGCACCTCCTCGAGGGTGATCCGGTCCGAGGGCAGCCCCGGGTCGGAGAGCACATGCCCCGGGCGGGTCACCCCGACGAACTGGGCCAGGGTGAACAGCTCGTCGACGTCCTTCCACGAGAAGATGTGCGCCAGCGCGTCGGCGCCGGTGATGAAGAAGAGCTCGGCGTCGGGTCGTTGGGCGTGCAGGTCGCGCAGGGTGTCAATGGTGTACGTCGGGCCGTCCCGGTCGATG
>Ga0116189_1002202_pt1 | contig 14584 bp, 14 predicted proteins | sample AD_JPNTR3_MetaG_FD_89895 | JGI IMG/M metagenome (GOLD analysis project Ga0116189, IMG submission 89895) | Active sludge microbial communities of municipal wastewater-treating anaerobic digesters from Japan - AD_JPNTR3_MetaG | ecosystem: Engineered > Bioreactor > Anaerobic > Digestate | place... | reverse complement strand
CCCTCGACCTCGGCCTGCTTTAGCCGAAGCATGCCGCGTAGTTCCTCGCTGGACACGTCCTTGTTGAGAAGCGCTCCGATCTGTTCCAACGACAAGCCTAAGTCCTTCAGCGCAAGAATCCTGTTCAGCCGAGGCAACTGCTCAGCCGTGTAGTAGCGGTAGCCTGTGAACTCATCCACGCGCGCGGGTTTGAGCAATCCCAGCTCATCGTAGTACCGCAGGGTCTTGACAGAAACCAGGCTGAGTCTGGAGAAATCGCCGACCTTGAGCATCTTGAACACCCCCAAGGCGCCTCATGGGAACAACCTGACCGCGATCGCATTTCGAACATATACCCTCCCGCTGTGGGAGAGTCAAGCGCGACTTCTTCAGGCAGCATCAGCCCGTGCGTTTTTGTGCGAGGACAGCTATGAAATCCCCTTGTGGACCGTCTGCACCTGTGCCCAAAGACGGATAGAGCTTTATTCGGTCGAATCCGCATTCGGCCAGGAGCGATTGGTATTCTTCGTCCGTATAAGCCTGCATACTCGATGAACTGCAGGTCACTTCGCCTGTCGCAGCATCGATGACGTAGTAACGCTCAATCGCCACATTGTGATCGGCATCCCAGAGACTCTCTTGAAGGCATAGGTGTGGCTCACTCGAGAATAGCCCCTCTTCTGCTGAATACCACGAAGAGGGCTGACCCCCTATCTCAACGACTCTGTCAAATGCGTGCGGCTCAAGCAGTAGAAGGCCGTCGGGCAGCAAGGAGCGGCAGGCTTTTGTGAGAATACCCTTGGCCTCCTCTCGGCGGAAAACGTTGAACTCCCCAAAGATCAGCATCACAAGTCCGTACTCGGCGCCATAGTTCGCTGTGCGGATGTCTTGCTCGAGATACGTACACTCGAGGCCCGCGTCCTCAGCCTGCTCTCGAGCATAAGCGATAGATGCCGGAGAGAAGTCAATGCCCACACAGCGATGGCCAAGTCTCGCCAGTCGACTTGTATAGAGCCCGGGGCCACAGCCAAGGTCGAGAATCCGTTTTGGGTTGCCCCTCAAAACCTGATTATGTATCCATTCAACATGCTTATCGATGATCTCGAAACGGCGACTGGCGGCATCGTGCGCTTGAGACAAATGCTCCTTAAGCATTCGTCTGCTGAAGTCCGGATCATTCCACGGGATCTTCTCGCCTTCGGCCCACGGTTTGGGTGCACTCTGCCTCCGAACAATATCGATCAGTTCCAATGTGATCTACCCCTTTCGACGGTCATTGTTCGATCTTATGATGTACACCACGAACGCACAGGGGTTTCTGTGTCCGGAATCTCCGACCGGCGCAGGCCCGATGCACATTTCGGTGCGTCGGCAATCACAATTCGCAATCACAGCACACATGACCCGCCTTTCAGCAGCGATATGATACAATGGAGGCGATTCGGTCCGGCAAGGGGAGACCCTCGCTGAACCATCCTCACGAACCGACCCCTTGTTCAAGGAGGCCATGTACATGACAGGGAAAGCGAATTGGTATCTGCGTCTGGGCTTACTGCTGGCAGTTGTTCCGCTTGGGCTGAGCCGAGTTGTCCCGATACCCGATATCGTGCAGGGATTCTGTACTGGTCTGGGCATAGTCTTGTTGATGTTGGGTCTGTATTGCAATAGTCGTGGTGCGGCGCGCCTGCGGACATGGAAGCAGAGACTCACCAGACGTATTGCAGGGACTGACTGACATCTCGTCTCTGCAAGAGTCATCTCAGGTTTGTGCGTCTAGAAGCTCTGGCACCCTCCGCAGTAGTACACGCTGCCGCCCATGTACGCTTCTTTCTTGATGGTGGTCCCGCACGCCGGGCATGGCGTGTCCACCGTATTCCTGCTTAGCACTGTCTTGTAACTTCCGGGGCGGCCATACAGATCGCGTTCAGTATCCCTGCCTCCTCGCGCTGCCATCTCACGAAGTACGGATTTCACCGATCCGAACAGGCCGCGTAGCTTCTGATCAGACAGTGTTGCCACTTTGCGCCTGGGGTGAATCCTGGCAGCCCACAGGATGTCTTGCAGGACTCCGTTGCCAAGGCCCGGTATCCGCTGCTCGGTCGCGAGGAATGCCTTCGCGGACAGGGATTCGAGCTTTTCGCCTTCCAGCAGGGATCCGAAATAGGCGTAGTCAAACTCGTCAGTCAGCGGCGAGGGCTTCTGCTTGGCCGCCAGATAGTACTGATTGTCGAATTCGCCGGCAGGAAACGCCCACAGTCCGCCGTACATCTGCACAGAACCGACGAGTGAGGATGAGTCGTCGAACTCGACGAGGAGCTGGTGCTTCGACGGCAGCCTCTCGCCGGCGGGGAAGTAGCGCAGACTGACGCCATCCCCGAGTAGAATCCGCTCGGGACCGGCCCATATCTCCACCATGCCTCCCCAGGGCACAGCGCTCTCAATGGCATTCCCGCTGAGCAGGCTATTGTAGTCGCCTGGATCACCATAGAACCATGCGAATTTGTGTGGCGACTGGTTTGCCGTGACGCTCTTGATCCGCTTGCCCCCGAGGGCAGTGCCTACTTGCTCTGCAATAACAATCGCTTCGGGCAACTCAAGCACTGTCAACCCTTCCTTCCTGCTAATGGTCAGCCTGTATCGGATGACGCAATATGGTCTTGAGCTTCTCCGGAGCCGAGCGCCTCGGATCGCCAAGGTATATCTCGTGGTGCTTGCCGCGGAGGACATAGCCACTCTCTCTAGCGAATGCCTCCATCTTGGCCAAAGTGGCTGGTTCCTCGCTGTATGGGCCGATATGCATTGTCTGCATGCACAGCCCTTCGTGAAAGACCCCAAAGCGTAGCCTTTCGAGAGCAGGGCTTGGCCGTTTCTTCCGGAGCTTGCCCAGTGCCTCCTCGAACATGGATTCCGTGATGTGGTCAGGCTGCAATATCATCGCTGTCCACTTCCAGTTGCCGGGCTGCGATATGTCGAACTGGCCGTCCTCGGCCCACCACAGCGCCTCCAGAGGCATCACTGAGTAGTCGATGGGATCTTCACTCCGCTGCTTCGAGGCGAACTTGAGGGTGAAGGAGATACCGTAAAGCGCCTCGATAGCCTGCTGAAACACGGGTGAACTCCCGGGCGCGCACTCAGGTTCGATAGCGCCGTTCACCATAGCAAACTTGAGCGCGGGCACGTCCACGACCTCCACCCTCTTGGCGGACGGCTGGTACAGGTGCCTGAAGTGCTTGCGCAGGTCAAGTCTATCCATGCACGACAAGACTCCTCTCAGCAACACGGCAAGCACCAGACTGGCCGTGCCGTACACTCCCAGTTCTTCGGGCAGAGCCTTCTGCATTCGGAGCGCTGTCTCCTGCAGGATAGCATCGAAAGCCTACCTCACTCAGACTGCGGACAGCCTGCAGAGTGTCGTCAGTATCCACTCGGGGGGGGCGTGTAAGTTCTGCAGGCAATAGCAATTGGGAAGATAAGCAGACATTCCTGAACGGGATAGTAAGCGGGAAAATGACGCTCTTCTCGACCATTACGGCGGGTTATTGGCTGAGGGGGTCGTGCTCACCTCGTCGGAATGGCTGTTTAGCTGGTCTTGGCATCATGGCCGCCGGACAAAACGGCTGGAGCTGGCATATCGTCGATTTTTGCCATTAGTTTCGGAGATACCCGCAACTTTTGAGTACATCGATTTCGAAGGGCCGCCGGACGGCCTCCTAACCACGAAAATCGGGGGGTATCCGACGGGCTTAGGCGGTGGAGCAGGCGGGCAGGCCGACATAATCTACCATATCATGGCTCCATTTGGTAACGGCGCGCAAGTGATGGCGCGTAGTGCCATCGTTTCGCCAATAAATCGGCGATATCTACCCTCGAGGGCTCCTTTTGAGGGGCCGATTCGCCGCCCGGGGCCCCCGGCCCAAATCGATATACTCAGGAATTGCGTTTTTCGCCGAAAGTATTGTCGAAAAGTGACCGTATCTCCGGGCGGATACCCCCGGGGGTATATCCCTGAGCCACAGCTGTGGACCTGGCGAGATTGCACGCCTGAATGCGGGTTATCTGCGACACCGAAAGCAACAGTCGTTACACGCACCCCTCGGGGGGCTGAATGTGGGTTACATGCGGAACGTGAGATATAATGTGCACTCGAGGGGGTGATCCGAATGCAGAAGGACGAGCTGGTGGCCTACTGGCTGGATACGGCCAATCGAGACTACCAGACCGTAAAGCATCTCTATGATAGCGGCGATTATCATTGGTCGCTGCTCATGGGGCATTTGGTCATCGAGAAATTGCTGAAGGCCGTACTTATCGCGTGCCAACCCGAGGGAACAAGTGTTCCTCGTTCTCATGACTTACTGCTACTAGCGGAGAAGAGTGGAATCGGAATGACCCAGCGGCAGAAGGACCTGTTGGATCTGACTACGACGTTCAACGTTGCCGCCCGCTATCCGGACTACCAGCAGTCGTTCTACCGCAAGTGCACTCGGGAGTACACCGCCGAACGCATGGCGGAGATCGAGGAGCTGTGGGCATGGCTGACAGAGTTACTCAAGAAGCGCTGATGAGCATCGGACGTAGGTATGCCGAAGTGCTGCGTCGGGAGCTGACTCTTCGTAGTCTCTATGTTTTCGGTTCCTACGCCACAGGCAAATATGGCGATGACAGCGATATCGACATTGCGGTGGTATCTGATGATCTGACTGGAGACATGATAGAAGACACTTTTGCACTGATGAGACTGCGTCGGGAGGTAGACACGCGCATCGAACCGCATCCGTTCCTAACCTCGGACTTCACCGAGAACAACCCGATAGCACGCGAGATTATGGAGACAGGAATCCGCATACTGTAGCCGGTCGCAGTTGAGCATCGACACCGGAAAGGGCGCATTCTCTCTTCGGAGGCGATCCACACATGATCACGCGTAGAAACGCTCGTCTTGTCCTCCACGTACTTTGCCTTGCACTGACGGTTATGCCCACGATACGAACAATCTCTGCAACACAGGCGCCAGGCCCAATGGAAGTTTCGTCGACTGCCGACATCGCCGAAGTTGCTCCCGCCGGGTCGATTATCTGCTGCTCCACCAAATCAGGCGAGACCAGCATGGTGGACATCTCCACAGGAACGGTGCAGATCCTTCCGTTTTCCGGTTCGTCCATTGAGATCTCTCCGGACCGGAAGACCCTGGCCTACGTAGATCGCAGAGAGCAGTTGCACGTCTACCACCTGGATAGCGGCATAGACGTGAGGCTCGGCGATCCGGAGGAGTCAGAGAAGTACGGTTCGCCAACATTTGTCTCCAACGACACGATTGCGTACGTAAAGAGGAATCGTAGCTATCGCACCGCGGTCTGCCTCACCCACATCGACCGCCTCGATGAGCGCCCCTGGGTAGGCGAATTGCCCGAAGGTGTTTCTACATCGTCGTCAACGCTGAAGTGGATCCCAGGCACAGGGGAAGAGCTGTATTCGTTCGTTCTGGGCAACGTGTATAGCATCTACGTCCTCGCCCCCCACGGCAGCACGACGCTCGTATCCGCAGACCCGAAAAGCGGCGCCTCGCTGCGCTATCCGGCCGTAAGCCCGGACGGCGCCACCATCGCCTACGTGCACAAGTCTTCAATCAGTTCTATCTGGACCATCAACATCGATGGAAGAAACAAGCGGCAACTCACCTACTCCGACGGCAGCTGGCCCACATGGTCGCCGGATGGACTGCATATCGCCTTCCTCATCCACGCCGCGGGCGAACGCGGCCTGCTAAAGCAGGATATCTACGACCCGTCCGGGACCGACAGAAGCGTCGGATCCTTCCTCTTCGGAATAGGCATCATACGCCGCGACGGAACTCCAGTCAGGTCAGTGTGCGGAGTCGATGGCAAACCCGTGTTGACGCCGGGCGATTACATCGCGTGGAGATAGGCACTCTTGTGCGCGTCGAAGGTGCGATGCACCCACCCGCGCACCCAGGTGAGCTTACTCACTGCCGCTCGTTGTGTTATATTGTAACTACACATCCCGATCGCGGCGCGACGACCTATACTCTAGCCGCATTCGAGATGGTCAAGACCAAATAGGCGACCCCTGCCAGGTGCCCTCGTATGAGGGAGAATAGGGAAGAGGCAGCGGGCGAGTACGCACCATCGGGTGTTGTGTCGCCTGCCAAGCCCGCGGTCCCGCCACTGTAACCGGGAAGTATGGACGCACGCCGCAAGTCACTCCTGCTTATTCAGGGGGAAGACGCGCACATGCGATGATCCGGCAGCCAGGAGACCTGCCTTCGGGGGATGCAAGCCACCTTCGTGGAGAAAGGGAGGCCTGACCATGGCTGTTGCACGTCGTTACTACCCCATTCACTCAACTCGCCCAGCTCGCTCGATTCGCCCAACTTGCCCAGCTTCCCATGCCTACGCGGCGCATTCGCCCGCGCGTGCGCACGTTCTCGGCAAGTCTTCCCCGCCCAATCTGATGGACTCCATCGCAGAAATCCTCAAGGAGACCAGCAGGGAAAACGCCAACATAGGCAATTCCCCGTCTGCCAAAGTGCTTCAGATCGCATCTGAAGCAAGCAAGGAGTACTACCTCACTCGGGTGATCCCGACCGACATCTCCCGGGCGCACCAGGACGGAGACATCCACATACACGACCTCGATTTCTACGGCAAGACCCTGACTTGCGTGCAGATACCCCTGGGCAGGCTGCTTGCGGATGGTTTCAACACCGGTCACGGCTATGTGCGCCCGCCCAAACGTCCAGCGTCCGCCGCTGCTCTGGCTGCAATCATCATACAGAGCTGTCAGAACGATATGCATGGAGGACAGTCGTTTCCATTTTTCGACGCCGACATGGCCCCGTACATGGAAGGACGCTCAGAAGACGAGGTCTACCAGGCCATGGAGGCGCTGGTGTTCAACCTCAACTCCATGCACAGCAGGGCAGGCGCTCAGGTGCCATTCTCCAGCCTCAACCTGGGCTGCGACACTTCCCAAGAAGGCAGGCTCACATCCAAGTGTCTGCTAGAGGCCTACGAAGCAGGACTCGGCAGAGGCGAGACGCCCGTCTTTCCCAACATCATCTTCAGAGTCAAGGCAGGCGTCAACGCGAGCCCGGGCGATCCGAACTACGATCTCTTCCTGCTCGCGTGCCGCGTGGCGGCAAGGCGCATGAACCCGACGTTCAGCTTCATGGATTCCTCATTCAACGCGCCCTACGGTTCGGAGGTCTCCTACATGGGATGCAGAACGCGAGTAATCGCGAACAGGCACGGCGCCGCCGTGAGCGCCGGACGAGGCAACCTTTCCTTCACTTCAGTGAACTTGCCGCGACTCGCCCTGCGAGCCGGAGGCAACGAAGACCGCTTTTTCATCCTGCTCGGCCGCTGTATGGACCTGGCGGCCAGGCAGCTACTACACAGATGCAACGTGCAATCCCGTCTCAGAGTGCGTGATATGCCCTTCCTCATGGGTCAGCACATCTACATGGGCTCGGAAGAACTGTGCGCCGACGATGACATCGCGCCGGCGATCAAGCACGGCACTCTGTCCATCGGATTCATCGGACTGGCCGAAACCCTGACCGTCCTGCGCGGAGCTGGGCGCGGCAAGAGCGCCGAGGTCAGCCCCGGGAGCGGCGTCGGGTTCGGCATCGCTGCCAGTGACGAAGCAGGCGTGTTGGGCTACGAGATCGTCAGGTTCATGCGCAACCGCGTCGACGAATACGCTGACGCGCACGACCTCAACTTCACACTGCTGGCGACGCCGGCTGAAGGCCTATCCGGAAGGTTCGTCGCCATCGATCGAGAGAGGTTCGGCACGATCCGGGGTGTCACTGACCGCGCCTACTACACGAACAGTTTCCATGTGCCGGTGGGTGCCCACATGTCGATCTACGATAAACTCGCACGCGAGGGCAAGTATCACAGCCTGACCAATGCTGGCCACATCTCCTACGTGGAGCTCGCCTCCCCGCCGCTGCACAATGTGGAAGCCGTCGAGAGCATTGTCCGTGCCATGGTGCGCGCGGACCTGGGATACGGCGGCATCAACTTCCCGATAGACGAGTGCCTCGCATGCGGCTACTCCGGGGTCATCGAGTCAGTCTGCCCGGCGTGCCAGTCGGGGTCGATCAGACGCGTGAGGCGAATCACCGGGTATCTGTCCACCGTAGACAGGTTCAATGACGCCAAGCGCGCTGAACTCGCCGACAGGGCGGCGCACATGAGGGATGCCGAGGGCGCCAGGACTGGGGCGCACAAGCGGGGAGCAGAAAGACGATGACAGACGCCATGCCCATGACCGTAAAGCTAGCTGGCATCGTGGACGAGAGCGTAGTGGATGGGCCCGGTGTGAGACTGGTTGTGTTTGCTCAGGGGTGCCCGCATCGGTGCCGGGGGTGCCACAATCCGCACACATGGGACTTCGATGGAGGTACCGAGGTCAGTATCGAGCAGATCCTGCTTCGCGTAGAGGCGAACCCTATACTGAGCGGCATCACCCTGAGCGGCGGCGAGCCCTTCGCCCAGGCGCCCGGATTCGCCCGCCTGGCCCGCAAAGCCCGCCGCAGAGGACTATCAGTCATGACCTACACAGGGTATACATGGGAGCATCTCGTCGACTCCCTCGCCCCCGGCGTACGCGACCTGCTGCTGGCCACCGATATCCTGATCGACGGCCCCTTCATCTCGGCGCTCGCGGATCCGGGCCTGCCTTACCGGGGCTCGCGGAACCAGAGGATAATTCAGGTGCGCGACCGTGTACCATGATCTTAGCGCCGAGAGATGGGGTGATCCAATGGAGTATCAGGTATTCTCTATCGCCGAACGTCCGGATCTGCTGCAGGAGCACCGAAAGACATGCACCACGACGAGATTGTGGGCGTCGCCAACACTATCCCGTTGTGGTGGGATAGGCCTTTCGAGGAGCTTCCCGAGGAAGGCACTCGGCCCAACACCCTCGGCGGCCTGCAGGCTGCGATTATCCCAGCGTGCAGAGGCCGGGAGCTGAGCTCGTCCATATTACTGGAGATGATCTCCCTGGCCAGACGAGACGGGCACCGCGCGTTGATACTGCCTGTGAGGCCCAGCCGGAAACGGGCAAGTACATTGTTCAGGGCGCTCTCGTGCCTGTAGATATTGACCGTTCGCGCGATATCGGAGAGGATGTCGAGCCAAACGTGTGGACAGTACACACAGTCAGTGGATAAGGTATTCGAGCCCCTGGCCACTACCTAGCCGTTGTGGACGATCACGGCGCCGATAGGCCTATCCCCTCTGGCCAGCGCCTTCTCCGCCTCCGCAAGCGCCTCCCGCGTACCCTCACTCGGTTGCCGTCTCCGCTGTCTCCTCCGGCGCCGAAGAGACGTTCTTCTTCGGCTTGCCCGACATGAACGTGACGGCGATGATCGTGACTACGTAGGGCAGCATCAGAGCGAACTGCGGAGCAGCGTACGCCTGAATCTTCATAGATATCGCCTCCGACGCCGCGAACAGCAGGCCCACAAGCGCTGTTGCCGCAGGGCGTCCTCTGCCGACCAAGATGGCGGCAAGGGCCATGAACCCACGCCCTGCAGTCATGTCCCTGATGAACTGCGTCAGGTACCCCAGCGAAAGATGCGCGCCTGCCATACCGCAGAAAGCGCCGCATATTAGGGATGCAGCGTATCTCACCCTGCGCGGGCTCACACCGGATGCGGCGAGCGCCGCCGGCGCTTCTCCCGCGGCGCGCAGATGCGCTCCGAACGGAGTCCGGTAGAGTACGGCAGACATCGCCCATACCAGAACCGGAGTGACGTACACAGTCACTGAATGCCCATTTAGGATGGCATTCAGGATAGGCGATGCGGCGAGAGCACGGATCCCAAGGTGTGGGAGCGGCTGAATCTCGGGTGAGTTGAATATGTCGGTTCCGAGTATCCTGACTAGGTAGATAGTCAGTCCGGTAGCAAGTATGTTAAGCGCGAATCCTATCGCGAATCCGTCGCTTTGCAGATCTACGACGAACAATGCGTAGAGGGCGCTAAAGGCCAGGCATACGGCTACCGCCACGAGTACGCCCGCCCACGCTCCAGCGTAGTAGCTTACCAGAACGGCCGTAAACGCCGATATTAGCATGAATCCTTCCATGGCGACGTTCATGATGCCTGCGTGGAACGACACCAATCCGCCGATGGCCGCGAGCACGACAGGCGTGGCCAATCGAAACGTGGCGCCGAGCAGGTCGGCTACATCAACTGCCCAACCCATTTCCTCATCTCCCGGCATGCTGCTGCGTCCTAGCAGCGCGCAACGTACCGCGCAGACTCCTCTGCGCGGCCAGCATGAAGACGATCAGTGTGAGCAGAATCTCGCTCAGTTCAGCGGGCACGTCCGCCACGAGCTCCATTCCGCCGGCCCCCGTCTTCACAAGCGAGAAGATGAACGCGACAAGGGCCACCGAGACCGGGTTGTTCCTGGCCACCAGCGCTATCAACACCCCTGTCATCCCGTATCCGGGCGAAAAGGCGTCCATGAACCTGTGACGTACGCCTATGACTTCGGCCCCTCCTGCCAATCCCGCGATCGCTCCCGACACGATCATCGCCTGAAGCATGACCTTGCCCGGCACAATGCCTGCTACAGTGCATGCGCGCTCGTTGAGGCCGACCATCCGCCATTCATACCCTGTTCTGGTCCTGCGATTGATGAAGACGATCATGACCACGCACGCAAGGGCTACGAAAAATGAGCCGTTGAACCGACTCAGCGGGTGGAGATACGGCAGGCGGGCCGAAGCCTCGATCATAGCAGTCTCAGGCCATGTAGCTGCCGCATTTCGGAACGGGTAGTTTACGAAATATGAGCATAGCAGCACAGCAATGTAGTTCATCATCAGGGTCACTACTACTTCGTTGGTCCCCCTCGATGCCCTGAGGATCCCGGGCATCAAGGCCCATACGGCCCCCGCGCAGGCGGCCACGGCCAGCGTCAGCGGCACGTGCACAAACGCTGGAATCCCCCTTATCAGTCCGGCCATTGCAGCAGCGAAAGCCCCTAGGTACAGCTGGCCCTCCGCGCCGATATTCTGGATCCCCGAGTTGAACGCCACCGAACACGCCATGCCTGTCATTATTAGCACAGTAGTATTGCATAGAGTATTGAGAAACCGGTATCCGCTTCCGGCGGCAGCGCGCAGAGCCGCTCTGTACGCATCCCACGGGCTAGACCCCGTGGCCGCTATCACTACGGCGCCCATGAGCAGGGCCACAGCGAAGGCCACAATGAAGGTGGCCATGTCATTCCACGCCTCAGAACCCCGGCCCAACACGATCACTCCTGACTCCCGTCATGTATAGCCCGACTTCCTCAGGCGAGCTATCCGCGCGCGCAAGATCGGCGGCTATTTCACCCTTATACATGACCACTACTCGATCTGCGATCTCGAAGATCTCGTCCAGGTCAGTGCTGACGGCGAGGATTGCACACCCTGCGTCGCGCATGGCGAACAACGCATCGTATATGCCAGCCTTCGCACCAATGTCCAGTCCCCGAGTGGGCTGACATATCACCATGCACTTCACATCGCCGGCGAGCTCCCTTCCCACCAGCAGTTTCTGCATATTGCCTCCGGAAAGCGACCCCATGACGCTTGTTCTCGCCGGGCCCGACATCTTTACCCGATATCTATCGATAATCCGTCGGGCAGCACTGTCGGCCGCGCTCCAGTTCATGATCCAACCTTTGCTCACGGGGCTCGTGCGATAGGCCGGCCCGAGTATGGCGTTTTCGGTCACCGTGGCATTTAGAACAAGGCCAAGATCGACACGGTCCTCGGGCACAAAAGCCATCCCCCGCTCACGCCGCGCGCGCACGGGCAAGTGTGTGATCTCCTGTCCGTCCAAAAACATCCTGCCTTTCGTCGGCCTTGCTATCCCAATGATGGCGCCCGCAAGCTCCCGCTGCCCATTGCCTTCAACTCCGGCGATGGCCACGATCTCGCCCGCCCTAACCTGAAGGTGGACGTTGCGCAGGCCTGAGGCACTGCCGGGCTCGCTAACGCACAATCCCTCAACCCCCAGCACGCCCTGGCCTGCGGCCGACCGTGCGCTGCCTGAGGTTCTGGCGGGCCAGTGGCCTATCATCAATTCCACCAGCTTCTCCTCAGTCGCTGCGCCAGACTCGACTGTGGCCACGAGTTTGCCTTTTCGCATCACGCTTATGCGATCCGCAACTGAGAGCACCTCAGGCAGTTTGTGCGAGATGAAGAGGATCGTCTTGCCCTGCGACCTCAGGTTACGCATCACCGCAAGAAGCTCTTCCGTCCCCTGAGGGCTTAGTACTGCTGTAGGTTCGTCGAGAACTATGATGTCGGCACCCCTGTACAGTAGTTTGACTATCTCCACTCTCTGCCTTAGCCCAACCGGAAGGTCACACACGCGTTGGTCCATGTCCACATTTAGCCCGAATCCCGACGACAACTGGGCGATGGCTGCACGGGCGCACTTTCGGTCGGTGGACCCCCACTTGGTCCGAGGTTCCCTACCCAGGATGATGTTTTCCAGTACAGAATACGAGCCCACCTGCATCATGTGCTGATGGACCATGCCGATTCCCAAGTTAATGGCGTCAGACGGGCACCTTATGCTCCGCTCGACTCCATTGATGGATATGCTCCCTTCATCCGGCCAAACTAGACCATATACCACGTTCATAAGTGTAGACTTGCCGGCTCCGTTTTCGCCCACGATGGCATGTATCTCTCCTCTGCGCACCTCGATAGTGACATCGTCATTCGCGGCGAGCTTGCCGAACCGTTTCGTAATGTTGTTGAGCCTTACTGCTGCCTGTTCCATCGCGTGGCCCCCCTGAAAGTGGCGAGGCGTACGCCTCGCCACTCATGGAGTATCTCCTCAGGTTATCTGCTCAGGTTGTTCTCTCCTCCGGTCCGATAGTCACTTAGACGTGGGCGTGTACTCGTTCACAACAATCTCGCCCCGCGCGATCTTGGCTTCAATGTCGCGAAGCTTCTCAAAGACATCCTTCGGCACAGCGTCCTCCATATGCTTACATTCGCACAGCCCCACGCCGCGCTCCCGAACCCCGTACGGGAAGACCGTGCCCTTCGCGAGCTTACCCTCTACCGCGAGCTTGATCGTGTCATATACTGCGTTATCCACTCGCTTGAGCATGCTCGCCATGATGAAACCTGGCTGGCTGTCGCACTGATCGATGTCTACTCCAATCGCGTAGAACCCCGCGTCGCGCGCGGCCTCAAGAACACCCAGGCCCGACGGGCCAGCTGCCTGGAACACGATATTCGCGCCGCGCTTGTGCGCCTGAAGCGTCGCCTCTTTCCCCTTGGCCGGATCGTAGTGAGTGCCGGCAAACACCGATTCAACCTTGATCGATGGGTCGACGTACTTGACCCCCTGTTCGTATCCTGCGAGGAAATTGCGAATGACGGGCCAGTCGGCGCCTCCGACAAATCCGACCACCTTACCGGGCTTACCCAGCTTGAGCTTGGGGTTAGACGCCATAAGTCCGGCTAGGGCACCTGCCAGAAACGAACCTTCGTGCTCCTTGAAGTCGATCGATACTACTCCCGGTATGTCGGACGTACCGTCTATGTAGACAAACGTGACCTTGGGGAACTTGGGGGCGATCTCAGAGAGTTCCTTGTCGAAGAAGTAGCCGGGATCCATGAAAACCAGATCGAAGTTCTCTGCCGCGGCAAGCGTTCTGTCATAGTAGAGAGACGCATCGGCTTTGCATTCAAAGATCTTGTACTGGATGTCGAAGTCTTTTGCCGCTCTGACCAGGCCCTCGCGCGCTGAATCGGTGAAACCTCGGTCGCCTATTCGGTCTCCGGCGACCACAGCTACCCTGAGAACGGTCTTTGCCGAGCCCGGCGCTACCTGAAGAACCGCGAGGCTTAGGATCGCTAGGACAAGAAGAACCTTTCTGAACTTGACAGACATGATCATCCCTCCTGTTCGACTTCTGACCTCGTCGGGAAAGCAGATATCGTCCCTACCCGCGACACTGTAATACCTGCCACGATCGCACCCAGTCTGCCGGCTCCGTCTGCAGGCCTGCCCCCAAGTATCCCAGCTATGAAGCCGGCGTTGAATGAGTCGCCGGCGCCGGTTGTATCGACCGCCCGGACGGGCTTGGCCGCGATCTGCGACCGCCCGGAGCCAGATATGACCGTACACCCCCGGCTCCCCTGCTTGACGACGGTAGCCACCCGGCCATGCAGCTGGCCGCAGCGTAAAGCGAGCGCCTCCATCTCCGATTCGTTGGGCATGTAGTAGTCAACCGTGCGAATGCATGTCTCCATGGCCTGGGCGATGTCTATGGGCACATCCGGGCTTTCAAGCCTCAAGTTGGGATCGAGGAATGTCGTCGCGCCCGCGTCGCGCGCAATGCGCAGCGCAGCCAGCACAGAGTCAGCAGACCCCTTCACTATTCCGGCCTCTGCTATCGATACTCCAGACACGTACAGTGCAGCCGATTCCCGGATAGCCTCGAACGGAATGTGCTCACGCCGAAGTTGCCAGTCAGCGCACTCGACCCTGAGCGAGAAGAACGTGTGCTCCTCGCCTGGGCCCAGCGCCACGAACACGCAT
>Ga0116189_1002200_pt1 | contig 14589 bp, 11 predicted proteins | sample AD_JPNTR3_MetaG_FD_89895 | JGI IMG/M metagenome (GOLD analysis project Ga0116189, IMG submission 89895) | Active sludge microbial communities of municipal wastewater-treating anaerobic digesters from Japan - AD_JPNTR3_MetaG | ecosystem: Engineered > Bioreactor > Anaerobic > Digestate | place... | reverse complement strand
GCCCTCCGGGTCTGAGAATCCGAAAGGACTCGTCGATCATAGTCCAGGGATCCGGCGTGTGCTCCAGGACGTGATGCATCAACACCTGGTCGGCCACTGAGTCCGGTAACGCCGCTTCGCTGAGAGACCCGCAGAAAACCGGAATGCCCCGACGCTCCGCCAGAGCCGCCGCGACGGGGTCGGGTTCGATGCCCAGGACGTTCCACCCCAGCGATTTCATGCGGGCGAGAAAATCCCCCCTCCCGCAGCCCACATCAACCAGCAGATTGTCCCTGCGATCGGTCCATGCCGGGAAACGGTCGCCGAAGTCGCTGTACACCGCGCGGTAGCGAAGCAGGGGGATATGCCCCAGGAGGCCGCCGATGCGGCACAGGCCATGCTTCGTATGCAGAATCCGATAACCGAAATATCCGCAAAGAATGGCCTCGCGCAGCCTGTCGCGCAATCCGGCGAACGGCCTCGCCGGTTCGTCATATGCGACGGGGACGTCATGGGTGTAGTAGTCGCGGTAGCATGCAGAGATGTGCTCGGGACGGGGCCGCGGGTCCAGCCACAAGAGCCGGCAGCGCAAGCATTCTCTGAGCTGAAAAAGGCCCGGGACTCCCCAGAGCCGGTCCGCCAGGTCTGCATATCGCACCCGGCCCGTCTGCCCGCAGAGCACGCACGTGGGGAAGCGTTCCATTTCCATGGCGGTTCAATACCGTTGGAGGATCGAGGCAAACTGCCCCCTCAAGCCTGGATCGAGGACCCATTTCCAGAGGACCGTCGCGTAACCCGCAGTCGCCATCGCCATCCCGGCCAGATTCAGGGGGTCCAGCAGAGCCCACCCGAAGCTTCGGAGCGTGACGAAAAGCAAGGTGTTCAGGATAAGAGGCGGCAGACCGCGGCGGGCAAGCGCCATGCACCACGTCCATCGCCGTTCGCCGAGAAGGTGCAACGCGGCCCCGTGGAGCAGCACCGTGTCCATAGAAACCCGCAACAGCCATGCGGCGGCGGCCCCCTTGATCCCGTACGTTCCGATGAGCAGGAACCCGGCCGGCAGGTAGAGGACCAACTCGGCCAGATGAAATAGCGCGGGCCACTGCGGCTTGCCGAGGCCCTGGAGGACCGTGGACGCCGGGTACGCCGCCGCGTTCACAAGACCCGCGAATCCCAGGATCCAGAGAACGACGGTGGATTGCTCCGCGAAATCGGGCCCGACCCACAGGGAGAGAAACGGGCCGCCGAAGAAGAGGAAAAATGTCAGCGGCGCCGAGTAGAGGAGCAGCAGGTAGAGCGTGCTGCGCCGGTAAAGGTCCCGGATCGCCTCCCGATTGTTCGATCCATGCAACGCGCTGATGGCGGGAAAGAGAACGGCCGAAAAAGCCGACGGAAGCACCGACAACCGGCTCATCAGCGAAAAGGGTACGGCGTAATACGCCAGAGCCGACACGGAGCGCAGGGACGTGATGAAAAGCTTCTCGACATCGGAGAGAATCGGTCCAATCACTCCCGAAAGGGTCACAAACCCCCCGAACCGCAAGAGCTGCCTGAATACACCCTTGTTCCATCGGGGGCTTCCGAGGAAAGGATAAAGTCTGGCGACACAGCACCCATGGAGGCCGAGACCGACGCCTTGGATGACCACGTTCGACAGAACGACGTCCGACAGTTCATATCCCCGATACAGCAGGATCACCGCCGATGCGATCTGGAGCGTCCCGAGGAGGATCGACATCCCGTTCAACAGGTCGAATCTGCCCGCTGCCCGGATTGCCCCCCCGGCCAGCACGATGACCATGGAAATCAAAAAACCGACGGAACCGATCCGAAGCACGGCAACAGCCGTTGAGCGGGCAGGGGGTGGGACGTTGAACAGGCGGTCGATCAGAAACTCCGAGAAAGCGAAGATCAACAGCATGCCGAGGCACCCCATGGCGCCGTGGAGGATCATTCCGGTCCAGAACGTGTCACGGACCCCCTCCGCGTCGCCTCGGGAGAGATGCTCTGCGACATATTTGACTGCCGCCGTGCCGACCCCAAACTGCAAAAAGGCAAAGTAGTCGATGACGATGGCAATGAGGACGTAAATCCCGTAGAGGTCCACCCCGAGCTGGCGGATGATGAAAGGCGTGGCGACCAAGGCAAGGACGAAAAGCCATCCCTGGCCAAGGAAGTTCCAGACAACATTTTCGGTAATGGTTTTAGGCTGCCTGCGGATTGTCATCAGCATAAAGTGCAAAAGATCATTACGTTTTCCCATCGAGGGGCATCAGACCCCCCGGAGGATAAGGCTTTACAAGAATCATTCCAAAGCCGGCATCGCATCGCAGAAAGCTATAGGGATTCGGGGAACTTGGTGGACTTCTTGCATTCTTGCATTCGATGCGAGGAATTGAGGATGCCTGTGACCGAACCGCACGTATCCGTCATTTTGCCCTACTACGAAGGGGAACGCTGGCTGCGAAGAACGATCGGAAGCGTTATCGCCCAGGCCGGTGTGTCATGGGAGCTGGTGATCGTCGATGACGGCTCCCAGGCTGCCCCCGACGGAATGATCCGTTCCATGCGAGACGAACGCATCCGATTCCTGCGTATCGATCATGCCGGAAAAGGGGCTGCGCTCAACAGGGGCGTCTCCGTGTCGCAGGCCGGCCTGCTGTGCTTCATCGACCAGGACGATATCATGCTGCCGGGACGGCTTCGCCGCCAGGCGGCCGCGTTCGATGCCCATCCGGCTGCGGGAGGCGTGTATTCCGACTACGAGCGCGTGACCGACAGCGGCAGGCTGCTGGGCCGATTCATCAGCCGCCAGGCTGAAAACGGAGAGTGCCTCGAAAGACTGGCCAGAGGGATTTCCCCTGTCACGATGCAGACCCTCATGCTTCGGAGAGCGGTCTACGATCAAGTCGGGGGCTTTTCCGAGGACCCCGCGCTGACGGGACTCGATGACGGCGAGTTTTTCGCGAGGCTCTTCGTGTCCGGCGTCAAGCTCCGCTACGAACCCGGGGTCGTTCAGCAGTGGGTATGCCACGAGCGAAATTACTCCGCGGGCGCCGACTTTCAGGATGCCCGGCTCGCGTTCCTGAAACATTATACGGCGATGGCTGAAGAAATGCCGGAGCTGAAGGAGGTGCTCCCGCTGTTTCGATACAATACGTATTACAATCGCGGGCTCTACTACCTTGAACACGCCATGCCTCAGAAGGCGTGCCCCGAGTTCACTCGGGCCATTGCCTGCAGACCCGCAAACTGGAATGCGTACTACCTGCTGATCAAGGCCTGGCTGCAGGCAAATTTGCTCAAGGTGGCGACGGGATGAAGATTCTCTATTCCGGGTACCACAACCCGCACTACGAGACCGTGACCGAATACACGGAAGCGGCCATCCGTGCCCTGGGCCATGAGCTAATCATTTACGACGACCGTCATCACGTAATCCCCGGGCGTATCCGGCACCGGATTCCCTGGGCACATCGTCTCGATCTCGTTGTGATCAACCATCGCCTGCTTCGTCTTGCCCGGGAAGAGCATCCCCGCGTGGTGATCGTGTCGGGCGGCGAACGCATCCTGAAGGAGACCGTGCGTGCGCTGCAACAGTCAGGGACGACCGCGGTCTTGTGGACGATCGATGCACCATCGGGCGGCTGGGAGGTCTCACGATCGGCGCCGGTATACGATCATGTGTTTTGCCAGGGGTCCGAGGCGGTGGAACTCCTCGAGCGGTCGGGACTTGCCCGCGCCCGGTGGTTGCCCGTGGGCTGCGATCCGGCGAGCCACCATCCCGTCGAGGTGACGGACGAGGAAGTGCGGCTCTTCGGCGGCGACGTGGTCTTTGTCGGTTCCTGGTACCCCGAGCGGGCGGCCCTCTTCGAGCGGCTCTGTGCGTATGACCTTGCCGTCTGGGGGCCGGGCTGGGAGATGCTGCCGAAGGACTCGGCGGTTCGCCGGCATCTGCGCGGCGCCCACACGACGCCCGCGGACTGGCGGAAGATCTACTCGGCGAGCGGGATCGTCCTGGCGACGCACTATCACGATCCGACGGGCAGCTACCCGGTATACCAAGCCAGCCCGCGGGTGTTCGAGGCGCTGGCCTGCGGGGCCTTCGTGTTGTGCGACCGTCAGCGGGACGTGCTGGCGCTGTTTCGCGACGGGGAGCACCTGGTGTGCTTTTCCGACGGGGACGATCTTGTCGAGAAGGTCCGCTATTACCTGGCGCACGAGGAAGAAAGGCAGGCGATTGCCCGGCAGGGCCGCGCGGAAGTCCTCAGCCGGCATACCTATGTGCACCGGATCGAAACACTGCTGGCCCAGGCCATGGGGGATTGAGCGGTGAGGAAACGAAAAATCATTCACGTGGTCGAAGACCTGAACATCGGCGGCCTGGAGCGCGTCGTCCAGTGCATCGTCCAGGGATTGGACCGCGAACGGTACGATGTCGCGGTCTGGTGTCTTGCCCGCGGCGGCATGATCGCAGACGAGTTGAAGCGCGCGGGGTTCCCTGTTGAGGTCCTGGGGCTGCGGAGCTATCACAACCCCAGGAACGTGTGGGTTCTCGCCCGCCTCATGCGGCGCGGCGGTTTCCACGTCGTTCACACGCATGGCTACTTCGCGGGGACATTCGGCAGGCTCGCGGCCGCGATTGCCCGAGTGCCCCTTGTCGTTCACCACGTGCACACGACATACTCCTTTTTGGCGCCCCGCCATCACCGGATCGAGAGAGCCCTTTCCTTCGTAACCGATCGCATCATCTGCGTTGCCAATGCGGTCCGGGAGAACCTGTCAACGGTCGTGGGCATTCGGGGAGAAAAACTCTGCGTCATCTACAATGCCTCGCCCGTGGAACAGGATCGCTGCGCCTCGGCGGCTGTCGACGCAAGCCGGGCGGCCATGGGCATAAAGCCCGGCGACTTCGTCATTACAACAGTGGCGTCGATTTCCGATAACAAGGGGCAGGCGGTCTTGCTGGAAGCATTCCGGGGCATAGCGGCGGTCCATTCGGCGTCCAGGCTCGTTTTTGTCGGTGATGGCCCGCGCAGGCAGGCCCTGGAAAAACAGGCCCGGGACTTTGGCCTTGCGTCGAGGGTGCTCTTCACGGGAGTGCTGACGAACGTGAGGCCCGTGCTGCAGCTCACCGACGTGCTCGTGTTGCCGACGACCGAGAGAGAGGGGCTCAGCGTCGCCCTTGTCGAGGGATTGAGCGCAGGGATTCCCCTCATCGGGTCCCGGCTTGGAGGGATCCCGGAAGTGGTGGACGACGGCGTCAATGGCTTCCTCGTTGAGCCGAGCCATGCGAGGGAACTCGGCCGGGCCCTGGAGTCTCTCCTGAGCAATCCAGCGCTTCGCATTCGCATGGGAGAGGCGGGACGGGCGATCTATGATCGCAAATTCAACCGAATCCGCATGATGGCTCAAATTCAAGAGATTTACGGCGGGCAAAGAGAGCGAAGAGAGCATGCGGGCTGAGCCGATTCGAATCCTGTATTTTTCCGGCTTTGCGAACTTCCGCTACGGGGGGCAGAGAAGCCTCTATCACCTGGTCTGCAACCTTGACGGGAGGGCCTTCCATCCGCACGTGATCGTGCCGGGTGAGGGGGAACTTGCCGAGAAGCTGCGCGCACGGGGCGTCGCGGTGAGCGCCGTCGATCTCCCCGGGATTACACCCGGCAGTGCGCCGGGATGTTGGCGCGCCTTGCAGCGGATCCTGTCGATCATGCGCAAGGGACGATTCGAACTGCTCCACTCCGACGGACCCCGCAATACCCTTTACGGGGGGATCGCTTCCGTTCTCACCGGCGTGCCGCTCGTCTGGCATATCCGTTCCTCCGACCGGGACCCCTGGGACCGCCTGCTATACGCGCTCTGCTCGAAAATCATCCTCGTGGCCGATTCCCTCCGCGGGCGCTTCGGTTTTGCCCGGGACGACGGGAAGTTCGTCACCATCCACAACGGCGTGGATCTCGAGGAATTCCGTGTGGGTGAGGACACCGGTGGCGTTCTGCATGAATGCGGCTGCGGGATGGGCGACATCGTCATCGGCTGTTTTGGCCGCGTGGAAGCCCTCAAGGGCCAGGCGTACCTCATCGAGGCCGTGGCAACGGCCATGGATCGCCATCCGACGATGCGGCTTCTGCTGTGCGGGGAAATCTCCGATGAACGGTACCGAGGACAGTGTGAACAGATCGCCCGCCGGTCCGGCGTCGCGGACCGGGTGATGTTCCTGGGGCACCGGGACGATGTCGTCCGGTTCCTATCTGCGTCCGATATCGTTGTTCTTCCCTCCGTGTGCGGGGAGGCATTTCCGCGCGCGATCATCGAGGCCATGGCCCTGGGAAAGCCCGTCGTCGCCACCGACGTAGGCGGCACCCGGGAAGCGATTTTCGATGGCGTCACGGGCTTTGTGGTGTCTCCCCGGGACCCGGGCGCTCTGGCAGATCGGATCGACCGGCTGGCCGGAAACGAAGCCATGCGATTGTCCATGGGCAGGGCGGCCCAGTGCCGGGCCGAGGCGTTGTTCTGCATCGAGAAAAACGTGCTAGCCACGGAGAAACTCTATCGTGAAGTCCTTCGATGAGAATCCTCTTGTCATCCGCGGTCTGTGTTGCGATCTCTGCACGGGACATGAGTTCAGCGTCGTCGAGGAGGATCCACCTTTCCGGGTGCTCCGCTGCCTGCGGTGTTCCCTGACGTTTGTACACCCTGTTCCCGAAAGGGTGGCCCTTGCGGAACACTACGACGGAGACTACTACCGTGAATGGATCGAGCAACGGCGGGAGCAGCGGGCGGCAATGTGGAGCAAGCGGCTCGGCACGATTGAGAAGGAGGCTGCTCGCGGACGGCTGCTCGACGTGGGATGCGGTGACGGGTTGTTTCTCTCCGAGGCAGCCCGGAGGGGATGGGAAACGTGGGGGACGGAAATCTCCCCCTATGCCTCGCAGCATGTCGCGAAGGCCCTCGGCCGGGACATCTTCTGCGGTGAGCTCTACGATGCCTCATTTCCGCGAGAATTCTTCGACGTGGTCACCCTCTGGCACGTCCTGGAGCATGTGAGGGAACCGGCGCGGTACCTGGCGGAGATCCGGCGCGTCATCCGTCCGCAAGGCCTGCTGGTGATCGCCGTTCCCAATGTGAATGACATCTTTATGCAGGTGGCCTACCGCATCGTCCGGGGTCGCCCGCTGAGACTTTTTTCGAAAGAGGACAGGGAAATCCACCTCTACCATTTTTCCGCCAAGACCATCGGTATGTACATTGAAAAGGCCGGGTTTTCCGTCAGTCGCATCGGGCCGGATTTCGGCATCGTCGAGCCGGGAAAGCGGCTGATCAACTCAGCCGCTGCAGCCTGCAGGTACCTGGGCGGCCTGAAGGTATACAACTCGCTGGAGGTTCATTCCCGGCCAGCCGGTTCGTGATGGGCGAAAATGAATGATCTTATGAAATCCGTTTATTTCAACCTGCGGGGAAACCTCCTCCGGGCGGCCGGGCACTGCGTCCGGCAAGAGAGTGATGCACCCCTGCAGCTCGGCACCATTACGAAAATCCTTTTCATCCGCCTCGACAGGATCGGCGACGTGGTCCTTTCAACGCCGGCCCTCAGGGCGCTGAAGCAGCATTTCCCGGGTGCTGAACTCACCGTTATGCTGCGCTCCTCGACGCGGGGGCTCGTGGAGCACAACCCCTTTGTAGACCGGATCGTCACCGTGGACCGATTCAGCGACCTCGTCAGTGCCATCCGGGGACTACGGGCTTGCCGGTTCGACCTGGTTGTCGACCCTTACGATGACTGGCCCATCGAGTCGGCCCTCGTCGCGGGGCTCAGCGGTGCGAGGGTCCGGATCGGGTATGCCGTTGCGGGGCGAGAGGCCTTCTTCAACGTGAGGCTCCGGCAGCATGGGAAGGAGCGGCACATGACGGACGTGGTCATGCACAGCCTCAAACCGCTGGGGATTTCCCCTTATGACGTGCAGCCGAAGGTCTATCTCTCACGGCGAGAACTGGAGTCGGCCGGGCAGTGGCTTGGTGAGCGACGAGGATGCAGACTGCCGCTGATTGGTGTTCACCCGGGGGCTTCCTGCGAAACCCAGCGCTGGCCTTCGGAATACTATGCACAGTTGGGCTCTCTTCTGCTTCGCGAAAAGCGGCAAGGCCTTATCGTGTTTGGTGGACCTGAGGACCGGGAGCGTGTAGAGGCAATTGCGGAGCAAATCGGTGATGCGGTGTTGACCTGCGTAACCGAAGACATCCGGCGATTCTCGGCCCTCGTGTCGTACTGCAAGATTCTCGTCTGCAACAACTCGGGGCCCCTTCACGTTGCATGTGCCCTTGGCGTTCCCACGGTTTCCGTCATGGGCCCCACGGTGAAAGAGCGCTGGATGCCGCGCGGGAAGCGCCACAGGGTGCTGCGAGCCAACGGCTTGCCCTGCATTGGCTGCAACGGGGCCTCATGCCGAATCGGTACGCACGAATGCATGCGAACTATCATTCCGGAACAGGTCATGGCAGCGATCGCAGAATCAGAAATCATGCTGTATGGAGAACGTCAGGAGAACGGCGCACATGAAGGCAACGGGCTGTATCCTATGCAAGTCTGAAACGAGCCGAGCCGTTCTCGAGCTCTCGGCATATTCCTATGTGCGCTGCGTGGGCTGCGGTCTCGTCTACCTGCAGCCCATGCCCAATCACGCCGTCCTTATGAAAATCTACAAGGGAGACAGAGACGGAACTGCGGATCCGACGACGGATCCGACCGGTGAAGAGGCTCTTTTCCTGGAGCGGTTCCGGAAGGAACTTGACAGGATCGAAGCGCACGTCAACACGGGGCGCATCCTCGACATCGGCTCAGCCTGGGGGTTCTTCCTGTCCGTTTGCCGGCAGAGGGGCTGGGATGCCTGGGGAGTGGATCCCGCGAGGGTCGAGTCGGATTACGCAAGGAGGCGTTTCGGTCTTCCCGTGACCACCGGGACACTGATGGATGCGCGTTTTCCTGCTCAATATTTCGATGTGGTCACCCTGTGGCATGTCTTCGAACATCTGCTTGACCCGCCTGCCGAGCTCGCGGAGATACGCAGGATCCTCAAACCCGGCGGGCTCCTGGTCATCAACGTGCCTACGGCTCGCTCCCTGAAGGACTTCGATTACGGGCCCGTTCCCCTGCACTGCTGGTACTTCGAGCGGACGACCCTGTCGGCCCTCGTCGAGAGGGACGGATTTCGTGTCGTCCGGGTTGACGGAGGGGGCGGGACCGGTGTGGTGCAGTCTCTCAGGAAGATCGGCATGCGTCACCCCGGCCGGACCCTTGTCCGTTATCATCGCTTCTTGTCCCCGGTGAGAAGGGCGGTGCATGCCGTTTTCAACAGGGTCAGGCCGCACAAGGAAATCACGCTTTATGCCCGGTCGATCGATCCCGGGAAAGGGGCCATAAGTCCGTGAAGACAGGGTCTTTCACCCCCGTCGACCGGGCGACGGTTTTTCTTCACACCCGGCTGTGGCGGGGAAGTATTTTCCCCGTCGTGGCGGTGTGCCATGCGGTCAGCGGGCTGCTCCTGATGCGCCTTTACCCGCATCACATGACGACGGACACCCCATCGTACATTTCCATCGCGCGGCACTATGCGGAAGGCCGATTCCACGATGCGGTCAACTGGTTCTGGTCTCCCCTGATTTCCTGGTTGCTGGCTCCTTTCCTCCGGATCGGGATGGACCCGATTTCCTCCCTGCATCTGCTGGGCCTGACGACGGGCCTTGCCGGTCTGATCGGTTGCAGGGGGATATTCAGGGAGTTGGGTCTTCCGGAACGGGCGCAGAATATCTTGCTTCTCGCCCTGATTCCCGTGTTGCATGCCTTTTCCCTCGTCAATCCCAACCCCGATCTTCTCGTGGCCGTTCTCCTGCTTTTTTACGTCCGGCTTGTCATTGCGCGGGACTATGCGGAAAACCCCTGGATCGCAGCTTTCTGCGGCCTGTTGGGGGCTTTGGCGTACTTCGCCAAGGCCTACGCATTTCCATTCTTTGCCGCACATTTCCTGCTCGTGAACGTCTGTCGGCATATCGGCGAGCGGGATTTCCTCAGGCGGAGAAACGTGAGACGTTCCTGCTTGCTGGGCCTGGCTGCGTTCCTCCTGTTGTCCTCCGCCTGGATCGGTGTCCTCTATGCAAAGTACGGCCGACTGACGATCAGCACCATCGGAGAGTACAACTTCAGGCTCGTCAACGACGTGTCCGGGGTTTCCTACCTCTCCGACGGTTTCGCCGAGCCGCCTGTGCCGACCGCGCTCAGCGCCTGGGAGGACCCGACACAGCTTGCCGAGGCACGTCTGAAACCGATCGACGCGTCCCGCGTGATCGAGGACACGGTGAGCCGTATCGGAAGAAACATTCTGAATACCATCGACGCCTACCAGGCCGGGTCCGTTTTCGCCATGGCGAGCCTGGCGCTAACCGCTATCGGCCTGATCGGGCTTTCGCCGCGCGCCATGCTCGGGAATGCCCGGTTCCTCGTCCTGTTGACCGTTTTGCTTCTTCCCGCCGGATATCTGCCCCTGTTGATGAATCGGCGATATCTCTACATCGGCCTTCTCCTGATCTACGCCCTGGGAGGCAGTCTCCTGCTTGGAGTGACAACCTGGAGTTCGCGGAGACGGACCGCTGCGCTTTTCATTCTCTGTTTTTCCTTTATGCTGCTTCCGCTTCGCGATTTGCGGGCCAATGTGCATTTCAACAGGGAGATCTACGAACTGGCAACGTTCTTTGCGGCGCAGGGCGTTCAGGGGCGCATCGCCTCCAACGGGTCCTATGACCGGTCCCTTTTCCTGACCCACTTCCTCGCGGGGGAACGGAAGGGTGCAGCTTTTCTCGGCGTCTCCCGGTCGGGGGCCTCGGCCGGCGAGTTAGAGGATGCGCTGCGACGCCACGCAATCGACTACTATCTGTGCTGGGCCCAGCATTCCTGTGATCTTCGCCCGGGGTTTCCCGCGATCGTTCCCGGGGGACACAGCGTTGTCCGGGTCTATCGTGTCCGGTGAGAAACGGCACATGGTATGTTTCTTGCTGATTTTGTTAAAGAATCCGTATAGCCAGTAATGGTCTTTAAGGGTCGGACGTTCGTGACTCATCCGCCAACGAAGATATTGATCGTGCTTATCGCGGGCATCGGGGACCTTGTCCTTGCATCGAAGAGCATCCGCGCTATCCACAACGGGCACCCGAAAGCGGAGATCCACCTGCTCACGAGCACAGATGCGGCGCCCTTAGCGAGGAAATACCCATATGTCGATTGCGTGGTGCCGTTTCCGATCCGGGAGTGGAAATCGGGAGACATCCGTCTTTTGGGTATCGTCGATGAAATGAGGCGGCTCCGGGGCAGGGGATATGATCTCGTCGTGAATCTGTACGCATCGCAATCCGTCGCCGGTGCAATACGTATGGGGTGCCTGCTTATGCTTTCGGGGGCCAGGGAAAGGGTCGGGATCGACGGCAACGGGCTGGGAGGGTTCCTGACGAAGAAATTACCAGCCACTTTGCTAACGGGACGACACGTTGCAGACATGATGCTGGAGGTTGCCCGCCTGGCCGGGGCCGTGGCTGATGACGGGGGCATCGAGGTGTTCTGGGGCTCTGAAGCCGAGGAGCGCAGCCGCCAAGTTCTGGCTTTTCGAACCGACGGCAGCGGTCCCGTCGTCGGAATCAATCCTGGCGGAAACCGACGCAACCGACGGTGGAATCCGGGAAGCTTTGCAGCCGTGGCTGACGGGCTCGTCGAGCGAGAGAGGGCCGCTGTTGTCCTGCTGGGCGGTCCGGGAGAGGAAGCCGTTGCGGAAACGATCCAACGCTGCATGCGGCACGACGTGATCAATCTCGCGGGCAGACTCGACCTGGAAGAATTGGCCTGTCTCATCAGCCGCCTGGATGTACTGGTGACCAATGACAGCGCGCCGATGCACATTGCGGCTGCGGTCAGGACCCCCCAGGTCGCCTTGTTCGGCCCGGAGGATCCCCTGGCGTTCCATCCGTACACCCGTCCAGAGCTCTACGAGATTACCTGTGCCGATATCGCCTGTCGCCCTTGCAGGCAGGAAGAGTGCGGCAATCCCCGGTGTCTTGATCTGATTACACCGGACGCGGTGCTCGAAAAGTGTCAACGGCTGCTGAAGGGCAGATTCGGAGGGGTCACTCTTCGATATCCTTCGAACTCGAATGCGAACCGCGGAGAATCCCGTGCATGAGAGACCCGCGTAATGCGTCATGAGTACAAAGAGGTCCCGGTCAGCGGATCCCTTAATTTGCGGGTTCCCTCGCATACAGGCGCAGGGCCTCACCGTTGCCCCTACTGCACGCAGGAGGCAGAGCCTGCCCTTGTCGCCGGCGGGCGGCGCTTTTTCGAATGCCCGCACTGCCGGCTCGTGTTCCGCGCAGGGCTCGACGCGCCGGGAGAGGCCGCCCGGGAGCGCCGCTACTACGAGGACGACTATTTCCGGGAGCTGGCCTGGGATCAGCTCGAGGGCTTCCGGGACGGCATCTACCGCGAGGCGCTGGACCGGATCGAGGGGCAGGTGGGGCGCGGGCGGCTCCTCGACGTGGGCTGCGGCTGCGGGTTTCTCCTGCGCGAGGCGCTCGGGCGGGGCTGGGACGCGCAGGGGATCGACCCCTCGCGGGAGTCGATCGAGTACCTGCGTTCGACGATCGGGGACGCGGGCGTTCAGGGGACTCTCGAGGATTTCGTCCCGGGAAAGCCCTATGACGCGGTGGCGATGATCAATGTGCTCGATCACCTCGTCGACCCCTGGGAGGACGTGGCCCGGGCGGCGGGGCTGCTGCGGTCGGGGGGGCTGCTCTACGTCAGATTGCCCAACGGCCCGTTTCACCTGGCCCTCTTCCGGCTGATGCAGGCCTGGGGTTTGAACGGCAGCGCCGGGCGGGTCGTGGTGTTTCACAACTATGCCCTTTCGGCGGCCTGGCTCGCGGGGATGCTCGCTGACCGGGGATTCGCACCGGTCGAGATCCGCAATGCGGGACTTTCCGAGTTCAGCGGGTACCGAAGGTTCACGGGGCGGGCGAGGGCCCTGCATGCGCTGAGGCGGGCGGTGTGGCACGGGGCGAAATCCGCCGAGCGTCTCAGCGCCGGCAGGCTTCTCTGGGGGCCCTCCCTGGAGGTGACGGCGCGAAAAAAAGAGGATGCGGTCTGAAGGCCATGTGCGGCATCTGCGGAGCGGTAACAAGAAACGGAAGCCGGGTCGACGAGGCGGTCCTGCGGCGCATGACCGACGTCATGACGCACCGGGGGCCCGACGAGTCGGGCCTCTACCTGCGGCATGAACGCGGGGTGTCCGTGGGGCTGGGGCACCGCCGGCTCTCCATCATCGACCTCTCCGAGGCGGGCCGGCAGCCCCTGTCCAACGAGGACGGCAGCGTGTGGCTCGTCTTCAACGGCGAGATCTACAACTACCGCGAGCTCCGCAGGGAACTCGAGAGCCGGGGCCACCGCTTCCGCTCGAACACGGACAGCGAGGTCATCGTCCACCTCTACGAGCAGGAGGGTCCCGGGTGCGCGCGCAGGCTCGAGGGCATGTTCGCCTTCGCCCTCTGGGACGAGAAGGCGGGGGCACTCGTCCTGAGCCGCGACCGCATCGGCATCAAGCTCCTCGTCTGGCGGCACGAGGGCGGCACGCTGCTCTTCGCCTCGGAGATCAAGTCCATCCTGCAGCACCCCGCCGTGGAGAGGCGGATCGACTGGCAGGCCCTCGGGCTCTACCTCACGTTCAACTATATCCCCGCACCGTGGAGCATCTTCCAGGGCATCCGGAAGCTTCAGCCGGGGCAGACCCTGTGCTTCCGGGACGGGACGGTGAGCGCGGACGAATACGGGACCATCGGCCGCGAAGGGCCTGCGGGCCGAGGCGAGGCGGGCCTCGAGGAGCAGAAGGCGCTGCTGTTCGAGACCCTCGATGGGGCCGTGCGGCGCCACATGGTCGCCGACGTCCCCGTGGGGGCCTTCCTGAGCGGCGGCATCGACTCGAGCATCATCGTGGGCCTCATGGCGCGGCACTCCCCGCGGCCCGTGCAGACCTACACCATCGGCTTTGCGGACATGCCGCTCTTCGACGAGCGGCCCTATGCCCGCGAGGCGGCCCGCTTTCACGGCACCGAGCACCGCGAGATCGCCCTGACCGCCCGCGACGTCGTCGAGGCCGTCCCGGCGGTCCTCGCATCCTTCGACGAGCCCTTCGCCGACTCCTCGGCGCTGCCCACCTATATCGTGTCCCGCGAGACGGCGAGAAGCGTCAAGGTGGCCCTCTCGGGCGACGGGGGCGACGAACTCTTCGCCGGCTACCGCATGTACGCGGGCGAGCGCTGGTCCACGCTCTATCGGCGCATCCCCGGTGTGGTGCGCCGGGGCCTCATCGAGCCCCTGGCCGCGCTGCTGCCCGATTCCCGGCAGACGCTGCTCACCGACTACGCCCGCCGGGCCAAGAAATTCCTCCGGGGGGCGGGGCTGCCCTTCGAACGGCGGTTTCTCGCCTGGAACGAGATCTTCGACCGCGGGGCCCGCGAGGAACTCCTGCAGATGCGGCCCGGGGTGGATTTCGCGCTGGGCGGGCAAATCCTCCGCGAGCG
>Ga0116189_1002197_pt1 | contig 14595 bp, 13 predicted proteins | sample AD_JPNTR3_MetaG_FD_89895 | JGI IMG/M metagenome (GOLD analysis project Ga0116189, IMG submission 89895) | Active sludge microbial communities of municipal wastewater-treating anaerobic digesters from Japan - AD_JPNTR3_MetaG | ecosystem: Engineered > Bioreactor > Anaerobic > Digestate | place... | reverse complement strand
TTCAAAAGGGTAACGATTTAATATCTATCATTGAAAATTCAATTGACGTTATTCCAGATCTTAATGCAATAACAGAACTGGTTACGATTAAAGTTACATTGCAAGATAAGATTGATGCAATTAATGTTACAGATCCTTCTGATCCAAAACTTGATCAAATGCTTTCAAATCTAACAAATATATTTGATCAAGCTGAAAGTCAAGCCATAGATATAATAAACAAAAATACTCCTGGTGCTAAAATCGATGAACTGATTCCCGCTAAAGAAATAAAAGAAAAAATAGAAGATGGAAAACCTGCGGTAGAAAGTATCATCATTGAAGATGAAAAATTTGAAGATGAAGTTGATGAAGAGTCTGAAGATAAAGAATTCGAAATTGAAGATGAAATTGACAAAGATTCTGAAGATAAAGAATCTGAAATTGAAGATGAAGAATCTGAAGATTTTGAAGGTTTTGAAGAATTTGAAGACGGAGAAATGGAAGATGAAGAAATGGGAGAATCAAATCTTGAGTCTCTCATTGATGAATTAGTATCTATTGCTGAAGAAAGTGGAGCAGATCCTGAAGAATTAGATGAAATAAAAGAAGACATTTATCAAGAAATAGATAACCTTAATAGTGATACGGAAAAAGATTTTGATGGTGAATTAGATGAATTTGAAGAAATAGCAGAAGATGAAGAATTAACTGAAGATGAAGAATTAACTGAAGATGAAGAAATAGCTTCTCATAATCATGATGAATTTGATGAAGAATCAATAAATGAATCTATATCAGAGGAAACTACAGTATCCCCAGATGATTCTGAGGTGCCTTCTGATGAAGAAGTAGAACAAGTTGATGGTCAAATTAAAGAATCAGTAAAACTATCATCTCAGCAAACAAAAACTAAAATGGATCCATTCGATTTTAAAACATTAGAAGAGGAATAAATTCAACAAAATATAATTAAGAAATTTAAGTAAGGTGTTGAATTAAATATGATAGCTAGTCCACAACGCTATTTATTTCGATCAATAGTAAATCCATTACTTGAATATACTATTCTAAGTGATGTAAAAGGGAACTTAGGAAACAAGGTTATTGCAGAAGCGGTATTTCAGAAATGTGACGATTCAAATGCAAATGGACATAGGTTTCCAAAACATGTTTTATCTGCGGCTTTAAGTCAAATTGAAGAAGAAGTACAAAATCGTCATTTCTTGGGTGAACTAGATCATCCAGATGATATTAATGATGTTAATCGTATTGCCACAGTTTCCCTTAAGAATGTTTCCCATGTAATTACATCTTTGGCAATGGATGGTAATTATGTTGTAGGAAAGTTTGAAACTTTAGATACACCAAACGGAATGATTTTAGCCTCATTACTTAAAGATAAGATTAAAGTTGGAGTATCTATTCGAGCAATCACAGATCAGGATATTAGTTATGGGTTAAATAATATTGATACAATTAATGAATTTACTCTTATATCTTACGATGCTGTACATAACCCAGCATATTCTGATGCATATGTAAAATCTATAATGGGCTCCGTTTTTAAAATTGATAATAAACCACATATAAAAGTTAAAGATAAAATAATATCTTTATCAGAGTCTGAGCTTAAAGAAATTATTCAAACAGCAATTATGGCTACTATTAGAAAGGTTTATAAAAAATAAATTAATTATGAATGGAGTATATTAAACATGTCTATTACATTAAATGATTTTATCAAAAAAACATTAAATTTGATTGATGATCAAGATATCGATAGAGAGTTAAATGCTGCTCAAATCAAATTTGGAGTTGATTTATTCAAAAAAGAGTTAGATATTATTGATTTGGATCAACAAATTTCTAGTATTAATAAAAAGACACAGGAAATAAAATTAAATACTAAAGACTTAAAAAATAAATTAAATTTAATAAAAGACACAATCTAATAGATTGGTTATAAGGGTGGGACTATAGAATGAATATCGATAAAGAATTAATTCAAGTGGCGGTGGATGAAGCCTTAGAAAATGTTCTTAATAAATATGATATTATTGAGAATTCTGAAGATATAGTTGATTTTAATAATATAGAAGAATTGAATAAAAAAAATAATACACAATCTGAACCACCAATTAATGAAAAGGTTATTGAAAAGGTAGAAGAAGCTATTGATGATGAATCAAACTACAATTTCTTGGGATTGGATATAACAATAAGTAAGAATGGCGATAAATATGATGTAACAATAAAGAAAGATGATAAAGAAAAGACTGAATCTGTTGATTCTGCGGAATTACCAGCAATTCTAGGTTTAGTTGAAGACTTTTTTAATGAAATTGTTATTGATGAAGAAAATATTGACGAAAAATCAGAAGATGAAGAACTAGATGAAGAAGATGAAGATGTAAAACTAGATGGAGAGGATGAAAAAGAAGAAGATGATGATGAAGAGAGTGAGGAAGATAAAGAGGATGATGAAGAAAATGAAGATGTAAAACTAGATGTAGAAGATGAAGTATTAATGTCATCTTTACGTAAACAATATAAAAATAAAGTAAATGAGATTTTTGAACATGGTTTAATGGCAAAAGAATTAGTTTTAGGAATGATCAAAGAAAAATTAGTTGCTGGAACGGTTAAAGAATTAATTGATAAATCTAAAGAAAAAGATGCGATTATTGCAAGCAAAAAAGAAGAACTTAAAAAGGCCAGTTTAAATTATTTAATTGCAAAGAAAATGAATAATCAATATAAAAATGTTTATACTGTACTTTCATCTGGTATTGAGAATATCAAAAAGAATTTAACTGATAATAAAATTGATATTGATATCGCAAATAAAGTTTTAAATAAATATAAAATAATTATTTCTGAAGTAGTAACGGCAAAAAGCCCAGAAGCTCTTATAGCTGCAATTAACAAAACAAACAGAGTAAATAAAGCCGTACTCGCATATATAAATAAAACAAAAACTGAACAATCTAAAACACTTGTATCAAACAAAATACAAAATAATACAACTAAAAAAGAAATTAAAAATATTGTAAAACCGGTTAATGTTCTTAACCGTACAGGATGGAAAACCAATTCAACGATTTTAGCTAATAGATATGATGGTATAGAAGAAATGAGTGCCGAAATTTTACGTATAGCTGGAATTAATGACTAGCAATTAAAAATATTTAAAATTATATAAGGAGTGTATTATTTAATGAGTAAAGATTATACAGCCCTATTAAGTTCAAAGGCATGGCCTAATGTTGAGGCTAAGTTATTAGCCAATGTAAAAAATCCCATTATGCGCAATAACCTCAAAACTGTTCTAGCAAATACTCGTCAGGCTCTTTTGGCTGATACTACTATGCAGAATATGATATATCTACCCAAAATTGTATTACCATTAGTTCGTCGTCTATTCCCCAAACTTATAGCTAACCAAATAATATCTACACAGCCTTTACAGAGTTCTACTGGTTGGATTCGATTTTTAGATGCTTATGTTGAAGGTCTAGATGGCAATCCTGTAGCTACCGGTAGTCCTTTTGGTGAAGGTAACATCTATCCTTGGAGCAATGGAGATTATAATTACTCTACTCCTCAGACTGAAGTTCACGATATTATTCTTGCCGATGGTACCAACAACACTGAAGTCAACTTTAACGGCACATTGTCTAAGATTCCTTCTGAAGGAACACTAGTTATTGAAATGGCTGATCAGCCAACTTTAAGTGGTGCTACATCTTTTACTAAAGTTGCTGAAGTTGATCGGAACGGAGTAATTCATCCACTAACTTCAGTACTAACAATTACTGGTATGATTAATATGCAAACAGGAGTATGGGTATTAAACCTAAATACTTCAAATGTTAATGGCCTACGGTTTGCATATAAAGAAGATATTCAAAAAAACGTTCCATTTGGTTCTAATAAAACATATAATACACTAAAATTCAATATATCTAAAATACCTGTAGAAGCTAAAACTCGTAAACTAGGCGCCACTTATTCATTCGAATTAATGGAAGACTATAAGAATGAATTTGGTGAGAATTTTGAAGATAAGATGGTTGATTATCTAACCACTACCATTTTAACTGAAATAGATGGCGAAACTATAAATATGCTATTCAGTAAAGCCGCCGAATCTAGTAGTTGGGATGCATCTGTACCAATGACCTGGACTAGGGGCATAAATGCTTGGTATGAAACTATTATGCCAAGGATTAACAAACTAAGCAACATTATATTCCAGAAAACTCACGTTGCTGGTGCTTCATTCTTGCTATGCAGTCCAACTACAGCTACTGTTTTCCAATCTATGATACAGTATGCCGGAAATGGAAATCCTGTTGATGGTAATATGGAGATAGGAACAGTAAGGATGGGAACATTATCTGGTCAATATAATGTATATGTTTCACCTCTATGTGAAGATGGTAAAATTCTCCTAGGATTTAAGGGATCTAAACCTGAAGAAACCGGAGCTATATATGCTCCTTATGTGCCTATTCAATTACACCCAATATATTACTCTGAAGGTCAGCCTTCTATAATGGCTCGCAGCCGTTATTGGATGGGTGTAGTACGTCCAGATTATTACGCTGTTCTTAACGTAACTGGTCTATAAGAATAATAAACAATTGAATATGGTATAAGTTAAAGAGAGGAGATTCATCTCCTCTCTTTATTTATATAATTTTTTTTTGAATTAATAATTCAAAAAGATAATATTACAGGGGAACTTAGCCGAAAGCCCATGACTTTAGTCACTGGGAGTGTCAAAAGATAGGGATTTCAGGACAGATCTTTGTCAAAATGTTTCGTATCTTCTCCACCTTTGTCTGGTCAAGATGAGAGAGTGGATAAGGTATAGCCTCTAAGGTCCTCAACAGATTTCGATAGAGGAACCGGACAGTCAAACTACTAATTTCATAGGGGTTATCACTCAAATTGATTAGACACCCATCATAAGATCTAACTGTACAATTTATAATGTTCATGTCCATTATCTCCATAGGTGTCATAGTTTCTAGATCATTATGGCTAAGGAGTGTCACTCGGATACCCTTAGTTTTAAGGGCCTTAGCCAAGAATAGACCAATACCACTACCTGCCACTCCATGATAATTTTGGAGTTGTCCAGAGCTCTCCAGATAATGGATCACTGCAGAGACTACTGGTGGTATATGGAAAGGGTGCTCAGAGAAATAGGTACTATAACCTTCCAAATCCATAACAGGATAGAGGAAACAAACAGGAGAGGCAAAAGGTCGAATTAAGATAGTGGGTTTGTTCATCATAAAAGATCCTTGATCCTGATAGATCTCTTTAAAACGAACCATATTTCCAAGGTTCTGTTGGGCAAAGCGGACTATGGCCCGGACATAGGGGTTTAAATTATCATCTTTATTCCTTAAAATATTTATCTTAAGCAATCTAGATCCTCCAATTAATATAAATTTTATTTTCGGTCATTTTAAGCTTCTACATATATAGAATCCTTAAGATTGGGTTTAATGTTAGCTCTAAAGGTATCTAAGCTCATTTCAATAATCCTTTTTGTTTTTAAATCTATAACCTTGACCTGTGAATCCAGATTCCAACTGTAGGTAAACTTAAACTTTACTTCACCTTCACAGATTCCCTGAAGAGTCGGGGACCAGCTACCACTAAACCAATTATGGATTCTAGTTTTCTTAGCTTTCTTAATCTTCTTCATTTTTGACATCCTCCTATCCCTATCCGACAAGGATATTATATCATATTTTATCCAGAAGTAAATAGCCAAAACAAAAAAATATTATTAAAAATAAGAAAACCCCTAATCTCTATAAAGATTAGGGGTGAATTATTATTTATACTATAGGTCTCTATTTTATTATTTAACTTCTACTCCAACAATTTCACCTTCATCTTTTCCAGTATAACGCGGGTCATTATTCTGTCGGCGAATATTTTCTTCTCTTTTTGCCATATATAGACCATATATTGCGGAAAAAACATCTTTTAATGAATTACAACTAAACGTCATTTCAGAATTAAATAAGAAAGATAGGGTATTTAAATAATTACCGATACCACTTATACATAATGAATACATGTCACGATTTATTTTAAATAATTCAGCAAATTTGATTGGTGAATAAAAATCATCCGAATAGTTTTTCCAATCTTTAAAATTGCATTTCCGTATAAATTCCCTATTTAATTTTAACAAATTATCTAAGATAAATTCATCATCCAATTCTAAATTAAGTTGATCTGTATCATATAAATACGATATAATATGATAACCTTCATTTTTCAACATCTCATTAACTTGTTCGCTAAATTTATTATTAAAAACATAGTAATAATTTAGATTACTAACAGTAAAATCTTTATTACTGACCAATGTTATAAGATAGTGCTCTTCTAATAGTGCAGTATACTCTAATATAAAATGAAATGTATCAATATATTCTTCTAATATTAACAGTTTTGCCATCAATGTATCTTGATTATTATTTAATTTATTATTATATTTAGTAATAGCATTTTTTACTTCAAATATTTCATCAGTTAACGCTATATGGTTATGTGAATAAATATGTTGATATAAAGCATTTTTTAGTTGATTTCCACTCAATTCTTGTTTAAAAAAACGCTTTTTTATCATATTAGGATTCAAAACATTTCTCATCATTTCATATTGTTTTAATATACATTCAGATATAACATAAGACGCTAATTGTAGATCTGAATCAAATTTTTGTTCATTTAAACTTTTAATTTTATTAATAATAACATCTTTATTTGAATATATAGATACTAAACTCATTGATCTTCTTCCCCAATCATATTAGAATTGTTAGTGGTTATTCTATTATTAATATCATATTCTTCAAGAGCATCAGTTTCACTCATAGGATCTAACATTAAACGTGTTACCATTGCAATATTTTTATTTACATATTCTTCAGAATCTGCTAATATCTGTTGATAATATTCTTCATCATTTAGCAATCTATCAACAAAATCTTTTTTATAAAACTTTTTAACTTGTTTAACAGCCTCCTTTTCACTCAAGTTTTCTTCCACCATTAACTTTTTAACATCTGTTGATAAATAACAATAGGCTCCAGCTGATCCTAATATACCAATCTGTTTAAGGAATTCACAAAAAGAATCTATGATATTTTCTTTAGTAAAACCTTTTACATAATCAAATTTGATTATGGTTTGTTGGAATGGTCTAAACAATCTATTTTTTGTTGGCGTTGCTACTTTAATATCTTGCCCTTCAGTATCAGGTTTATGTCTACTAACTCTTAAGATAACATCTGCACAATGAAGTAACATTTTACCGCCGGGCATTTTAAAAATATCGCCATACCTATCTTGATTTTCACGTGCTTGGTTAATTAATAATAGACTAGCTTCAATTTTTTGTATTTTTCCTCTAATACGCCTTAAATTTCTTGTTAAAACACCGGCCTGTGATGCTATCTCCATAACGTCAGCTTTTCTTTCAATTTCAGCTAATGTAGGAGTCATAGCAATTGAATCCCAAATTATCAATATAGGGTTTTTATCTTCTTCTATTAGTTTCTCTTTACATATATTTTCAATAATATCAAAACATTCTTCCATATATGCTGGAGTCAAATATATTAATTTATCCAAATCTACACCGAATTGTATCAGACGTGTTTTAGTAATAGATCTTTCTGTATCTAGATATACGACATCTATACCTTTCTTTTGAGCGATAGCAATCATATGAATAACAAAACTTGTTTTACCACAGTTATGTACAACAAATTTATTTGCAATATAGTTGTTATTTGGGTAATAACATTTGATATCATAGGTATCTTTAATACCAACAGATTCGATTGATACAATTTGTTCTGGTACGACTTTAAATCTTAGATTATTATCATCGATTTTTGCATGATAACTATTATGTTCTTTGCCTTCAATTAGTTCTAGATTTGAATAGTTGTTATTTAATACATTTCCATCTTTATGATGAATATGAAAATTTTCTGGTACTGTATATAATGAATCAATATATTCTTTTGAGTGAGTATTAAGTATGTTGATATATCCTTCTGGTGTTAGATTGTTTTGATAAGCTTCATAAACTATATGAGAATACTGAACTCTACAATATACACACCCTTTAACAATCTTAATATTATTTGATGGATGGTATTTTACTGCTACTACCTTTCTACTTTGTTTAACGATATCTGGTTTATTGTTTCTACTATTATTATGAATAAATACAAAAGAGCCTGGAGATAGATTTTCTAAAGATTCATACTGCCCATTACCAATGTAGAATTTGTGATCTTTAGTTGTTTCGATAGTCATTCCATTTTTTAGTGTAACTTTAAAACATTCTTTCTGTCCTGTTTTTACAACATCATGAATCTCATTCATAAAAATACAATCTTCTGAATTTATTGATTTTACATAAAATACCGCATCTTCAGTAATAGGTCTTCGATAATATCCTTTCCCTTTTCTTTCAATACCATGGAACCTATAGTATAAATTTTCAATAGTTCCTCCCTTATGGTTATGTCTAATCTTACCATCCTTTGACCAAACTTCATATGAAATATGCACATCTGAAGCCATGCAACCTTCAGGGCCATACATTATACTAATTTTACCGGTCATAGGTAAACCACCAGTAAGAGGTTTTCCTGATATAACATAATTAAGTGTTGGTATTTCTGTATCTAGATATTTAATTTCAGTTATAATATCAGTATCCATTGAATCCGGATACTTTTTAGATAGAAACGATTTAAGATTTTTACTCATCTCTATAAACCCGCACCTTTCTAGTTATTATTCGTATTATGTCATATACTATAACACACAGTTGTCTATTTGTAAACATGTCAATTCGGTTAATTTTCAATTAAATATTATCCATTTATATATTTCAAAAAGTAAAATTAAAATATGTATAACATAAAACAAAGGACGACGTGATATCGACATGGATCTATATACTTTTTTTTATAAATTATTCAATTCAAAATATTTCGGTAAAAACGTTACGGTAACGATATTATTGTTAATATTAGTAGGTTTAAACATATTGGGAATAGATATAAAATATTTATCTCAATCTCTTTACCTATTAGTAACCTTAATCATAATTAACATTTTTATTACAATTGTATTTTATTCATTTACTAGTTATTATTTTAAAACAATAACAAGGTCAGTACAACAGATAAAAGAATTAAGTGAATTGATAGAAGATTCAAAAGAAGATTATGATCTTATAAAATCAAAAATTGCTTATTTAGATGAAAATATGCAATATATTATTCGTATAATTAAAGAATTGAGTGAGGAATTAAAAGGTTTACCAAATATTAAAGCATTGAAGTTGATATTAGAATTAAGAACACGGGGTTTATGGAATGAATTATTTAGGGAGTGCTTAAAATATACACTTACTTATCAAAGAGAGTCTTCAGAAATTATTTTAGGCACTTTTAAAAATAATGTTGATGATATTAATAAAGATTATATTGAATTTATAAAAAGAAATATAAAAATGTATGGTCTTCATGAAAATATAAGTGAACAAATAAACAATAAAATTAATAACACTAAAGATATAATTATAAATGAATTGAGTAAGGACAAAAGAATTGATGAAAAATTATATATTATTTCACTTCTATTAAAATCTTTACAAGATGAGATCAATGAAATAATTTTAGAATATTTAAGATCAGTACAAGCTAATATATTATAATATGTGCCAATCATTAAAATGAACTACATTTTTAGATAAGATTATTATAAAGGATTTGATTTTATGATGGTTTTTGAAAATATTCCTTTAATTACAATTAGGTTATTTATTATTTCATTTATAATTATTCTAATTATTTTTACCACATTTGTAATAATAATACATCATAGTACAAAATATATTATTGATTTTACCATTAATAGATTTAAAAAATTACCTATACCTATTTGCATTATAAATTTATCAAAAAATAGAATTGTAGATTGCAATGATTTATTATATAATATCATAGGTGGTGGAGATCTTAAAAATGCAGAGATAAGTACATGTAGAATATTTTCAAAATTTGAAGATTATTTACAAATTAAAAATATAAGTAAACATGATGGGACCTTTTCTAAAACAATTCCAATTAATATTAATGGAAAACCAACTATCCTTGAAACTAAGTTTACTCAGATTCAAATTGGAATTAAAAAATATCTATTAATGTCATTTATTGATAAAACTGAAGCGGTTAATTATGTTAAATGTCTAGGAGTATTTAGCGCGATCACGCTCGCGATTGCTGATAAATCTCCAGATGGAGTAATGGTATTAAAATATAATGGTAATAATATATCTCCGACAATATCATATATAAATGATTCTATATCTAAAATAACAGGATACTCTCGGGATGAATTAATTGGTAGGCCATTAAGTGCTATTTTTGAATTGAATGTAGATGAAAATACATTATCTAAGATAAATGAAAATATTCACTCGTTAAAACCAACATCAATTGAATATCAATATATTAAAAAAAACGGAGAAATTTGTTGGGTAACAACAGATATTATTCCAATTACGAATCAGAATATATTCGAATCTTTATCTAAATTAGATTATATGGGATGTATATGCCAATCGTTAAAATATTCAGACAATATTGAAATTTATATAACAATACATCAGAAAGATATAACTGAATCTAAAAAATATGAAGAATCTTCAAAATCATTTATTCAAAAATTACAAAGTATAGTAAAAAACCAAGCCAAATCTAATACTGCAGTTATATTAGCATTAACAAATTTATTAAAATATAAGGATAAAAATGTTGCTATTAATGAAGCATTGAAATCAATTGGTTTAGGTCTAGATGTCGATAGGGCTTATATATTTAAGATTTATAATAAAAATAACAAACAATATATGAAACGTATTTATGAATGGACAAAATCTGGTATTAAATCAGAAATTGACAATTCTCTAATAAATGATGTTACATTTGAAGAAATAAAGGCATATGAATTATATGTTAACCTAATATCAAATAAAATTTCTAAACTGTATACTGAAGAAATAAAAGATCCAGTACTCAAACATACTTTATTAACTCAGAATATAAAAACAACGATTATATGTCCAATATTTAATGAATCTGATTTGATTGGTTTCGTTGGTTTGGATGATTGTATGAATGAAAATAGAATCTGGGATACTACTATTGAGAAATCTTTAAGGAGTTTATGTACCGCATTAAGTAACGTTTTATTACTACAGAACTAAATTTCGATATCACATATTTAAAGAGAGGGAGATTTTATCTCCCTCTCTTTTTATTCATCTACGCGACTAAAGGTTTTCATTAATAAAAAGATATATTTAGCCAAAATGTTATCATTAGTGTCAGATTCATTTATTAATTTATCTACTTCAGAAATATATGTTTTAAAGTTATTATATATTAAACCTAAAGAATCAGATGTGCGTTTTTTAACATGATCATTAAGTTTATCATCTAACATAGCTTCTTCATTTAATTTTTTAATTTCTTTTAGGCTATTTATTGCTGAATTTTTAAGTAGAATTATTTTTTCTTTAATATTATTAGATGATATATCGTTGGAATAAATATAATCTAATATATTTTGAGTATATGAAGAATTGCCATTACGGAATTGTTTAAATAATTTATTTCTAAGTTTCAACATTGGAATGTTTAATATATCTGCATTTAAGGAGAAGAATTTAGAAACAACTCCAGAAACAAATTCACCATCAACCTTCATTCCATCCATAGCTAATTCCATATAACGCCAGTTAGTTTGATTAGCTTTAGTAAATCCTTCTTTATCTATAAGTTTAGTCATTTTACCTGTATCTTTGTCACGTATAACTAAACCTTCCTGTTCATTACCACCTAATTCAAAATCGGCATGTTTAAGAATAACATCAATCATTCGTTGTTTAATATTTAATTTAAGTTTATTCGCTTCTTCTTCAGCGGCTAACTTTGCTTGTTTATATAATGGTCTCTCATTTTTTGGAATTGATGTCAGGGCAACTCCTAGAACTTCTAGATTGGTCATACTTGGGATAATGGTATTAGTATCAGATAACCAAGATGTCAATATCTCCAGGTCCTTCTGGACATCATATTTAAATTTGGCTTTATCTAATACCTCCGGTTTAGTGAATTTCCAAACCTCTGATTGGAGTTTGTATTCAATTGATTCTGTGTTCCAATCATAATAATATACTGGGTTTTTAATATTTACTTCAATAGTTTTCAATTCTTCTACAATTTCATCTAGTATTCTTTCAGCCTCATCACCAGATTTTCCTTGTATAAATCTAAGAATAGCAAGATAATTATTTTTTAGGTTATATCTAATCGTATTCGGTTGAGATCCATATAAAACCTCTATATCTAAAGCATCACCAGGATCTAATAGTTTAATTAATTTTGATTTTACAATTTCATTCGATAAAAAGATACATGCACCTCGTAAACCATTAAATATGGGATTTTTTGGTAGATCATTGGCAGTAAAGGGCTCGGGTTGTTTTTTACTTAATCGGGCAAAATATATTCCTTCATCATCACGAACAACAGACATATTAAATGTACCATCAAGTTTTTGAATAGCAATAATATTTTCATTATAGAAGTTTTTTACGAAGTAAATAAATTCATCTAAATCTAATTCTTCTAGATGAGTTATTCCACTTACTAATGAAGATGAAACACTAATACCCTTCTCTTTCATTGCAGATCTCAACATATTCCATATGTCAATTAATACATCTTCATCAATTTCATTTGGGAGAAGGTTTTTAAATAATTCGAAGTCTCTATTCTTTAAAGCTTCTCTTATCTTAGTAGCGGAAGCCATTCGTGTTGGATCTGTAATATCATTTTCATCTCGTTCAACATAAACAATTTTAACACCGAGGTTCTCTAAACCTTGCTGAACATAACCATTTAAACGGTCAGAACCGCAATATACATATTCAATCTCAATATTGTATTTTTCTTTAAGTAACGATACAACATCAGGAATATATGCTGACGCAAGTTGAATGATAAACGCATCGATATTGATTGCGTGTAAGATTTTTTCAATCATCTCTTTGCGCTGATCGAATGTAAATGGATTCTTATTTACATCCATACTAGATTTCTTTCCAACAACTATTCCAACAATTATAATATTGTCTGGATGATCCGCATGTGCCTTTTGAATTAAAGCCGCATGTCCACGATGAAATCCAGAGAATCTACCAACTACTAATGTACCCTTTGTCATAATAACACTTCCTGATTAATCTATCTATTTTAACACAAATGTTGCAGTTAACATTCCAATTCCAATTTGAGTTCCAGTACTATCAATTTCACTAATCGCCCAAGCACCTAAACCTAATACTAAAAGTTTGTCCAATAAACTTTTTGTTTTATATTTCTTTACTTCATCAGCCTTTATTTGATATAGGACTCTAGTATCATTTATAATTGAATCTTTATGTTTAATGATTTGATTTTGAAAATCAATTGTATCTTTAAGGACCATTATTCTTTCTTCTTGAATCTCATCTTTCTTTGTAGTTAATTCTTTTAGCTCTTCCCATTTCTTTTTATTATATTCCAACTCCCGTTTATATAAATCAACTAACTTATCATTCTTAACCAATTCATCAAAAACTTTACTTTGCACTGCGGTATAACCATTACCAAGATCGTATGCAATAGGTTTATCAGCACCCTCTGACCGTCCATAGGTTAACATCAGTAAAGCTGCGATAATAACTATACTGAAAATAAAATTCTTTTTCATTACTTGACCTCCATTAATTTAACTTCCCTTTATATTTTTGATTGATATAATCTAGATTAGCCTGATGATTGGACGACTCTTGGATAATCTGTTGTTCTTCTTGCTGAAACTGTTGCTGATGTTGATCATAATCATCATATATTTGTCCAATTTGTTGATCTATTTGTTGCTGTTGTTGTACTAACTGTTGTTCATATTGTAAATTGGATTGAATCTGACTCTGAAGTTGTGTAACCGCTTGTTCATGTTGTTCAATATCATCCAATAAATCTTGTTCCGGTTTAGATGGTTTATTTAACCATTTCTGAATTAAGAACCATCCAGATATAACAATAAGAACGGCAACAATCCATTCCAAAACTTCTGTAATAAATTTCCAAATTTTAGGCCATATTGATTTTTTAGTTTCAATTGTTTCTAGATTTTGTTCTTTATAAACCATAATAATTCACCAAAATCATCAAAAAGATTTTTATTAATTAATAAACATGTTCCATCAGTCCAACATTCACAATCTTCATTAATTTTACTTAAACCATTTTCATCACAATTTACTAAGAAAAAATTGTTTTTATTTGGATTTGCTATTGACTCAATAAATTCAATTAATTTTTCATTTAATAGTATATCATAGAATTGTTTCTCACTTATTTTAAATTTATTACAAATATCACTTATACTTTTATATTTAATATTAGGTTTTTCATTATATTTTTTCTTAAATTG
>Ga0116189_1002195_pt1 | contig 14601 bp, 8 predicted proteins | sample AD_JPNTR3_MetaG_FD_89895 | JGI IMG/M metagenome (GOLD analysis project Ga0116189, IMG submission 89895) | Active sludge microbial communities of municipal wastewater-treating anaerobic digesters from Japan - AD_JPNTR3_MetaG | ecosystem: Engineered > Bioreactor > Anaerobic > Digestate | place... | reverse complement strand
TATCTGCAGCCCAGCTACGGAAGACTTTATCTTTGAAGTCTACTCGCATCGTCATCAGCTCTGAGGGTGGCAAGACGATCTTTCGGACTACCGGGTACGGGCATGGTGTGGGGATGTGCCAGTGGGGCGCCGCGAGCATGGCGCAGAGGGGCGATACGTTCGACGTGATCCTGCGCCACTACTACACGGGTGTAAGAATACAGCAGATCGCCTCAGGGGAAAAATAGCCCTGAGGTGGTTTTATGAGACTTTCCTTCCTCAAGAACTACAGAAGGACTCTACCGATTGTGTGGGCGGTCTGCTTCGCTCTGGGCTTCGTAGTAGGAGCGTGGATCGGCCCAGGCATCACAAGTACGGCGGGCAGGCGCGCCACGACCGGCCAGGCTTCGCCGGCCCAGACCGTGTCGTCTGCGGATATCACGTCGGCACAGGGGCAACCGGATGACGACTCTAGGGCCCAGGATTCACAGGCGATGGAAGCTCTCGACGTGCCGGCAAGAGAGCCGGAGACCATGATAATGCCCGCCAAGGGCAAGACGGTTGGCGCGTACGGCTGGTACAGAGATCCGGTCACAGATGACTGGCGGTTCAGAGACGGGTTGGACATCTCATGCGCTCCCGGAACTAGTGTAGCGGCGGCGCTGTCGGGGACTGTGACTGGGGTATCGCGTGCGCAGGGCGGCGGATACTCTGTAAGCCTGAAGAATGCAGGGGACGTGAACACCACGTACTCCAACCTGAGAGCGGTGTGGGTCGATGTGGGGCAGCAGGTGGCGGCCGGGAAGTATCTTGGCGATATCGGCGCCGCCTCGTCTGCGTCAGGAGGTGTACTTCGGTTCACGGTCGAATGTGACGGCCAGTCCCTAGACCCGGCCGTATGCCTGGGACAACGCTTCTAGCTCTAGCATAATCCACCCCTGTACGAATATAGATCTAGCAAACGACAGGGGGGAGGCCGGACGCCAGATGAGGGAGTATATCCGCCGGCGCGTCCTCGAAATAACCGACCACATGCTGGAGACTAGGGCGACTGTGCGTCAAACGGCGCGCCTGTTCAACGTGAGCAAGAGTACAGTCCATAAGGACGTGACTGAGAGGCTTCCCTCGATCAGCAAGCAACTGGCGAGAAAAGTCAAGAAAATTCTGGACCAGAACAAAGCGGAGAGGCACATCAGGGGCGGTGAGGCCACGCGGCGTAAGTACCGTGCGAGCGGCAGAGCGTGACCATTTGACAGGTTGCGCGACTTGGCGGGCGCGCGTGGCGCGTGGAAGGTAGGGTGAGCTATGGCTTGGTCCTTCGCCGATGTCGGAGTAGATCTAGGCACAGAGAGAGTACGGGTTGCGGTGCGCGGCAGGGGCGTTATCATCGATGAGCCCTCTGCCGTCGCTGTTAACAGGCAGACCGGTCTGTTTGTCGCCGCTGGCCACCAGGCAGAGGAACTGCTGGCGGATGATCCGTACAAGTTAGTGCGGCTCAGGCCCCTGTCGAATGGGGCCGTGGGCAGGTACGACTGCGCTCTGATGCTCCTGCGCAGTGTGATGTCGCGGGCTGTAGGGGGAAGAGGCCTAGCCAGGCCCAGAGTGGCTATGTCGGTTCCGGCTCGGCCTTCGCAGGTGGAGAAGCGAACGTGGTTACAGGTTGCCATAGAGTCGGGCGCGCGCGCGACCGCCCTCGTTGAGGCCCCCATGGCAGCGGCAATCGGCGCCGGAGTCGATGTTTTGGAGCCAAGCGGTGCTATGGTGGTGGATGTAGGGGCTCAAGTCACAGACATGGGCGTGATATCGACCGGCGGGATTGTCGTGTCGGACAGGCTCAAGATCGCCGGAACGTCGATGGACAGAGCGATACAGGTGCACGCCCGAGACGTGCACGGGTTAGTGCTGGGTCAGCGTTCAGCTGAGAAGCTCAAGATTGAGCTGGGGGCTGAGGCATGGACCGGGCAGGAGGCATCAGCCGTTGCGCACGGCCGGAATCTTGCCGACGGGTTGCCCAGGGCGGAGGCATTCTGCGCGCGAGAGATATCGTCGGCTCTTGAACGCCCGATCAATCAGATAATCGAATCTGCCCGATGCGTGTTTGGATGCACCCCTCCCGAGCTGGCTGCGGACATTGCCGCGGGCGGCATTATTCTCACTGGGGGTGGGTCGCGTTTGGCCGGGCTCAGTGGACTCATGAGCGAGAGGATGGGAGTTGCGTTCAGGGTCGCGCTTGATCCGGACACCTGCGTGATTCGGGGCATCGGAGAGCTGCTTCATGGGATGGATCCCCGCGTGACATGCGCATGGAAGGGCGTATGATGTGTGGTATGATACAGAGCAGGAGCCATGAGAGAGGGGCGTTGCGGTCTACGATGCACAAGAGATTGGTTGATAGAACTGCAGCGACTGCGGCGACTGCAATGATTGCTGCAGTCGCAATTGTCATGTTGTGTGGGTCTATGTTCTGGGGCCCTAGCGTGTATGCCGCCCAAGAGAGGGTTGACACGATCGACGTGTCGGAGCTGAGGCCTGGCATGAAGGGACATGGTATGACCGTGTTTCGCGGCCTGGAGCCGGAGAGCTTCGACGTCGAGGTGATAGGGATCATCCGCCGAGGGGGCCAGCTGGGCAACATGGTACTAGTGCGAGTATCCGGCGCGGCCGTCGAGGCGGCGGGCGGAGTCGCCGAAGGTATGAGTGGCAGTCCCGTATATGTAGGTGGCAAGCTGGCTGGAGCGATAGCATACGTGTTCCCCGGAAGCGACCATTTCGTTGCCGGCGTGACTCCTATTGCCGATATGCTCAGGATGTTGGACTACCCTGACGCCCTAGGCGCCTTTGAGGAGGTCCCGGCGGGCGCGCGCGCGGCCACTTCCTTGGTTGTAAGCGGCCTATCCGGGCGGGCCCTGGGGCGGTTATCTGAGGCTCTTGAGCGGTTTGGAGCGACTGTCCGGCCCGCGGCCAGCTTCGGCCTGGGGGCGGGGGCAGGAGCGTCGGAGTGGGTAGGACGGACCGGATCGACAGGCTCGTCTGAGTCGGTGAGCGGTGGTCGCCCGGCGCAGGAGATCAAGCCAGGCTCAGCCATTGCACTCCAGCTTGCGCAGGGCGACGTAGAAATCACCGCTTTTGGCACAGTGACCTATGTGGAAGGCGACAAGTTCCTGGCCTTTGGCCATCCCGTGCTGGGAAACGGCACGACCGACTTGGCTGCAAGCAGTGCGCTGGTACACGGAGTGATCAAGTCTGACAGCACGCCTTTCAAGGTGCTCAGCTCCACGGGCTGGGTGGGTGCATTCACTCAAGACCGCCTCAGCGGAGTCGCGGGCAGGCTAGGGCGGCAGGCGGGCCTGATTCCAGTATCAGTGACGGTCGTCGATAAGGAGACCGGGCATGAACGAAGCATATCTGCGCAGGTTGCGCCGGAGGAGTCCCTCGTAGCCGACATTTTCGGCTCATCGGCTCTTGCTGCGTTTGATGGAACCCTTGACAGAGTGGGCGGAGGCACCGCAACGGTCGAACTACGGGTGGAGCTTGCGGGAAGGCAGCCGTATGAGCGCGTGGACACATTCTGGAGCAACTCCGATGTAGCAGGCGCCAGTCTGTCAAATGCCTTCGATACAGTGGACCTGATTGCGAACAACGCGGCCGAACGTGCCACCATTGAACGGATAGTCCTTAAGGCCCAGGTAGGAGCGGATCGCCGCACTGCGATGATTGAGAAAGCCAGAGTGCTCCAGAAGACCGCGCGCCCGGGAGACCAAGTGGAAGTCGAGGTTACGCTGCGCGTGTTCCGAGGGCCGAGGGTGACCCGGGTGTTGTCTTTGGTGATACCGGACGACATAGGGAGCGGAACAGTCTCCCTCATGGTCAGGGGTGGCAGCGTCAGCGTTGAGGATGAACTGGACGGCTGGACCACGCCGGTGCAGGAATTGCTCTACATGGACGTCGATGACATGCTGGCCGATCTGAGTTCACGTCCTCTCGGCAATGACATCGTGCTCGAACTCGAACCCTATTTGTTGGACGAACCCGAGATTGACATGACCGTGCCGGTGGGCTCGGAATTGCACCGGGACGGCGTTTCCGGGCGCGAATCCGATGACAAGGCGAAAGGCAAGGACAAAGGCAAGGACAAGGAGACCCAGCCGGGCGCTGCCGATCTGCAGGCAGACGCAGATGAGTTGTTCTCCAAGCCAGTGTCGGTGCGGGTTCCGACAGATTGGGTAGTTCAGGGGGTAAAGTGGCTCACGATTGAGGTTGAAAACGAGGTCGATACTGAGCCGGCGATCGAAGAGCTGTATGGACCCGATATGTGAGAGCGTGAGAGCTTGAGTCGGGAGACTCCAGCAAGCTGGGAATGTGGAGGGGGTGGCCGTGGAGCGGACCGCCTAGGCCACCCCGTTGTCGGCAAACCATCGGATAGAGTCTCTCACCGAGTCGCGAAGCGACCTCGGGGCATAGCCCAGTTCTCGCCGGGCTTTCGCGTTGCTGATGTTGCAGTTGCTAAGTAGCGTCTCCACAGAATATTTGGTAATCCGGCTTCTCACTTTAAACGCCAGGCAGATGGCTGTCGACACATGGGCGATGACCCGCGTGAGCCAGGCAGGCAGACGCAGCCGGGAGCGCGGCCGGCGCCCGCGAAGCTCGTCCACCATCCGCGCCAGGTCGGCAACGCTAATGCACTCGCCGGCTAGAATATACACTTCACCGGGCTTGCCTTTCTCGGCTGCTAGGATGTGTCCGGTCGCGACATCCCTTACATCTACGAAATTGTAGCCCCCGTCCGGAATCGCCCAGAACGAATCGCGCGCCAGATCAAGCAGCACACGCCCCATGATCGACACGCGGAAATCGAAGGGGCCGATGACTCCGGTCGGGCAGACTATCACTGCGTCCAGTCCACGCTCCACCGCCCGGAGGACCTCAATCGATGCCCTAGCTTTTGACTTATCATACCCACCGCGCGAACGCTCAGGATCGAAACCGCATGATTCGTCGATGACGGCGCCGTGCGGGGGTTCAACGAGAGAGTGGATCGAGCTAGTGTAGACCAACCTTCTCACGCCTGCCTTCTCGCAGGCATTCAGAACGTTAATGGTGCCCTGCACGTTCACGCGGTCCACCGACTGCTCCTGCCAGGGGAAGATGCTCACCAGTCCAGCCACGTGGTAGACAATATCGGCACCACCAAACGCGGCTTCCAGCGAATGGGGGTCCAGCACGTCTCCCGGGACGATCTGGATTGACAGGCCATCAAGCGGGCGTGTGTCTTCAGTTGGAAGCGCAAGGACTCGTACCTGCTCACCGCGGGCTACCAACTCCCGCACGAGCACGTTTCCAATGTGCCCAGTTCCTCCAGTTACTGCTATCAATGCACTCACCGCCTCGGAGAGCTGGTCATTCGCCAGTTGAGCCGAACCGGCCCACTGACTGAACAGTCAGTCACCTGCTCATTCACAGTGTACAGCTGAGGTTTCGTGCTGTCAACTGGCTATCCGACTTGTTGGCCGACCTGTCAGGGGTGCATGTAAGGATTGGTGCTATCGGAGCCGCGGGTCGTGCCAGTTCCGGGGTCGCGCCAGTTCCGGCACCGCGCCGATTCGGCGTTTGGCGCCCCACTCAACCCATCCGACTCCCCTTCCGGGTCTGTCCCTCAGCAAGCGACCTCACCAGGATCACAGTGAGAGGGGCTGGGGCAGAAGGGGACCCGGGATAGATCCGGCAATGGATCCGAGCGATAGATCCGAGGGATAGATCCGAGGGCAGAAAGGCGATCACGACAGCTCAAGGATATACCCCCGGGGGTATCCAAGCCGGCATGCCGTCAGTTTTTGCCGATACTTTTGCCGATAGGCGCAATTTTTGAGTACATGCATTTGGGCCGGGGTCTCCAGCCGGCGGATCGGTGCTGCGAAAGGTGCTCTTGGCGTCAGCGGCGGCCTAGTATGTGGTGGCTCGGCGGAAGCGTATTCCATTGATTGCGCAGTATTGCCATATACAGCCATGTTGTGGGATATCCTGTCGCCTTCCGTGCCCGATGCCATACCCGGACCGACCGGATACCCCCCGATTTTCGCGATCTGGATGCCGTCCGGCGGCCCTCTGAAATCGATGTACTCAAAAAATGCCGGTATCTCCGAAACTATTGCCGAAAACTGACGATATCCCAGCTCCAGCCGTTTTGCCCTGCGATCATCATGGCGGGACCAGCTAAAAGGCCGTTTCAGCGAGGATGACCCTTTCTGCCGTTATTCTGTCTGGCAATGCCTGCTCGAACTTGCACGTCGCGGTGTCTATAAGAACTACACAGGCCTGGGGCGGGTTGAGGTGGACGCCGACAGCGGGGCCGACCATTTCGGGCGGAGCACGCCGGGGCCCGCGGCGACCGTTTCGGTCCAGGCGACCTAGCTCTGTCCAACGCCTCCAGAGGGGAGAAAACCTACCAAGATACCCTTGGGGGTATCTGGGCAACTTCTCTCGCTGCTGCGGGCTTGGCGCAGTCCTTCAGCACAACCGGGCCCGGGTTCCCCGAAACTGACCGACACGCGGTCGCGGCAGTCCGCATTGGATTGACTGCGGTATTTGTGCGCGACAGGCTATGGCGCCTGTCGATACGCGCCTTGGTTACCACTTCGCACCATACGCAACATCATATGCCCAGCTAACCGCCGTTTCACTCGGCGACCGCCGAAGGAAACGGCTATGCGCCGTCGAAGTTGACAGCGGTGGTGAATGCTTGTGGCGCGTATCAGCCGCCTGCGCATGAGGCGCTCAATGTGCGTTTTCATACTTCTGCTGGCCACGATCGCTGTAGGGTGGTTGGCGCTTCGAAGTAACCTGTCCGCGATCGGGTCTGACGTGGCCGGGGCCGTTCTTTCTCGCGCTTTCGGGGGCGCCGATGTGCGGGTTGGAAGCGTAACGACTCAGGGCATACGGTCGTTGGCCATGTCCGGTGTGCAGCTAGGAGACGGGTTGAGGGCGAAAAGGGTGCTGGTCGCTTACGACTTCCGCTCACTGTTGCGGTTCCGCACCAGTCCTCTGCTGAGTGTTACTGCGATACGAGCTGAAGGAGTAGAGGCAGATTGGATCGCCCTTCAGAAATACATGGGCCGTCCCGAATCTGCCCGCGCAGCCTCCGGTAGCCAACCTCGCTCAGTTTCAGGGTCAGCCCCGGGCACAGGAGGGAGCAAAGCCGCTGCTGGTTTTGCAGGCACGATCTCGGTCCGTGATGCCGTCGTCATAGTCGGTCGTTCAGACGAGGCCGATGGCGGCTATCCGGCAGAAAGCAAGGTTGAGCTAGAGGATATCCGACTGGAGCCACTTCAGCGCGATCAGGTGGATCAGGTCGACCGGGTCGCTGCATGGTCGGTCACTGTTGCCCGCGCGTCATACTATGATCCACAGCAACCCGGCCGGCCGGTGGAGTTGGCTGGTGTCCGCGGCGCGGTCGCACTATCGAAGGATGCGTTGAATGTACACGGTTTTTCGTCACGACTGCTTGGGGGAACGGTGCAGGCCGGGTTCACAGTGGTGGGCGCAGCCGAAGGGAGTCCTGCCGCGCCCCGCGTTGTGGGGCAGGCTACCTTGACAGGAGTCTCATACCATGGATGGGCTTTCACTGGCAAGATTGCCACGTGTGATGACGGAAGGATACGGGTTGATGGTGACGTCAGCTCCGAACGCCTGAGCGCTCGGCTGGACGGAACTGCCGCAGTCCCGGGCTTTACTCCCGGCACCGCGAGCCTGTCTGCCGATGGGGTTCTCAACATAAAGACTATGGACATCGGCGAATCGCGCATCCGGGACATGAGGCTCGAGGTGTCGGCGGAGCGCATGCCTGGCAATGACCACGGACTAGGCGATATCGTGATCCGCATAGGCGCCCAGAAGGCCACTCTCGGGCAGATTGCCCAAGCGCTGGGTAAGCCCATTCCTGCCCAGGGGTGGGTCAAATGGTGCGCAGACGCCAAGATCGGCTCCGATGGGCGCACCTTTGTTCGCATAGGGCTCGCAGATGGGGTGGTACGCGCCGACGGATGGCCGGACGAATGGCCCCACGAGTTTACGGCCGTTTCGGGCGCGATCGAGGTATCTACCGTAGTCAAGACCTTCGGAGACGTCGGCCCCGACGGCGTTGTTGCGTCGGCCGGCGCGTCTGCAAGTCGAAGCGGGTCCAGCGAGGGCAAGCCCGCTTTCAGCGTACCCGGGGTTCGGGCAAAACTGGGCGGCGGCGAGGTGGGGCTATCGGGCTCTCCGCAGTCGTGGCGCGTCACGGCATCGGGGGTCAGGGTCGATCACCAACTCGTGTCGGGGCTTGTCGATGCCGACCTGGTGCTGCGAGCCGGAAAACGACTTCTCTTGAGCGGGCGCGCGGCGGTGCGAGACGCTCGGATGGATCTGGTGGTAGCTGGAGTTCAGAGCGGGGTTCCGGTTCCAGAGGCGGATCTGGATATCGATGTTGAGGTCGGCGAGCGTGTGATGGTCGTGCGGGGCGAGTCGTGGGCATGGGCACTGCCTGGAACGGTTCACGTGCAAGGCAGCACCAAGCGCCCAACAGCCTCTGGAAGTCTGAATCTGTCATCCGGTCAGATAGACCTGTACGGTGTTCCGCTTGAGGTCGTGTCGGGAGGAGTGCACTTCACCGGAATGCCGGGTGACCCGCCCAAATTTGCTCTGGTGGCACGGGATCTAGCTTCAGGACTCCCGGCGGTCATTTCCATAAATGGTGTGCCGGGCGACATGCACATATCGGTGAAACCCGAGGAGGGACCTGAGGAAGAAGTACTTGAAGGGGACCTTCTCATGAAACTTCTGCTGGCCCGGCTGCGTCTATACATGTTAAGCGGGCTCGGACGAGCGCTTGCGAATTGATCACCCGGGCGAGCGCAGAAGGATTCGGGTCGATGGAGTAGAATAGAAAATCAAGCCACTGGGGTGTAGGAGCGACTTCATCTGGTCATGTGTGTGATCAGTCGGGTGAGATGTGGGAGGGGAGATTGTTGAACTCAAGTAGCGCCAGGAGGTTCTGCGGCGTGCTGGCCGTTTTGGTGGTGACGATGCTCTTGGCTTCGTCAGCCGCTCTGGGGGCGCCGGCCGAAACCCTCGGCAGGGTAACTGCCATAGAAGTCCAGGGAAACGTCAGAATCGACTCGGATACGATCATTAACAAGATGAGTATCAAGATAGGCGACCAGTTGACTGAGAAGGCTGTCGAGGAGAGTTTCACTGCCATCGACTCCCTGGGCTGGTTCGCTGATCTGGGAGCGAACACCGTTCCCTACCTAGGGGGCGTGAAGCTTATTGTACTGGTCCGGGAGTTTCCGGTCATCAGCCGCATTACGGTAAGCGGGAACAAGCTCATACCTACCGAGGAACTCCTCGGGCTGATGACGACAAAGGCCGACTCCCAGCTGAATTCGAGTCAGCTCAGATCGGATCTCGAAGCCTTAGGCAAGCACTACCAAGATAAGGGCTACTGGGCGAGCATCGAGCCGTCCCTGTCCGAAGATGGAGGGCTCACCCTGCACCTGGTGGAGTGGACTGTGGCCGATGTGAAGATATCCGGCAACGAGAAGACCAAACCCCAGGTGGTCTGGCGCGCGATTCAGACCAAACCCGGCGACTACATCAATGTTAACAAGATCAATGAGGATCGGCGGAAGATCTACCTGCTGGGCGCTTTCGAGAATGTCGAGGTCACAGTGGAGCCGGTTCAGGGCAGGTACGAGTATGTAATCAACTATGTTCTCACCGAAAGAAAGACTGGTATCGCCAACTTGAGCCTGGCCTACAGTTCGGCTGATGGCCTCATGGGCTTCATTGAGCTCGGCGACCAGAATTTCCTCGGCAATGCCCAGACAGTCAATGTCAAGGCTGAGTTCGCCAAGGGCAAGAGCAATTATGAGTTGGGTTTCTATGAACCATGGGTGGGCAAGACGGGCAAAACCTCGCTGGGCTTCAACGTGTTCAGCAAGTCGTCCGAGAAGAAGTTCACTCAGGAACCAGAAGAGGGCCAGGAACCGCCGGAAGCCATTAAGTACACCGAAAGCCGCACAGGCGGCGATGTGACGGTAGGCCGAACGCTCTCCCTTAACACCAGGGCATTCCTCAAGTTCAAGATGGATAATGCTGTCACCCGAGCCGTGAATTCCGATGACCAGGATGTCATCCCGAAAGGCGGCATAACACGGTCTCTTACGGTATCTGCTGTGAACGACACCAGAGACGACCTGTGGAGCCCCACATCCGGCCATAGGCTGACCGGATCAGTGGAGTATGCCGGCGGCATGCTCGGGGGCGATCACAGCTTCACTAAAGTCGAAGGCGAAGGGTCTGCGTACTTCCAGGTTCGTGATGGCCACGTGCTGGCGGGACGGATTAGTTCCGGGTTTGGCCTCAGCGCCCTGCCGGAGCAGGAGCGGTTCCGCCTGGGCGGAGCCGAGACTGTGCGAGGCTACAAGTACGGCGACATCGAGGGCGACCGTATGGCTTTGGCAAACGCCGAATACCGATTTAGGATAACCAAGGGCCTGCAGGGTGTGGTGTTCTGCGATGCGGGGCAAGCCTGGAATGCTCAGGACTCCTTCACGCTTAACGGGGCCAAGGTCGGATATGGAGTGGGCGTGCGGATTTCCGTCCCGGTGCTGGGCATGATCCGCATCGACTACGGGATCGCTGAAGGTCACGGCCAGGCTTACTTCAGCTTCGGACAGACCTTCTAGGTTGTCGAGCCGACCCCCTGTGGGTGTACCGTGTGGGTGTACCGGCATGGGTGTGCCGTCGGAATGACAGCTGTGACCGGCTGTTGTATAATTGAGCGGGCGCCGCTGTGGTCGGCGCCGTCTCTATGCCGCGTATGCAGGCACGAATGCCTGTGAGCGGTATGTCGGAATGGATTGATCTATACGAACAGAAGAGAGGATGACCTGCATGTTCAAGAACCTTCCCAAAGCACTTGTTACTCTGTTTATCTGCACTCTCCTGGTCGGTCTGGGGCTTGGCCTAACCAACCTGGCAGTCTCCCGGGCTGCGGGCGAGTCTGTTGTAATAGGCAAGCTTGACGGAGCCAGGGTCGGGCAGGAGTTTCCGGCCATGAAGACTGCGTGGGAGAATGTTGCCAAGCAGAAGGCCGCTTTGGAAAAGGAACTCAACAAGAAGGCCGAGGGCCAGGACGAGGAGAGCCAGAAAGCGCTTCTCGACCAGTACAACAAGAAGTACAACGACTATGCCCGTGAACAGCTAGATCCGGCACAGAAGGCGCTGGAGACTGCTATAGCTGCCGTAGCCAAGGAGAAAGGTGTTACTGTAGTACTTGACAGCAGCGTCGTGCATCTTGGCGGGGTGGATATCACTGAGGCAGTGCTGAAGAAGGGCGGAGCCAAATAGGGCAGCACCGCGGTTTCCTGGGACGTTAGGGCCGCAGTGATGCAAAGCGATGCGGCATGCGGGGAGATGCGGAGCGCGTCTCCCCGCTATTGAGAGGTATCGGCCCATGAGGATTCTTGACAGGTATGTGGTTCGTGAGTTCATGGGCCCGTTCATCCTGTCTATATCTGCCTTCATAATAATAATGCTCAGCGGGCAGCTGTTCATGTTGGTAGACTTCATCGTCCAAAAGAACGTGCCGGTGCTTGCTGTCGTTCGCATGCTGCTGTACAGCCTTCCGGGGATCGTCGTTCAAGTACTCCCTGTAGCCGTCCTGTTTGCGGTGCTGATAAGCCTGGGGCGTCTGGCCCGCGACTCTGAGCTTTCCACAATCCGTGCCGCTGGAATCCCTTTCACCCGGATTGTCCTTCCCCTGATTCTGATGGGCGCCGCCGTTAGTGCCGGAGGGTTCTGGCTTGGAGAGACGGTGGTACCTTGGGCATCTCACAAGTCGGAAACGATAGTCCGAGAGATAATACTCAAAGACGTCCTTCCCAGCGTTGAACAGGACATTTTCTTCGCCGCCCCGGGCGGACGCCAGTTCTATGTGGGCCAGGTGAATAAGGACCTAGGGACCATGGAACGGATCATGGTGTACGAGACAGAGCACGGATCCTTCCCGCGCATAGTGTCAGCCCGCAGCGGAAGCGTTGGCGAGGGAAAGTGGACTCTGCAGGACGGCGTGATCCACGAGTTGGACGCTGCTGGGCATGTAGCGATGTCCATGTCTTTCGAGAAGCTCGAGATCATGATGGACAGCACTATGGAGACGTTTGTGTCCAGCCAGAAGACACCCCGGGAGATGACGAGAAAGGAACTGAAGTCTCACATAGACCTGTTCGAGAGGAGCGGGATTCGCGTCGAAGGGCTGAGAGTCGAGTACCACCTGAAGTTGGCTGAGCCCATGGCAGCACTGGTATTCGCAGTCATCGGCGCGCCCCTGGTTGCAAGGTCTCCAAGGCGCGCAGGCGGGTATTTCGGCGTGGTTGCCGCGGCTGTACTCTCTTTTGCGTACTTCGTTGTGCAAGCAGTCACTCGCTCCGTGGGTATGAAGGGCATGATCCAGCCCGTGACGGCCGTGTGGATTCCCAACGCCGCTTTTCTACTACCCGGTCTGGTAATGCTGCTGAAGGTGGATCGACCATACGTGTTCAGTGGGCGTCGGGCCGGCGGCGCCGGCTCAGGTTCAAGCTCAGGCCCAGGTCAAGGTAGGGCGCTGCGGTCGTTTCTGGTCGCCTGCGCCCTCACGACCGCGCTTGTTCTGGCCTTATCGCTGCTCGGGGGCGTACCGGTGACGGCAGCGACCGAGCCCGTTCGTGTGTGTGCTTGGCAGATGGTATTCGATGGCGCACGTAACGCATGGGAGCTATCGGGAGAGGTCGAGATCATATACAAGGATACGGTGATCCACGGCGATCATGCGAAGATAGATGCCGGAGCTAAGAGGGCAGTGATTGCCGGGTCGGTGTCGGTGGTACGCGGCGACGAGACACTCAAAGGCGAGGTCGCTACATATAACATGTCTACGGGGGACGTAGAGATTGAGCAGGCATGGGCGAAGCTCAAAGACGATCAGATAACAGGTTTTCTGTTCGCGTCCGGCGCAGAACTAACGAAGAAAGACGACTACCTGCGGTTGTCAGAGGGTTTTGTGACCACCTGTGATCTTGACAAGCCGCACTGGCGGATTGAAGTGCGCGAACTCGAGGTATATGCGGATGACCGTATTGTGTTGCGATCGGTTTCCTACTACGAGGGGAATGTGAAACTGCTGTCGCTGCCGCGACTGACGATTCCTCTCAAGGAAGATGAGCGTCTGGAGTTGCCCAAGATCGGATATGGCGCTGTAGAAGGCTGGTACGTGAAGAGTAAGTACAATTACAGGCTCAGCGATGTCTCGTCCGGGTCGCTTTTCGCCGACTACTTCGAGCTGTTAGGACCCGCTGCCGGCGTGCGGCAGCAGCTGAAGCTGGGAGCAGCCGGAGTCCTCACCGCTTATGTGTACGAATTGTGGAATAGGGCCAGCGGCAATGGCGACACCACTTTCGAACTTTCCCATTCTGTGGATCTGCCGGCAGATGTCAAGGCTATGGCCGGCTATAGGTACCGCGACTACTCAGTTTTGGGCGGCGCGAGTTCGCCTACGGTCGAACGGACGTACACGCTCAACCTGGATAGGCGGGTCGAAGGGGCCAACACGTCTTTTGCCTACACCCGGCGCGATGTTGAGTCTGCTCAGAATAGCGAGGCTCTGTCGTTGTCGTTCCGTCACTCGTCCACTCTTCCGCTTGCGATCAAGCTTACGTCGGACGTGAGCTACCGGCGCCAGGTGAAGGGCGAGGATGTGACGCAGAACGTACTCAACTACAGAGTGCAGGCTGCGCGGACATTAGGTGGATTCTCACTCACCGGGCTCGCGCAGGCGCAGGTGTACGTGGAGGAGGAGTCGACTGCGCTGCCAGATGTAAAGCCGCCGCCATGGAAGGCGCTGACGAGGCTTCCCGAGTTTACAGCCGTGTCCGGCCGCATCCCTATCGGCAAGACGCCGCTTTCGGTCACGTTGAAAGGGGTGTTGGGCCGGTACACCGAGGATGCAATACGGGGCGGGATTCGGTCAGAGGTCACTTCCGGGAAGGCGGAGGCAGACGTCACCCTGAGAATGGACCCGCAGAACGTGAACAAATGGCTATCGGTGGACGGCTCGGTTCGCGGAGTTCTCGACGCCTACGGAGCCAATGGAACGCAGGCCGCCATGGGGTACTCTGCGGGAGTCCAGGTGAAGCCGGCAGCCGGAACGACTCTCCGTGTGAGCTACGACCAGATGTCGGTGGCAGGGGCTTCGCCATTTAGGTTCGACGTGATCAACCCGTCCAGCAAGGTCGGCGCCAGGCTGACGTCGACACTGGGACCGCTGAGGCTCAGCCTGGCGACGGCATATGACTTCAAGTATCAGACGTACGATACACTGACTTTGGCGGCGCAGGCTGAGGTTTCGAAGGGGATATCTGTAGAGCTGTCGGGCGGATACGACATACGGCAGGCATCGCCCAAATCCCTACTGGGTAGGGTGGTAGTGCAACCGTCTCCCGAGTTTCAGCTCAGAGCCGGGGGTTACTACGATTTCACGCGCGGACAGATGACGCGGGTGGAGTCATCGGCCGATATGCGCCCTCTGCCTGATTGGCGTATACAGTGGGT
>Ga0116189_1002184_pt1 | contig 14633 bp, 13 predicted proteins | sample AD_JPNTR3_MetaG_FD_89895 | JGI IMG/M metagenome (GOLD analysis project Ga0116189, IMG submission 89895) | Active sludge microbial communities of municipal wastewater-treating anaerobic digesters from Japan - AD_JPNTR3_MetaG | ecosystem: Engineered > Bioreactor > Anaerobic > Digestate | place... | reverse complement strand
TCCAGACTCCCCCATCAACTACGAAACTCAGGGCAGAAAACATTCAGAGCGGTGTTCAGCATCTCACCGCCTCATGTTGACTACCTGAAAAACAGCAGTGACATTTGAATTTTGTACGATAAAACCATTTTCTCCGTTTAAAACAGGAAATGCATTTCTAATCAGGGGGGAAAAATGTTTATACTAAGGATTTAAATAAGAACAAAGTTCTACTTCTATAATTTGTTATCAGGAAAATCCTTTAATCATTTAAACAAGGTCAGGATATGGGAAAGACGATTACAGAAAAAATCTTCGATGCTCATCTGGTAGATGAGCCTTTTGCAGGGACCAGGGTATTGTCTCTGGATGTAGTGATGTGTCATGAGATAACAACGCCCGTTGCTATCGCCGATCTTCAGTGGCGAGACAAGGATCGTGTTTTTGATCCCGCAAAAATAAAGGCTGTTATAGACCATGTCACCCCATCGAAGGATTCCAAGAGTGCCACCCAGGCAAAGATCCTCAGAGACTGGGCTGCCCGTCACGGGATAAAGGACTTTTTCGACGTAGGAAAAAACGGAGTATGCCATGCGCTGTTTCCGGAAAAGGGATTTATCAGGCCCGGCTATACAGTAATCATGGGTGACAGTCATACCTGTACTCATGGGGCATTCGGAGCTTTTGCTGCCGGTGTGGGGACCACTGATCTCGAGGTGGGAATACTCAAGGGAGTATGCGCATTCCGTCAACCGGAGAGCATCAAGATCACTCTGAAAGGAAAGATACCCTCCGGGGTATTTGCCAAAGATGTGATCCTTGAAGTCATACGTACTTTGACAGTAAACGGCGCCACTGATCATGTTGTGGAATTCACAGGTGAGGTTGTGGAGCGCATGTCAATGGAGGAACGGATGACTCTTTGCAATATGGCAATCGAGGCAGGCGCTACATCGGGACTCTGCATGCCTGACCAAAACACTGTGGAGTATCTCTGGCCTTTTATAAGCAGCGATTACAGCAGCAAAGCTGCGGCAGTGGAAGATTTCCGGAAATGGCATTCTGACCCGGATGCATCCTATGCCAAAGAGATAGAGATTGATGTCTCCGGGCTCGAGCCGGTCGCGACAGTGGGCTATAAGCCGGATCAGGTAAAGAAAGTAACCGAACTGGGAAATACAAAGATCGACCAGGTTTATATCGGAAGCTGTACGAACGGCAGGATTTCCGATCTGCGTGTCGCCGCATCCATTGTAAAGGGAACGAAACTGGCTCCGGGTGTAAGAGGGATAGTGAGTCCCGCAACTCCATCGATATTTTCTCAGGCACTCAAGGAGGGTTTGATTGAGATTTTCATGGATGCCGGGTATTGTGTTGTCAACCCTACCTGCGGAGCTTGCCTTGGGATGTCAACCGGGGTACTGGCTGAAGGAGAGGTATGTATCTCTACCACCAACAGGAATTTCAACGGCCGGATGGGTAAGGGCGGTATGGTTCATCTTGCAAGCCCAGCCACAGCGGCAGCAAGCGGCATCAAGGGTTATATAAGTGATCCCAGGGAGTATCTGGGGAAGTAAGCAACCGTAACTTACCTGAAAAATCGAAAGGAATATAAATATGAAGAACTTTGGCGGCCCGGTGCTTTTTCTGGACAGGGCAGATATCAACACAGACGAGATAATACCGGCGAAATATCTGACAGAGGTGAAAAAGGAAGCTCTCAAGCCATACCTTCTCGAAGACCTGAAAATGGATGGATTCAATACTGAAAGCGGATGGAGAGGAAGAGCCAGGGTAATTGTTACCAGGTCGAATTTCGGCTGCGGGTCATCACGGGAGCATGCCCCATGGGCTCTTGAGGTTAATGATATCACAACAGTCATTGCCCCGAATTTCGCCAGAATCTTCCGTCAGAACATGTTTAACGGAGGAATGCTTGCTATTGAGCTAGCACCTGAAACCATACAGGAGATCTTCTCCATGGCAGGAGAGGATGAGGTAGTATGCGATGTGGATATGGAGGCAAAAAAGCTCAGGTTCTCAAAACCGGGCTGCAGTAAGGAGTTCTCCTTCTCACTCTCCGGTTTTGATGAGGCACTGGTGAAAGCCGGTGGCTGGGTGGAATTTGCTGACGCGAAATATTGATCTGCGTTTTTAAGAGGCGGGCTTAGATGCCTGCCTCTGCCACTTTAAACCACCTCACCATACCCGAAATCAGACACATTCGACCCCATAAAAGTAAGAAAACGGTCTGTCACTTTTTTTACTTTTTTCCATCGCCTTTTCTGCAAGGTTTCCTGCTTTCAAATATTCCCACTCCTTTTCTTTTCTCCCCCTTATTTTCATGTTATTTTAATTATGTGCACCCCGTTTTAGTAATGCTGCATTTCTGATTCAATAGTAGAAGATTTCCACTTTCTGCAAACAGTTACCGAATTATTCCCTCATCTCATTAAACAGCAGACCTGATGCTCAGGAGGATCTTTCGATATGTTGACACACAGAGAGGAATCGTTGCAGAGGGATATCACGCGTATCCGTGATCACGTATGGAAGATGTCACTGCAGGCTGAAAAAGCGCTTAATAGCTGTTTGAAATCCTACCTGGAAAACAACCGCCAACTGGCCTACGAAGTCATCCTTCGTGACCAGCATATTGACAGAAAAGAAAAGGAAATCGACCGGCTCTGTCTGGAATTCCTTGTTCGTCAAGACCCTGTTGCAGGACTGCTGCGATTTGCCTACAGCACAATCAGAATAAATCTTGAAATCGAAAGAATAGGTGATTACGCTGAGTGCATTGCCCGTCAGGTGCTGAAGCTTTATGATAACCCTAATTTCGAGCTCAAAGATGAGATAACCGAGCTTTCCAATCTATCCATAAGCATGTTCCACGATTCGATCAGGGCTTTTATGGATCAGGATCCTGAGATTGCAAAAGAAAGCATCGAAACCGAGAATACAGTTGATGTCCTGAGATCGGAGCTTAACAGCCGTGTTGTCAGCCTTCTAGCTCAGCAGAAGATTTCCCCCAAGGCAGTGGACCCTCTCATGACAATAATCCGTAAATTCGAAAGGGTATCGGATCAAGCCCGGAATATATGCATGGAAGTCCTTTACATGTGCACAGGCGAGTACACGAAACATCCCGGTGCAGAGGTCTTCCGTATCCTCTTTGTTGACGATCACAATTCATGCCGGAGCCAGATGGCTGAAGCGATTGCATCAAGCCTCAATCTCTCCAGATTCATTTTCGCAAGTGCAGGTATAGAGCCAAAGCCGGTGGACCGTTTCACTATCGATTTTATGCAGACCAAGGGGATAGACCTGTCACATGTCGCTCCAAAAACAATTCATCAGATCCCGAACCTTGACCATTATCAGGTGGTTGTCAGTTTAACCGAGGAAACGAACAAAGCCTTCCCTCATTACCCCAGGAAGATGGTCTTTCTCCACTGGCCTGTAACAGATCCATCGAGTCTACAGAACTCCCGGGAGGAAGTAAATAAGGCTTATGAAAAGACCTACGATTTTTTAAAGAACCATATAACCGACCTGGTTAACGCTATTATCGATACCGATTCAGAAACAGGAAGAGAATAAGTGTCAGCTTTAAGCAGGAATCGAGCTTCACTTTATGTCAGGCTCACGGCTGTTGCTTTGTTAGCATTGACAGCAGGCTGCAGGAAGAAAAATGACACTGAATCCTCCGGAGTAAAATCAGCCGTGATTCAGGTAAAAGGCTCAGATACAATGGTCAATCTGGCACAGGCCTGGGCTGAGGAATACAAAAACATCAAACCCTCTGTAGAAATAGAGGTCTCCGGGGGCGGCTCCGGGGTGGGCATTGCAGCCCTGATAAAAGGGGCAATCTCCATAGCCACTGCCAGCAGGAACATGAAACAGAGCGAGATAGAACTGGCGGAAAAGAATACCGGCAAGACCCCCAGGGGGTACATTGTCGGGTATGACGCTCTTGCGATTTACGTTCACAGAGACAATCCCCTGGAGGAGATAACAGTCGAGCAGCTTGCGCAGATCTTTGGGGAAGACGGTGCTTTAAAGAAATGGTCTCAAATGGGTATCAGAATTCCCGGAGCCAGAAGCGATAAAATCCTCCGCATCAGCCGCCAATCCAGTTCCGGAACCTATGAGTTTTTCCGCGAGTATGTCCTCGGTAACAGGGATTTTGAACTGGGTTCTCTCGACATGAACGGTTCAAAAGAGGTTGCCGAGCTGGTAGGGAGCGCAAAAACAGCAATAGGGTACAGTGGCATGGGTTATGCTACTTCCAATGTCAAAATGCTTAAGATTAAAAGCAGTTCAGGAATCTCTTACCTGCCGACTATTGAAGACACCCAGGCAAGGAATTATCCGCTGGCACGCTCGTTACTGATCTATACACTCGGAGAACCCGATGACGAAACAAAGCAATATATCGAGTGGATAATGTCAGAAGCTGGTCAGAAAATAGTGGCAGATAACGGATATGTCCCATTACCATCAGTAGAAACAGATTAACAAACCTGAACCGGGGACTTTTCAGGAATGGCAGAAAACCAGGATTCCGTTTTAGCTGCTGAATATCCCCTTTTATCCGACCAGAAAGCACTTTCCCTGCCAAAGCGCCCTTTCTGGGTTATTACAGCAGAGCGGGCCTTCGAATGGATTATCCGCCTCAGCGGAGTGAGTGCGATTCTGTTCGTACTTGCAATATTTTTTTTTGTATTCAAGGAAGCTATTCCTGTACTGTTCAGTGAAAATTTCAACATAGTGCAGTTTCTATTCAGTACCAAATGGTACCCGACATCGGCTGTAAATGTCAGATACGGTACCTTCTCTCTTATAATCGGCAGTTTTTCGGTAACCATTCTTGCCATGCTCATAGCCGTTCCTTTCGGGCTCGGAGCCGCTATTTACATCTCGGAGTTCTGTGAAAAAAGGCGCAAAGAGATGCTTAAAATCATAATAGAACTTCTGGCAGCCATACCCAGTGTGGTCTGGGGTTTTATCGGAATTACAGTCATGAGCAAGCTGATTGTAAACTTTACCGGTGCACCGGCAGGTGTAAATCTTCTCAATGGAGGGTTGATTCTTGCCCTGATGAGTGTGCCGATTATCGTCTCTATAGGTGAAGATGCGCTGAAGGCAGTACCCGATTCCTACAGAGAAGCAGCCCTGTCGATGGGAGCCACAAAGTGGCAGATGATCTACAGAGTACTTCTTCCGGCTGCAAAAAGCGGACTCCTGGCAGCAGTGCTTCTGGGAATCGGAAGGGCTGCAGGTGAGACAATGGCTGTGCTTATGGCAACAGGGCATTCGGTGCAGATTCCAATGAGCCTGATCGATTCGGTCAGGACACTCACGGCAAACATTGCCGCTGAACTTGGTGAAGCACCGGCGGGTTCGGATCACTACAGAGTACTTTTCCTTACAGGTGTGCTGCTGTTCTGTATCACCTTCGCGGTTAATCTAACAGCAGACCTGGTAATCAGGGGTATCCGCGGAAAATGATTCAGCAACAGTCAAACTCTTCATCCAGGTTTACAAGAACATCCTTTACATCACGTAAAGAATGGTATGAGACTGCGGCAAAGTGGGCATTTCTTATCATGGCGATGTCACTTGTCATTCCTCTGCTGATGATAGTCGGTTACCTGATTTTCAAAGCCTCACCATCGCTTAGCTGGTCATTTCTGGTAGATGTACCTATACGGGGAATGAGAGAGGGCGGAATCTGGCCGGCCTTTATAGGTACCCTTTACCTGGTGATAATCTCGCTGCTTATCTCCACCCCTGTTGGCGTGCTTGCTGCCGTGTACCTCAACGAGTACGCAAAAGACAATTTTTTCAATAGAATCATAAATATGGCGGTTATAAACCTGGCAGGTGTTCCAAGCATTGTGCATGCCCTTTTCGGACTGGGAGCATTTGTGTATGCCGCAGGATTCGGATATTCAATAATCTCGGCATCATTGACACTTGCTATTATGACTCTTCCGGTGATCATAGCCAGCACCCGTGAAGCTCTGGCATCGGTACCGATGAGTTTCCGGGAAGCCTGCTGGAATGTGGGAGCAACCCGATGGCAGGCTATAAAGGCAGTTGTTCTCCCAAATTCAATCAGCGGCATTCTTACCGGGATAATTCTACAGGTAAGCCGTGCGGCCGGAGAAACCGCTCCGATCATGTTTACAGGAGCAGTTTTTTTCAAGGCTGTTGAAAAGGGAGATCTGTTCCCATATCAACTTACAGATCAATGTATGGCTCTTTCCATGCATCTGTACACTGTTGCCACCCAGGTGCCTGATGTGAAGGAATCGATACCGTTTGCTACAGCAGTAGTTCTCCTGGGCTCAGTGCTTCTGGTAAACGCAAGCGCTATTGCCCTGAGGGTATGGCTGAGGAACCGGAAAAAGTGGTAAGGATGGATACACAGAAAAAAATAAGAGTCGAGGATCTGCGTCTTGCTTACGGCGGCATCGAAGTAATTCACAATATCTCCTTTGATGTTTTTCGCAATGAAATACTGGCAATAATCGGCCCCGCACAATCCGGAAAAACATCACTTCTACGCTGCATAAACAGAACAATCGATTTTGTAAAGGATGCTTCGGTTTCCGGAAAGATTCTTGTGGATAACGAGGATATTATCAGGACAAAAGATGTCTTCGGGCTCCGCAGAAGAATCGGCATGGTAGCACCTCTTCCTGTCGGACTCCCGCTGACTATTTACGAGAATGTGGCTTTCGCGCCCAGATGCTCAGGGATGAAGAAAAAAAGCCAGCTTGACGAAATAGTAGAACGATGTTTGAGACAGGCTGCGCTCTGGGATGAGGTCAAAGACCGGCTCAACAACCTTGGAACCTCTCTCTCAGGCGGGCAGCAGCAGCGTCTGACAATCGCCCGGGCTCTCTCTCATCAGCCGGAAGTCCTCTGCCTCGATGAATTTTCAATTGCCATAGATCCGGTCACCACTATGCGCATCGAAGATGTTCTGAAAGAACTCAAACGCGAAATCACTATTATCCTGGTAACAAATCTCACACACCAGGCCAGACGTCTCTCTGACAGAGCCATGTTCCTGTGGAAGGGAGATATTGTTGAGATCGACCGTTCAGAGGTAATCTTTTCCGATAAGCCGGCAAGACAGGAAACTTACGATTATGTAAACGGTATTATTGGTTAAAAGGCTTCAGTATGAGTGAAAAAACAGAGTACAGTATCATGACAAATGATCTCAACCTCTGGTACGGAAACTTCCATGCCCTGAAAAACATAAACCTGAAAATCAAACACGGCCTGATTACCTCTTTGATCGGCCCCAGCGGATGCGGAAAGACCACACTCCTGCGATGTTTCAACAGGATAAACGAGCGTTTCAGTAATGTACGCACTACCGGGACAATCTCGATTCTGGGGAAAAACATATACGATCACGATGTATCTCTGGTTGAACTGCGAAAATCCGTGGGGATGGTCTTCCAGAGGCCAAATCCACTCCCTGTTTCAGTTTACGAGAACGTGGTTTTTGGTTTACGCACGCATACCCCGCGTTTCAGTCTCAGGAAACCTTTTCTTGACGAAGCGGTTGAGAAAGCATTAACAGAAGCAGACCTGTGGAAAGACCTTAAAGACCGCCTTAAAGCAAAGGCAACCAGTCTCCAGCTCGAACAGCAGCAGAAACTCTGCATCGCAAGGATTCTTCCTCTCAAGCCGGAGATAATTCTTATGGATGAACCCTGCTCGGCTCTTGACATTGAGGGAACAAAGGCCGTAGAGGAGCTGATGCTATCGCTCCGCGGAAACTACTCTATTATTATCGTGACACACAGCATGGCACAGGCCAGACGAATTTCCGATGAATGCATTTTCATGCTGCTGGGAGAAGTGGTGGAACACAACCGCACTGAAGAGCTGTTTATCAATCCCGCAAACCCCAAAACTGCTGAATACATAGAGGGACGTTATGGATAAGAATCTTCTTTCAACCCTGATATTCAGGAATCTCTTTCTTTCAGCCGGATTTTAGACTTTTCTTGAAACTCAGAAAATCCGGAGCGTTTTTCAACAGCCGTAAAAAGCTGTGAGGTGACTGGAAAAGCATTTTGGGATACACATTTTTACGCATAAAGGGGCGGTTGTAGAAACGGCGGTAAAATTCTCCGTAATGATACTCAAGCACACTCTTCTGCCCGATCTCATTGGGAACAAAGACAAACTGCATGCAGTCCATTTTTGACCAGTCATTCTCAAATGTACCCATGCTTTCGATGTCTCTGGTGATCGGAGCGCCCGGAAAAGGGGTAAACGCCGTCAGGTTGGCATCCTTCAAAGGAAGAGAAAGAGCCAGTTCCCTTGTCTTTACAATCGATTCCTCTTTCTCACCCGGAAATCCTATCATGAAAAGGCCCTTTACCCACAAACCTGAATCATGCAGCAGTTGCACGTCACGACGGATGCTCTCAATTGACAAACCATCCTTATGAGTATCCAGCAGGTTCTGGTCACCGGACTCGATCCCCACAGATACCATCCAGCAGCCTCCCTTTTTCAGCAGCGCTATCAGCTGAGGATCGATATGCCCGATTCTAACTATACAGTTGAATGTAACCGGAATACGGCTTGAAGAGAGCCGCAGACATAATTCTTCGACTCTCTTTCTATTAAGCGTAAAGAGATCATCGTAGAAATTTATATGTCTGACACCGAAGTCCCGATAAAGCCACAATATCTGCTGGAAAGTGTATTCCGGAGAGTTCCACCTGAAACCTTTCCCGAAGACCGAGCGGTCACAATATGTGCAGGAGTAAACACATCCTCTCGATGAGATGATATTGGCACCAGGGTGCCTCGGATATCCGAAAAGAGGCATAAGGTATTTACCGGGAAAGCCGGAGAGGAGATCATAAGCCGGAAAAGGCAGCTCATCCAGAACACAGGGAGGGATGCTTTTTGTGCCGTTACGGACAGTCTGCCCGTCACGGAAATAGATTCTGTCGCAGTCGTTCGACCCATCAGCCAGCATCCTTATCGCTGTTTCACCTTCACCTGCGATAACATAATCGATAGCCGGAAAGCTCTCCAGAATCTTTTCCTTTCCCCAGGAAACATGCACACCTCCAAATACGGTCTTTATATCCGGGGAGATTTCCTTCACCTTCAGGCAAACATCGTAGGCATCCAGAAACGCGGATGTAGTAGTGGAAAACCCGATCATATCGGGTTTCAGGGAGCAGATTCGCTCAGCCCATTGCTGGTTTGTCACTCTGTTCTGCAGTGCGGCATCGAAAAGATACACCTGATGGCCGGATTTTCTCAGTACGGCGGCAATTGAAGCGAGTCCGACCGGTGGCATTACACATGCCAATGACCCGATTCTTCTGGTACCAGGCTCAAGCCGGTAACCGCGTGGATGAAAAAGTATTATCCGCACCATTACCTCTTTTCTCTATAATTACCCTGCCAGAAATTCCCATAGAGGCCCCTTTATTCCTCTCTCTCTCAACGATTCCATCACCTTCGCCTGTTCGGGGGTAATATCCTCCACAGCCCACCTGCAGCTCCTTTGATGAAATTCCGAAAGTATCCCGGCAATTCTCTCTTTTGTTAAATAAGGTGAAATATAGAAAAGCGGTTCAAGCAGATTGACTGGTTCAGAGATATATTTCTCTTTCAACGCGTGAGCATAAAGAGGAGTACCGGGATAGATACGCATTCCTGTAAAAGGAAAAATCACTGTCTTCTTTAACATTGTTGAGTTTTCAAAACTCTTCCTCAGGGTATCTTCAGTTTCTCCGGGCCCTCCGACAATGAGAAAATGCGAGTAGTGAATTTTCTCTTTCCTTGCCATCTCACTCGAGGAAAGGATATCATCGAAGGTAAAGTTTTTCCCGTAACTCTCCAGTACACTGTCACAGAAGCTGTCTGAACCAAACTCGATGTGTTTCAGCCCTGCCCTGGCCATCAGCGCCATCAGATCCTGTGTAAGATTGCAGGGCCGCAGGAAACAGCCCCACTCAAATTTCACCTTCAGTTTTAAAAACTCTTCACATATACCTGCAACATGATCATTGCTGGTGTTAAATGCTGAATCTACTATAAACAGGTATTCTGCGCCTGACCTGACCGCATCTTCGACATCTTCCGCCACCGAGCGTGCCGGCCTGAATCTGGCCCTTTTGCCTTCGATCAGAGGATATGTACAGTAGCAGCATGTAAACGGACACCCGCGCTGGGTCTGGATATTCAGCATCCCGCTTGATTTTAAATAATACCCGGCAATCTCAGGGATGCGGCATGGTATAGAGATTTCAGAAGACGGAAATGCCGCAGGAGCGTTTTTCCTGACTATGTTTCCCTGTCTGTAAATGAGCCCCGGAACCTTCTCCAGTGCAGAGAGCGATTCTCCATGCGATCCGCTCAGGACCTCTAAAAGCGTGATTATCGAGCCTTCAGCCTCACCCATCAGCCCGTAATCCGCACCTGTCATCTCAAGAAGCTCTTCCGGAAAAAGTGAAAATGCGCTTCCTCCCAGGATCAGACCCGCTCCGCTTACATCTTTCACTCTCTTGACAGTTTCACAAAGTTCAGGAACGAAAAACTGTGTTTTATCTATCCTTACATCATCGATATTCCGCAGAGATAAACCGACATAATCGGGATTGAAATCTCTTAGAACAGGTTCAAGGTCCCTGTCCTGAAACCCCATGTCTATTACTTTTACATCAAAGCCATTCTTCCTGAGTGCACCGGTTATGTGTGAGATGCCAAGCGGGAAAACAGGGTAAGGATTACGGCAGCGGTTTATACTGACTAACAATATCTTTACAGGCAAAATATTCCTTCACTCATTTCCAATGTACAGCCAGACACTTATTCTTTCCTGAAATATACTTATCGTTCAGCAGTATCCGGTGAACTTATCAACCGCTTCCGAACCGGAGTCGGTATCGGCAGGTTCAGACTCTTTCCCCAGATATTCACCAAGCTCAGTGCGAAACATTTCGCAAACCTTCTGGGCTGTAAGGTCATATCCCGCCATTTTCAGGGTTGTGCAGAATTCCTCGTGCTTTCTGCCCTGACGGTACTCAGGTTCCTTCAGAGGATGTTTAAGATAGCGGCTGAGAATTGAAAGATCAGATTCAACCATCAGACTTGCCTGATAATAATAAAGCGCAGGATTGGAGCCCAGATACAGGGAACTGCCCAGGAACTTGCGGTTGGTAATCGCCAGATCACTTGTGCCCTTATGTTCTACAGGACCGATCCCGTGTTTTTCAAGCACCGCAACTATGGCACCCTGGACTTTTGCAAACAGTTCAAGCGCTGTGTATCTGTCTCTCGGGCCTACTACAATAGTGACCACCATCCCGGGAGCAAGTACCACAGTTCCTCCCCCGCCGCGCCTTTCCAGAACAGGAACATTGTCCTCCTTGCACCTGTCGAGATAAATCTCTTCTGATGGTTTTCCGGAGGGGCCGTGTACTACTTCAACTACGGGTTGTTCATAGACAAAAACAAATGGTTTGGGCTGTAATGCCCCTAATATAAACAAACCATCATTCTTCTTAGGGTCACCGGGAAATAAAGGTGCTATCATCCGTTCACCTTCTTCTGCATTTTGCTGTAAATACTCGTAATAAACAGGGAAAGATAGGAAGCAAAAGGAAAAATCTTTTTAAGCAAGGGTGTCCTGATGTGAATTGCCCTTGAGGGACACATCTCATGACAGCAGAAACATCGTATACATTGCCTGTAATCAAAAGTTGGAACTTTCCCTTTCCCCCTGACCGCGACCGCTTTGGGATTAACCGGGCAAACCTGCTCACAACGACGGCATCCGGTACAGCTTTTACTGTCTATCACCGGACGTGGAGAGAAATGTCTTTTAAGTTCCCTGAGGAGTCTGGTATTAGGGACTTTCACAGGAGCACTTCTTACCACACGAAAGGATTTATCTATGAAAGATTCAATCGGATCACCGATAAGCTCGATCTGTTCATCGAGAGTATGACCGAGACCGCATTGCGCTCCGATTTTAAGCGGAGGCACAAAAGAGGGGTCCAGATCGATTATCCTGCAGGCGACAGAATCAATAGCAACAGGATCGGTGGAAAGCAGGATCGCGCCGATCTTTTTAGGGTCGCCGCTTTGAGGTCCGTTTCCCTCCATAGCGTAAACCGCATCCATGACATACAGCCGCGCCTTTACAAAACGGGTAATATCAACCAGGAGCTGTGAGAATTCATATATTTCGGGAAACCTGGCATGGTACTCCCCTTTTGTCATTCCCGGGACACATCCATACTGATTTTTCACAGCCCCTGTCATTCTGGTAAGTCCATGAGTCTTGAGTTTCGGTAAACTTACCACTCCATCACTGTCCAGAACCGCTTCTGCGATGTAGAGAATCTTGCTGCTTACACCTTCGGAAAAGGACACCATCCTGCCACGGTCAAACTCTCCCTGAACAATACCAAGTTCCTCAGCGATCTGGTGAAAACCTGATTTTTTCAGAGCACCTATGGCAGGCTGTATTCCTCCCGGTGAATCCCCGTAAAAAAGCCTGGCTCCGGATTCTCTGAATTGCAGAGCAACTGCTTTGAATACAGATGGGTGAGTAACAACACATTGCCGGGGGTCTGTTCCCCATAACACATTTGGTTTAAGAAGGATGCTCTCATTCTGGCTGGCAAAACAGCCTGCGCCCCCAAGATAGTCAATTCCCCTTTTTATTGCGGAATTGACCTCTTCCTGATCGTAAGAATCACATTTTACAATGACTACCTTTGATTTCACTGTCATTTCCTTTCAGAAAACTTAAAAATACAGTTAAGTAAATTTGAATTCCAATAAATTGGATATAGGGGAGGCAATGTTTATTTTTTTCTTTTTGCCTGCTTCAGAATTCCGGGGCAGGGATATTCATGGGAAAAGGCAGAATGAACAAGAATCCGGCAGTAACCCTAAACGGGCAGAATTTGACAATCGAAGAGATTGTCGCAATTGGAATCGGTGACAGGTCTGTGGAGCTTGATGCCAGTGCGTTGGAAAGATGCCGCGCATCAAGGAAATTTCTTGAACAGGAAGTTGCAGCCAGACGGATAATCTACGGGGTTAATACCTCTTTTGGACCGATGTGCAACAAAATCATTAACGACAATGAAATCGAAACATTACAGATAAATCTTATCAAAAGTCATGCAGCCGGTCTGGGCGATCCTCTGAAACCGTATATCGCCCTGGCAGTTATGGCTGTGCGTCTCAACAGTCTTATCAAGGGATACTCCGGAGTCAGGGTAGAGCTGCTGGAACATTTGAAAAACATGATCAATGCCGGTATAGCACCCTATATTCCGGAATGCGGCAGTGTCGGAGCATCCGGAGACCTCATACACCTTGCCCATCTCGCGCTGGCAGTGATTGGTGAAGGTAAAGTTTTTTACAAAAAAGAACTCATGAACGCCTCTGAGGCACTTGCCAAATGCGGGCTTAAGCCTTTCAGGCTCAGTTACAAAGAGGGAATCGCCCTGATGAACGGGACCGCTGCAATGACTGCAATCGGGGCTTTTGCGCTTTTCGGGGCAAAAAAGCTCCTGCGGCTTGCCTGCGTCAATGCGGCTTTTTCCATCGAGATCTTTGGCGGCATCGATGACGCTTTTGATGAGGATCTCCATGAGGTCAAGCCCCACCCCGGGCAGATAAAAATAGCCTCCATCATCCGCGATCTCTACAAGGGATCAACAAATATCGTGCTCAGGTCTCATATGCATGATTTGATCAGAAAGCAGCAAAAAGAAGGCATCGTTTACGAAACGAGCATTAATGTTCAGGATGTCTACTCGATCAGGTGTACACCCCAGATTCTGGCGCCGGTAAGCGAAGCCATCGACTATGCGGTAAAGACAATAGAAACTGAGGCAAACTCATCCAATGACAATCCTATAATTATCCCGGAAAAGAAAAAGGTAATCCATGGAGGAAATTTTCATGGCCAGAGTGTAGGATTTAATATGGATGCGATCTGTATGGCCATTGCAGAACTCTGCAATCTCTCTGAAAGAAGGTTGAACAAACTTCTGGATGGTAAACTTAACGAGGGATTGCCTGAACACCTCATCCCGGAAACACCAGGACTGGCGATGGGATTTATGGGTGCGCAGTATCTGGCTACATCGACTACCGCAGAAAACCGGCAGATAGCAAACCCGGTCAGTACACTCTCCATTTCCTGCAATGCCTCTAACCAGGATGTTGTCAGCATGGGAACAGTAGCGGCCAGAAAAGCTTTCAGAGCGGTTAGCAACGCCAAGCATGTCCTGACACTTGAAACCCTTGCCCAGCTTCAGGCTCTTTCGTTCCGTAATGCGCCTGGAATGGGAAAAGGAACCAGAAAGATATACGATATTCTGGTAAAGAATTTCAGGGTTTACGACAACCAGCGGATATTTCATGATGATCTGGCTTCTCTGAGGAAAACCCTTTTCTCAAGCAGTCTGCTGGATAATCTATCTGAATATATAACCTGATTCAGTAGTGTCCGGTTAAATTAACAAAAGATCAAGGCCACCGAACCTATATTTATTGTGTAGAAGCAATAAAAGAAAGGAAGGTGACCTTGAACAGGAAAAATATAATATTCAGTCAGCTTA
>Ga0116189_1002171_pt1 | contig 14696 bp, 10 predicted proteins | sample AD_JPNTR3_MetaG_FD_89895 | JGI IMG/M metagenome (GOLD analysis project Ga0116189, IMG submission 89895) | Active sludge microbial communities of municipal wastewater-treating anaerobic digesters from Japan - AD_JPNTR3_MetaG | ecosystem: Engineered > Bioreactor > Anaerobic > Digestate | place... | reverse complement strand
GACCGGCCGGAAGAACTCCATGGCGTGGCGCGACACGCAGAGACCGAGGATGGACATCTCATGCTTGAACTTCTCGACTTCGGTGAAGTCGGGCATTTCGGACCCCACATGTGTTTCATACGCTATGGGCGGTTCTAAGGTTCCCACAAGTGCTGCCTGCCCCGATCCGTGGGCGGCCGCACAGGCGGCGCGAAGTGCGGCGGCATCGTCGGCCAGACTGCCGAGGCGCCAGGCGAGCGCCCGGCGGTTGGGTTCCAATGAATCGAAGGCCCCGGCCAGCGCGAGATTTTGGACGATGTCGCGCGGGATCTCAACTCGATAGAGGAAGTCCGGCGCCGACCGGAAAGGCTTGCCTTCCTCGCGGGCCGCCAGGATCCTGCGAATTGCGTCTTTGGATATGCCTTTGACCTGCATGAGGCCTACACGGATAGCAGGACCTATCGCCTCGTCTTTCGTTTTGCCCCCTGTTCCTTCTATGGTCTCCACCGAATATTTCTCCTGGCTGCGGTTGATGTCGAGCGGCAGCACACGCACGCCGCGGCGCTTGGCCTCCACGAGCAGTGTGCGGGGCGAGTAGAACCCCATGGGCTGGGCGCTCAGGACCGCAGCGTAGAAGTGGGCCGGGTAGTGGCGCACCATGTATGCCGTGCGGTAGGCGGTGTCGGCGAACGCGGCGGCATGCGCCTCGCAGAACCCATAGCCCGCGTAGCCCACAATGTAGGAGAAGATGGTTTCAGCTACCTTCGGATCTGTTCCGCCTGCCATGGCTTTGGCCACGAAGTCGCGGCCGATCTCCTCCATTTCGCGCATGGACCGAAAGTGTGTCATCACTTTGCGCAGGCGGTCGGCTTCGCCCGGGGTGAAACCCGCTATGGTCGTGGCGATCTGGATCACCTGCTCCTGGTAGAGGACGACTCCGTAAGTCTTGTCGAGAATCGGGGCCAGCCTGGGATCTATGTAGGAGATCTCCTCATCGCCGCGGCGACGCGCGATAAACGGCTCCACCATGTTGCCCTGAATCGGCCCCGGTCGGATCAGAGCAACACTTGCTACGATGTCTTCGAAGCTGTCGGCGCCGAGGCGTGTCTGCAGGGCGCGCTGGGCCGGGCTTTCCAGCTGGAACACGCCGATGGTTTCACCTGCGTTGAGCATCTCGTACGTGGCCCTGTCGCCGTGGGGTATGCGGTCGAAGTCGAAGCCGGGGTCGGGGCCAGAGCCGGATCCATCACTGCGAGCGGCGCAGGAGTCGCTGCGAGCGTCGGCGTGACTGCCGTTGGTTGCGCCACTGCCGCTAGTCGCACGGTTGTCGCTGGTCGCACCACTGCCGCGAACCATGTCTACGGCGTGTTCCACTGCCCCCAGTGTTCGCAGGGAGAGCAGGTCCAGCTTGATGAGGCCCAGGTCTTCGATGGTGTCTTTATCGAACTGGGTGATGGCGATGCCCTTGGCGGCCATCTGAAGTGGGGTTACACAGGTAAGAGGTTCGCTTGAGATGACCAGCCCGCCCAGGTGAGTACCGATGTGGCGGGGATAGCCTGCCACAGACTCTGCCAGAGTGAGCAGGAGTTCATATTTCCACGCGGGTATGCCGGAGTCGCGCATCTCGGGGTACCGGCTGAAAGCTGCGCGCACTGCGTCCGCCGGGACGTGGGGTAGTGTTTTGGCCAGGCGATCGATATCGGCCTGCGGGAATCCGAGTACCCGGCCAAAGTCGCGCACGGCCGACCTGCCTTGGAAAGTGTTGAATGTGCAGACTGACGCGACATGCTCCTCGCCATAGCGCTGATATACGTAGCGTGCCACATCATCACGCCGCTCTGACTCGAAGTCGATGTCGATGTCAGGCTTTTGGGCGCGCTCCAGGCTCATGAATCTTTCAAAGAGCAATCCTCGGGCTATCGAATCCACATTGGTCAGGCGGAGGCAATACGCCACGGCGGAATCGGCCGCGGATCCGCGACCGGCATAGCGGATGCCCTGCGACCGGGCCCAGCATGCAATGTCCCAAACGGCGAGGAAGTAGTCTTCGAAGCCCAGGGTGGTTATGATGTTGAGCTCGTGGTCCAGCCTCGATCGAATGGCTGGAGTGATTCGACCGTACCGTTCGACGGCGCCTTGCATCGTAAGGCGTCTGAGGATGGCGGCGGCCGGTTCGCCGGCCGGATGCCTGGCGGAGTCGTTGGAATTGCCGGCGTCGTTGGCGGAAACGCTGCCGTTGCCGCAGCCCCGGCCGCCTGGCGAGGCCTGATACTTTGGGAACAGACGGCGCGATAGATCCAGCCCTGGCGTGCATCTTTCGGCTATCGCGAGAGTGTTGGCAATGGCCTCGGGGTATTTGGCGAACAACTCGCCCATTTCCTCTGAGGATTTCAGGTAGTTCTCGGCGTTCACGCGCCGCTCGGGGTGTATATCGTCAAGGGTGGTGAGGGTTCGGACGCATGTTAACGCGTCGTGCACCTCGAACCGGGACTTCTCTGCATAGTGCACGTTGTTGGTGGCGACCAGGCCGAGGCCAGCGGCGGATGCCAGCTCGGCCAGGGAGGCGTTGAGCGCCGACGCGCCCGGCGTCAGTGTGTGCTGCAACTCGATGTAGAAGTTGTCATGGCCGAATATGGAGGCAAGTTCCTTGGCTGCCGCCAGAGCTTCGACGAACCTTCCGGCGGCAATCAGGGAGGCAACGCGTCCGCGGCGGCAGCCCGACAGTGCGATTATGTGGCCGGAATGTCGTCTCAATATCTCCAGGGAGGCATGGGGATCAAGGCGGGGTGAGGACATGTAGGCATCAGTCAATATGCGGCAGATATTGGAATAGCCGCAGGGGTCGGCAGCGAGCAGGGTAAGGTGGGAGAGGGGATGGCCGGCAGGGCGATCGGTGCGGGCGGCGCGGGCAGTGTCGCCTCCGTTGCTGCGGTCTTCGTGAGTCTCGGATCCCTCGTGCCTTACTGTCAGCTCTGTACCGCATATTGGCTTGATTCCATGCTTTGCGGCGGCTTTCGTCAGCTCTACCATGGCACTGACGTTGTTGTGGTCGGTTATGGCTATGGCGGGCATGCCGAAGGATGCGGCCCGGGCCACCAGAGTTGTGCAGGTATCCGCGCCGTCGAGGAAGGAATACTGGGAATGGACGTGAAGATGGACGAAGTCTTTCATGTGCTCAGTCGAGCACCCGCGACAGCGCCCATTCGCCCGGGGCTTCGCGGCACAGCTCATAGCAGCCCCCTCCCGCCGAGGTGATCAGGTAGTAGTCCTTTTCCTCCTCGCCGTCCCACCATTCACCCGACTCGCGCCAGTAATCGATGACCTGTGCGACCGGGCGCCATTTGTCCGGCCAGTAGAACCGGGACGGCGAACCGGCGGGCCCTTCTACAACACGAACGTGAGCATCGATTTTCCTGGCCATAGAAATCACGTCCTATCTGCTAGACTGAAAGCGCGCTCTTGTCAGCCCATGTGCCGACATCACCTGTATTCGGATCTGGCCTCCGGCATGCAATCCCGTCAGGAGCACAACGAAGACAGCCGGAGCTGAATGGGACCCGGGGATAGACCCAGGGGGCAGATCCGAGGACAAGTCCACAGATAGATCCAAGGGCAGACCCGAGGGTCGACCCAAGGACTGCCCGAAGGATGAAAGGGCAATTAATGTAGTCCGGTGTTATACCCCCGGGGGTATCCAAGCAGAGATGCCGTCAGATTTTGATAACAGTTTTGCCGATGGACGCAGAGTTTGAGTACATGCATTTGAGTCCAGGCCGCCTGGGTATCATAGACAGCTATAAAGGGATTTTACAGACAGATCTTCTGATATTATAAGTCAAGAACATGGCATAACGCACCGTCTCTCGCGAGGCAATACCAAATATATCCGTATAATGGGATATCATGTTTGCCAGGCTGTCCGATTTCGCGCCCGGACTGATAGGATACCCCCCGTTTTCGTGGTTTGGAGGCAGTTGGGTGCTCCTCCGAAATCGATGTACTCAAAAGTTGCGGGCATCTCCGAAACTATTGATGAAAAATGACACTATCGCAGCTCAGGCCGTTTTGACCCACAGTTATCGCAGCTAGACCAGCTAAAGGGCCTTTTCCGCCAGGATGCCCAGCGACCCCGAAAATCCAGGACCACTCGAACCCAGAAACTCCGGGGGTCTCACTAGTGGTCATCCTCGAACAAGATTATTGCTGCCATATTATTACCTATATAACGGAGGAAACTAGATCAACGATTCAGCCAGCATGCGGTCGCGTCGCGACCTTACGAGAGTATTTGCGGTGGTTACGCTTCTTGCGCCGAATTTCTCCCGTATAGACTCTATCGCGTGCTCGAGTTCACGCTGCCCGGTTTCGGGTTGCGCTGCCGGGCCGAATATGGACAGCTGTACCGCTGCGGGCGCTACTAGCCCGGAAGCGCGGACGCGTATTGCCGACACCGGCCCGGACACCCTGCCCTCGGCCGCATGTATCACAGCTCGCGTGATTTGCTGCAAGGAGTCAGCGGGGCGGCGAAAGTAATGGCGCTTCAGTACCGGGCCGCTGCTCCTGCCATCGATATTGTCGGCACTATCCCTTTTACCGTTGCTGTTCCCGGCGCCCTTTGGTGCTATGCCGCCGGCAGCGCTCGCCCGCTGCGCCGTTTCTAGCTCGAGTTCGATGCAGGATACAGCGCGACTGCCCGAGGCGCTGAGCCTAGCGGCGATCTCAGAAGTGCATACGCGCAGGCACTGCTCCAGGTCGGGCCACTCGCATACGGGAAAGTCGAACGACATGTAGCATTCAATCGTTTCCTCTGGGTACGCCGCACGAACAGGGGATCGGTCGATGCCCCGGCTCAACAAGTGAGCCGCAAGGCCCGCTTCGCCCAGCTGGGAAGTGAGCATGGGCAAGGGAACCGCTTGGAGTTGGCCCACTGTGTTGATCCCCAGCTTTATGAGCTTGTCGACAGTATCCGGCGATAGGGGCCAGAGCGAACCAACCGGTAACTTCGACAGAAGCCGCTCTTCCGTGCCGGACGCGACTGTGATCACTTGCTCTGGATGGGGACCTACAGCTACGCCGGCAGCGACGCTGGCATCGGGACCGGCGTCGGCGCCAGCACCGGCGGCGCGACCGGCACCAACGCCGATGCCGACGCTGACGCCCATCCCCACATCCGCTTCTACTGCGACTCTGGCCATGAGCCGATTGCCCGCCAGACCTATTCGAACCTCTAAGCGAGCCTTGTCCCTGGATTCGCTCACGATGGAATCGGCTATTGCTCGGGCGTCGCCGCAACCGGTGAAGTCGGTGAATGCGCCGTCTATAGCGATGGGCTCAACAAGCGGAGTATGTTCGTAGCAGATGTCCCACACCTTGCCGGCGAGGCGCGGGTAGGCATCGGGTTCCTGATCTACGAAGACCGCGCCTGGGCATGCTTGCTGCGCGTGCCTTCGCGTCGCTCCTGGGAGTACCCCCGCTGCGGATAACTCAGGCGACACTCCTATGATGGTGTTCTTGTTGACCGCCGCGAAGGATTTGCCCCGAAGATCGGGATTGAGCATCACGTGAGCGGCGGAATGTAAGAATGGGATGTGTATGTAAGCGATGGAGCGCATTCTGATACGCCTCCGCTATAGAACATATGTTCGGTAAACTCATTATATGCGGAGAACGGCGGGAAGTCAACGAACCTGAAGCTGAACCTGAAGCTGAACATCTTACTTGTTCAGCGCGGTCAGCAGTCCCGCCTGCCGTAAGTTCGGATTTCGCCGAATAACGGCACCAAATGCACAAGACCCGGAAAGCAGCAGCTGCCGTTGGCTTCAGTGATGGTCTGGCTAATGCCCTGAAGCTGGGAGCCGTGCACTGTGATGCTTTGTATACGGGGAAGTCTGCGGCGCCAGTCGTCGGGGATCTGTCGTGGCATTTCGATACCAACCCCGACCCGTCCGTCGATTTGCGTCTCGCGAATTTCGAGGAGTCGCTTGAGGCGGCGGTCTTCCTTCTCGAACGGGGATGGGAGAAGGCAGCGTTCTACGTACTGGGCTACGGGATTCATGCTCTTCAGGACGTTTTCGCTCACGGCGATTCGACCCCGCTAGACCATGTATGGGCCGTCGTAATTGGGACGATGCAGAAAGAGGGACAGACAGGCAAGCTCGAACTGTGGAGCTGGATGGACGCAGCAGACATGGACGGCCCCAATACTCCGGCCCAAGGCGGAGAATCCCAGCGGGCTCAGACCGCTAAGGAAGTGACGACAGCCATACTGCAGGGGTTTCGTGATCTGTGGCAGTCAATCCGCGGACTGTTTCGGGACTAGCGGCGGCCTATGGACACACGTCAGGGAAGGGGGTTGCGCGGGTGAACACGACCGCTCATCCGGATCGGAAGGCCGTTCTGAAGCTGGCGGCAACCGCGCTCTGCATCGTGACCCTCGCGTCGACATGGAGCGCGATCGGAAGTTACTCCGCAGAGACTGCGCCGGGACCCGGTTCGACCATTGCTGCAGGGTCCGGATATTCGCTCCTCATCGGCGCCGGCGGAAGCGTGTGGGGCTGGGGCGGGAATGACTCACATCAGGTGAATGGCGACATGTGGCAGATTTCATATGCGCCACGCAGGGTCGGCATCTCGGGAGTTGTCTCTGTCGCGGCAGGCAGTAGCTTCTCGATGGCCCTGACCGGCGATGGCTTGGTCTGGCAGTGGGGCGAGATATCCGAGAAGTTCGGCAAGTCCGTCTATCTTCGCATTCCTACGCGCGTCCTTGGCCTGCCGCGGGCGCGGGCGATATCCGCTGGTGGGGATCACAGCATGGCGATGTGCAGCGACGAAACTGTATGGACCTGGGGCCAGAACGGGCATGGGCAACTCGGCGGCGGCGATGCTAAGTATCGTGCAACTCCAGGCATTGTCGAGGGCCTGTCGAACGTTGTGGCCATTGACGCCGGCTCGGGTTCCTGCATTTCGCTCAAGGCCGATGGGACGGTTTGGACGTGGGGTTACCGTAGTGAATTCGACAGCCGCGGGATGGGATCATGCACTGGCTTTGGGGGCCGACGGTACTGTGTGGGAGCTGGGCGCCAAGAGGCTGCTCTTTCCGTTTGACGTAACCTACAATCTACTATGGCCCGCTCGAGTAGACACCATAGAAAGCGGAGTCCGCTTACTCCCGTAATTGCGTATCCTCATTGACCGCAGGGCGCCGGCCCACACTACCAGGTGGCACCGGCGCCTTGGCGGCAGCGGCAACCTGCCGAAAAGACGCATCGAGTTGCCTATAGGCGCGCATCTCGTGGAGGCATATCCTGGATATCTATAGCCAACCAATATGGGAATGAACACTTTGGCCTCGATAATGGGCAATGTATATGAGCCGTAGGCTGCGTGTTTGCTGCGAAACGCCTATCTGCCTCTACGCATTGCCCACATGACTGGAAAGGATGCAGGTCTTGCTGATTGGCCGAACACATGCCGGGCTCTGCCTACGTTCGGAGACGCCAGTTGTTGGCGGTGATTTTATGCAGGCCTTTGGGCAAACCCTCGTTTAGAAGGGAGTTAGCGAACCTGTAAGGAAAACAGCCGGTTTTCTGCGAGGGCTGTTCAGAACGTGCCCGGTTTTGACGGGCAGGAGCCGGGGCCCAGCTGATTTAGGAATTATTAGGGGCCTGAAACCCGTCTCCGGGGCCTTACCGGGGAGACTCGGAAGGCGTGTGCGTATGACCATATTATGTTACTCGTCTCTGCCTGCGGTTTTGCCGAGGCCTTGGTGCCAGAAAAAGGAGGCGCCGTTGCCGGCGCGAATTCAGATAATTATCGCCTGCCAAACCAGGCAGGATCTGAACAGGATGCTCGAAAAGCCTGTCGAGATATGGACAGGATGCCCCAGAACCCCGCTAGAGCCCACCACAGGGGAACGTCACGCCCAGAAATACCCATGGATACGGGTAATGCACAGATGGAGATGGGTTCATTTCATTATGGGCTTGGTTGGCTATAGTCTTCCCGTCCTGGGAGAAGGGGTTTGAGTACATTGCCGACCAAGCTGGGCATAGACGCATGGTGGTTGCCATCGATGAGTATCCGTATCTGGCGTCGGCAAACAAGTCCATCCCGTCCGTGTTGCAGAAGTCTATTGACACCCGACTCATGAACACAAACCTGTTTCTCATTCTGTGCGGGTCTTCAATGAGTTTCATGGAGAACCAAGTGCTTGGCTATGCGAGCCCGCTCTACGGTCGCCGCACGGGTCAGCTCAAAGTGGAGCTATTTGACTACGCCGACAGCAGCGTGTTATCTCCCCGTAGAATCTAGGTGCATGTTTTCGGAACGCTTCCCCGAAAACCCGTTCGGAAAACGAACGCATCCCAGCTTCGGGGAATACAGGATTAATCGCAATGGCGACGAAGTAAACACAGTATACTGCGACGCACGGCGGAAGCAGTGCGCCGAAAACTACAAACCCGCGCTGCGCGGCGCGGTTATCGGAGGGTGAACAATGAAGAACCGGCTGGGAGTTGTGTTCGTGGCGCTTGCGATCGTCGCGGCGCTGGCGGTGGGCGCGTCGTCGGCGGCACCCAAGAAGGTCGCGTATATCATCAACGGCGCTCTGGGCGATCTGTCCTTCTACGATTCCGGGCAGGCAGGCATCGACAGGATAGCGAAGGACTTCAAGGTCCAGACTCGCACTATCGAGTGCAACTTTGACCCCGCCAAGTATCCGCAGGCGCTTCAGGCTGCGATACAGTGGAACGCGGACGCCATATTCGTTATCTCCTACGGCTATGAGGATCTTCTGATGCAATATGCCGACCAGTATCCCACCAAGTACTGGGTGAACGTCGACACCGTGGTCGAAAACAAGAAGAAGACCATCACCAGCGTTGACTTTGTGGAAGAGGAAGGGGCTTTCATGGCCGGCGTTGTTGCAGGCCTGGTGACCACGGATACTTCCATCCGCGGCGTCAACCCCGACAAGGTAATCGGGGCGGTGGGCGGCGAGGACGATCCTGTGATACGCTCGTTCATCTACGGCTACGAGCAGGGCGCGAAGTACATCGACAAGGACATCGAGGTGAAAACGGTCTTTGCCGGGACGTGGGACGACCCAGTCCGCGGCAAGCAGGCCGCCAAGCAGCTGTACTCGCAGAAGGCAGATATCGTCTTCCAGATAGCTGCGCTCACCGGTTCGGGCGTGCTGGAGGCGGCTCGGGAGGAAGGCAAGTACGCGATCGGCGTCGACTCCAACCAGAACCCGCTGCAACCGGGGCATGTGGTCACCTCTGACCTGAAGAACGTGGGAGACGCCATCTACGGCGTATTCAAGACCATCGTCGACGGCACGTATAAGCCAGGCGTGGTGCTGGAATACGGTCTCAAGGAAGGCGGAGTGGGGCTCGCAATCGACGAGCACACCGAGAAGATCCTGCCCGCGAAATCGCTCCAGCGCGTCCTGGAAATCCAGGAGAAGGTCAAGTCAGGGCAGATCAAGGTGAAGAGGTATCAGTAGCGGATAATCTGGGACACGCGGGCAAATTCCGGCACTTGGGGCAGCCGAAGTGCTCGTGAACCCACGCGAAGTGTATCCGGCGCGGGGCAGGGCCGATCAGTGGCGCAGAAGGTCCTGCTCTGCGTCTTGTTTGATATCCTGGAGGTGCCAAGTCACTTGGACGATCACTTCATAGAGATGCGTTCCCTTATCAAGGTGTATCCCCCCGATACCCTCGCTCTGGACCGCGTCGACCTGACAATCAAGGAAGGCGAGATCCACTCGCTCATCGGCGAAAACGGGGCTGGCAAGTCGACCTTGATGAAGGTTTTGTATGGTATGATCCCTGCAAGCAGCGGCGAGATCAGCTTCCGCGGTCGCCGCGTGCGGTATGCCAGTCCACGCGAGGCGGTGGCGACCGGGATCGGAATGGTGCATCAGGAGTTCATGCTGGTGCCTTCTTATACTATCTACGAAAATGTGATACTCGGCGCCGAGCCCGTGGGGCGGTTGGGCGCGTTGCGAAATGCCGAGGCGCGCCGACGCGTGCAGTCGCTTATCGACCGTTACGGCCTGAACCTCAACATCGATGATAGAGTATGCGATACGTCTGTGGGCGCACAGCAGAAGGTTGAGATCCTCAAGCTGCTATACCGTGATGTGGATGTGCTGATCATGGACGAGCCTACCGCTGTGCTCACTCCTCAGGAGACGGGGGAGCTCTTCAGGCGTCTGCGCGATCTGAACGCTGCCGGCAAGACGATCATCTTCATCAGCCACAAGCTCGACGAGGTGCTTGAGCTATCTGACACTATCACTGTGATGCGCCGCGGACGTCACGTCGCCACCTGGGAGAATCGCGGCCTCGGCAAGGCAGATCTTGCCCGGGCCATGGTAGGCAGGGACGTAGTGTTCTCGGTAGAGAAGCCCCCTGCTTGCTGCGGTGATGTGGTGTTCGAGGCCCGTGATTTGAGCTATGTGGACGCAGGCGGCAGGCGCAGACTGGACGGGGTGTCGTTTACAGTGAGACGGGGCGAGATTGTTGGGATAGCCGGGGTAGAAGGCAACGGCCAGTTTGAGCTGGTGCAGCTAGTTACGGGCTTGGCGCCGGTCCAGTCAGGGCAGGTCAAAATCTGCGGTCGGGACGTCACTCGCGCGCCGGTCATCGAACGACGCAAGCTCATGTGCTATGTGCCGCAGGACCGCAAGGCGTCTGGCAGTGCGCAGAAGATGAGCCTGACGGATAATTCCATAATGACGCACCACCGCCTCAATCGGCGGATCGAGTCGGGGTGGAGGGCGCTTCTGAACCCCGCGAAGTGCCGACGCTTCGCGCAGAACCTGGTCGAGTCTTTCGGTGTTCTGGCCCCAAACGTCGACACGCCCATATCATCTCTTTCAGGTGGAAACCAGCAGAAGGTGGTGGTCGGTCGCGAATTTCTCTTCGACGCCGACTTCGTCCTGCTTGACCAGCCTACCAGAGGCGTGGACGTAGGCTCGGTGGAGTTCATCCAGCGAGAGATCATCCGCAAGAGGGGTTCGATCGAGGGCGCGACTGGAGACGTGGGCGCAGACGCGACTGTGACTGCGACTGCGACCGCGGCCGCAGGCTGCCTGCTGATATCTGCCGACCTTGACGAGCTGTTCAACCTGGCCGACCGAATCTTAGTGATGCACCGGGGCCGGATCGTGGCAGACTTAGCGCCGCCCGACACTACCCGCGAGGAAGTCGGCGAGTACATGTTGGGGGCCCGCGAGCCGCAGCCCGGGCCCTGGGGCGGGGCCCAGGCGGGAGAGGGGGCATGCGCCCGATGAGCAAGAATGCGATTACAGCTTTAGCCGGGATAGTGGTAGCTCTCTTGGCCGGCCTTGCGATCCTGTGGGCGCAGGGATACCCGGCCTTGCCGAGCTATGCTGCGCTTTTCTCTTACAGTCTTTTCTCCAAGTTCGCGATCGTATCTACACTGAACAAAGCCACGCCGCTTATCTTGACCGGCCTTTCCGCTGCGGTGGGATTCGGCAGCAATTGCGTGAACCTGGGCCAACCTGGCCAGTTCTTGATCGGCGCCATGGCGGTTGCGGCGTTTGGAATCGCCTGCGATCTGCCGACACCCGTGATGATCCCTCTTGCGATCATGGTTGCTCTGGCCGCCGGGGCGCTCTGGGCGGGGATCGCCGCAGGGCTGCGCCGACGGTTCAATATGGACGAGTTCATCACGACCCTGATGCTCAACTTCATCGCCGACTACTTCACCCTCTACCTCATATCCGGCCCAATGTGGGACCGCACGACATATTCGCCGATGACCAAAATGACCAATCCAGGCAGTTGGCTGCCGATGTGGGATGGGCTCAGCACGGCGTTTGTCGTATCGTGCGTCGCGTTTGTCATCACGTGGGTCATATGGGACCGGTCCAAGCTAGGCTATGAATGGAGAGTGATGGGCCAGAACTCTGCGTTTGCCAGAGTAGGAGGGTGCCGCAACGAGGCTAATTTCACTCGCGCCATGCTTTTGAGCGGGGCCCTGGCGGGGCTTGCGGGCGGGCTGATGATCATGGGAGGCATGCAGCATCGGTTCGTGAAAGGCATGGGCGCCAACTACGCTTGGGACGGCGTGATGATCGCCATTGTGGCGGCCAATGGGATGGTGCCTACAGGGCTTTATGCTCTGTTCTTTGCCGCCATACAGACCGGCGCCATGGGCATGGAGCTGGAGACGGCGGTTCCAAGCGAGTTCGCGCTGGTCTTGCAGGCCATCATAGTGCTCTTTGTCGTTGCCAGCAGGGAATCGACCCGATTGCTCATAAACAGGTGGGCTGCCAAACTCCGGGCGCGGGCTGCGGCCGGCGGGGCGCAGGACATCGGCAAGGGAGAAGGGGGTGAGCGCCGTGCATCTGGTCATTGAGATGCTCCGCTCGAGCGTGCTCGCCGCCACGCCGGTGCTTCTTGCCGGGCTTGGGGGCACGTACACGTATTACGCCAATGTGTTCAACATAGCCATGGAAGGGATGATGCTGATCGGCGCGTTCACTGCAGTGGCCGGCAGTTACCTCGCGGGTTCATGGGTCGTTGGCACGCTGGCAGGCATGGTGGGGGGGGTGGTGGCCGCCCTGGTGTTCGCGGTATTCGCCGTATATCTCAAAACAGACGAGTTTGTCACGGGCACAGCCATAAACATGCTGGCCCTGGGAGGCACGACTTACGCTCTGAGGCAGATGTTCCGTGTGAAGGGTGCGTTCATGTCGCCCATGATTCGTGCCATACCGCGTATTCGCATTCCTCTCATCGGCGCGCTGCCCGGTATCGGGCCGGTAGCGAGCGGGCATCCGTTTCTCGTCTATGTGACACTGGCTCTGGCGATCGTGATAGAGTGGCACATGTTCCGCACACGCTACGGCCTGCGTCTTAGGGCGGCTGGCGAGGACCCGAGGGCAGTGGATTCCGTGGGCGTTAGCTCAGACCGTATACGAGCCCAGGCAATACTGATCTCGGGCGCGCTATGCGGGCTGGCCGGCGTCTATCTGTCGTTGGGCTACGTGACACTGTTTGCGGAGAACATGTCGAACGGACGCGGTTGGATCGCGCTGGCGGTGATCATACTCACCCGCGGTCGTCCCTTAGGGCTGCTCACCATGTCGTTGGTGTTCGGGTTCTTCGACGGCCTGGGCCTCAGCCTGCAGAGCACCAGAATACCGCCGCAATTCACCCAGATGGTGCCGTACATCGCGACTATAGTAGCTCTTTACCTGTATTCCAGGGAGAAGAAACGCGTATCGGCTGGGCAGGCTGGGCAGGCCGGGTAGGCCGAGCGGGCCACGTGGGCTAAGCAGGCCGAGTGGGCCGGGTGGGCCTAGAAGGCTGGGAACGATTGACCATCGGTTGTCGTTAGGCATTAAGCGTGTTAATCTATAACCGTCCGACAGGCATTCCGAAACTACTCGAAGGTATTGAGAGGGGGCGCATGCCATGAAAAGGACTGGGCTCGTGGTGCTCATCGTCCTGCTGGCGCTGGTTGTTCTGTTCGCTTCCAGCTTTGTGAGGATATCCAACTCCATAGTACGGGCGGAGGAAGACGTCAACGTCCAGTGGTCTGAAGTCCAGAATCAGCTGCAACGACGTTATGATTTGATTCCGAATCTTGTGGAAACGGTTAAGGGCTATGCTGCCCATGAGGAAGAGGTCTTCACTGCGATAGCAGAGGCCCGGGCCAAGCTTGGCGGGGCGAGAACGGTTGATGAGACGGCTCAGGCTGTCAACCAGCTGGAAGGCGCCCTGTCGCGCTTGCTGGTGGTAATTGAGAACTACCCTCAACTCAAGGCGGATGCGCACTTTTCGGAGCTTATGTATGAACTGTCGGGTACCGAGAACCGGATAGCTGTCGCTAGAATGCGATACAATGAGTCCGTCCAGTCGTACAACGTGTACATCAGGGTCTTTCCGAACTCGATAGTAGCAGGCATGAAGGGTGTTTCGCCCAAGCAGATGTTCGAGGCAGCCGAAGGCGCGGAAAGAGCGCCCGAGGTGAAGTTCTAGTAAAGCGGAGGGCACACACGTGAATCACGTAGATCGCAGACGTCTCCCAGTTTGGCTCTTCGCGATTGCCGTGACGTTCCTGCTGGCCATGGGCGCTTTGCCCTATCCGGCCTATGCGAAGACGGCACTCCCCGCAAGGCCCGAGCCCGCGCGTCTCATGACGGATCTTGCGGGTATGCTGGGGCGTTCCGCCGTTGACGAAATCGAGAGCCAGCTTGTCGTGCTCTGGCAAGATACGGGTGTGCAGTTTACAGTGGTCACCGTGCCTGATCTTGGCCGCGATACCATCGATAACTACTCTGTACGGCTGTTCGAGGAATGGGGTATCGGCGAGGCAGGCAAGGACAACGGCCTGCTCCTCCTGATCGCTTCTGAGGAGAGGGAGATGAAGTTCGAGACCGGTTACGGCCTCGAAGGCGAACTGCCCGACTCCTTTCTCGGCAAAGTGATCGATCAGGCCCTTGTTCCAAAGTTCAAAGCGGGCGATCCGGCAGCGGGTATCAAGGCATCCATTACCATGGTCTCCGACCGTCTTAAGGGTCGAGCCGGCGAAGGGCCGGGAAGCGATGAGTCCTCGGATTCCATTGGCGAAATCGCTGCTGTGATTGTCTTCCTGGTCGTCGCCATGGTCATCATAGCGATTTCCAATCGCCGTCGCGGCCCGCGCGGAAAAGGGCCGGGGAGCGGCAGCGGTAGCGG
>Ga0116189_1002160_pt1 | contig 14734 bp, 10 predicted proteins | sample AD_JPNTR3_MetaG_FD_89895 | JGI IMG/M metagenome (GOLD analysis project Ga0116189, IMG submission 89895) | Active sludge microbial communities of municipal wastewater-treating anaerobic digesters from Japan - AD_JPNTR3_MetaG | ecosystem: Engineered > Bioreactor > Anaerobic > Digestate | place... | reverse complement strand
TATTCTTGCCGAATCCGGTATAGGTCTGGCAAAGAGTCTTGGGGGTAAAACATGTTTACCGCAGAAATATTCCTGCACCTTTGATACGATGGGGAATGCTCAATCACCAGCCTGGGATTTCTCCAAATGGATACCCGACATTGTCTCTATCTTCCTTGGCATCAACGATAAGAGTTCCGGATGCTCTGACAATGAATTCAGTAATGCAATTCACTCTTTTGTAACGACTATCAGAGGCAATTATCCAAATACACCGATCCTTTTTATCGCTTATTCAGGATGTATGGATCAGGCAGCCCGATCAGCCGTAGCTGCTGAGACAACAAGTTTAGGCCATAAGAGGGTTTATTTCCTGGAATGTAAACAGCAGGTAAAGGGCTGCAGTTGGCATCCGGATACTACCGATGCCAGGCAGATTTCAGACTCGGTTGTAGCATTTATAAAACAGATTACCGGATGGGATACCGGAGAAGTCGATGTTTCACATAAAAAAACCGGATATAGTGCACAAAAAGCAGTACAAATCAGAGCAGCACAAATCAACAGCCATACTGTCTTAATCTCTTCTCCACCGAATACCGCAGGTAACCAAATCAGGATTGTTGATGCAGCGGGAAAGCTTGTAGAACGAATACAGTTTGATCCGTCAGGAGTGTGCAGGTGGAATACAGCCAATATCCCGGAAGGTTTCTATTTTGTGGGCGGGCAAAAGACCGGATGGGTAAGGGTGTTTATAAAACAATAATCGTTTGTCGCGCTCTTTTCAGATTGTAAATGTAATTCAGACGCCAGACACAAGATAGTCTCTGCATTACAGTTATCCTGCCTTTTCAGAACCTGCATACTCTATCGGATCCGCTACATTGAAAGGATAAAAATCACCTCAAATATGTGACCCTCTGGCTCCGGATTTGACCCGGAGTGGTGATTCTTATCAGGTAAACGCCCGGATTCAGCCCCTCTGGTTTCCAGGTAAAATTTGTATTTTTTACCCGCTTCGTTTCATAAACCTTTACACCCCTGGAATCATAGATCTCAATTCCAGCATTGTAAGATGGATTACTGAAATCAACCTGTACTTTATCGCGGAAGGGATTAGGAAAACAGGTGACCGGCTTTACCGTTTTTGAAAACAATGATGGACCATAGGAGACCGCGGTACCGCAGGCATCTTTGGTGGTATCAGTATCGTAAGTGATTTGTTGATCACCCAGTGAAGTGATCATTGTTACTTCCAGGTCATCATTATCTATGATTTTGTAAATATATACAACTGTTATCACAATCATTAAACCCTGTATTCTGAGTTCCTCACAGGTATTGACCACAATTTCCACACCATCCATTGCACCGCTGCTGGCCAGGTTTTCCGCCAGTATCTCAGGATCGAGGTAATCCGAAATACAGCAGCTTTGAGCCTGGCCATTTACCAATGCTAAAATTGCAACAGCAATTACCGGTAGCAACATGGAAACTGGTGACCTTTTCTGCGATAACATAAACGCTCCTTTATTGGGTTTGGATAGACGGGTGAGGGCCCTGGATTAAAATAGCTGCCCGCTCAGGCTTGATCAATGAAAATCTTAATATGCGCATCTGAAAACCTCATTTATAAACCATCTTTTCCTTCACGAAGACAGGTAAAGCACTTGTATGTCTGATTCTGCAATTCCCGCTGAGAATCGTCAATATCGACAGCACAGAATTAAACCAGTTACTCCGGAACTCCCCGGGTTGTTTCTTTTATTCCTCTTTTTATGTGTGTTTCTGTTCATTTTTGGATATATTTTTGTCCGTATGTTATTGATTTTATTGATGATAGTCGGTTATACAAACGATTTTAATCTCTGTTTTGTATACATCCGGCAATGGTTCCTGAGATCGGATTGTCAGATTATCTGATGATTTTTTCTGAACAATAAAGTTCTCCTTTTTAAGCAACAACTATATTGCTTTTTGTTAACACTCAGATGTTGTCATACCTGAACCGGGGAGGAATCACATGAACCACCGGAATCTGGCAAAATCGCTTCTTGCATTTTCTGGAATCTACCTCTGCTGCACGAATCCTGCTGGCGTGGATGAGAAGATATCGGAATTCAATGATGATGTTTCCTCGATGAGTTACCTGAGTCAGCCTGAAAAACTCGATGAACCGGTAGAGGTCGCTGTAATCGACTCATCCGAATCATCAGGCGATTATGTCTGCAGTGTCAAAAGATATAAAGCTGCACCGGGCTACAATGAGCTTTTCCTGATGGATCCGACAACAGATGTCATCTATCCGGGTGCACTGATCAAAGGAGAAAGTATCCTTACCGGAGAATACATTCCAATCATCGCGAAACGCAAGCCTCCTACCATTTCTGTTTCTTTACAGAATATATCAGGAAGTCCGGTGCAGACCATTGAAAACCCGAAACTATCCACTGTAAGGGAGGCAGTAAACAGTATTCTGAGCAGCGAGATAACAGGTGCTACACCGGCAAAAGTTTCGTTTGAAATCCAGGATGTGTATTCAGCGGAACAACTGGCAATTGCCGTACAGGGTAACTATAAAAACTCTACTGTAAACCTATCGACAGGTTTCGATTTTAACAAACAGGATGTCAGAAGTCGCTTATTGGTAAAATTTCTGCAGATTTATTACACTATCGATATCGATCTTCCCGAACAGCCCGGAGACCTGTTTGAAGAGGTGCCGGATCTGGATATTTTCGGTTCATCATCTCCACTGTATGTCTCTACCGTAACATACGGACGTATGGTGCTCTTTACAGTTGAATCAAATTACTCGAGTTTTGAAATAAAAGCCGCGCTGGATGCGGCTTTCTCATCTGCTGTCCAATCAGGTTCAATCTCTGTGGATTCACGCTACTCCAATATCATCAATAGTTCCACACTGAAAGCATATATCCTTGGAGGTTCGGGCAGTGATGCGGTCCGGGCCGTAAATGGCATCGAGGGAATTGCAGGATTTATCAGCAGCGGCGGGAATTATTCAAAAGATTCTCCAGGTGCCGCATTGTCTTATAAGTTAAGGTATCTCAAGGGCAATTCAGTCGCCAACATTATCCTTACTTCAGAATACAATGTAAGACAATGCCAGAGAGTGTCAAACAGCTATGAAGTCAAACTGATGCATATTGAATGCACAAATTGTGACGATGCGGGAAGTGAAGCTGAAATTTTCGGATGGCTGGCGGTCACAGTTCCCGGTTCAGATCCGGTTAATCTCTGGTCAGTCGGAGAGGACCAGGCACAGGTTATTACTAATGATATCGGCGGAATTCTTACTATCGATGTCTCAACAAGAATAACCCTGAAAAATGTCGACAGCAACACCTATATCACTCTCAGCGGCAACCTTTATGAAGAAGACACCGGGGGTGACGACAATCTCGGTTTTTCGACAAAGGATGTTTACGTATCTGAATTTGACGGGAGAACGATAACGCTGAATTTTAACGGTGACGGAAATATCGCAAAAGCAATTTTTATGATTACACCGATCGATTGATCGTCAACTTAAAAAAAAGCCTTGCCCCGATGGAGCAAGGCTTTTTTTATAAAGACAGTTTTTTACTTTACCGGCAGACTACTTTACTTGTTAATTTGTTCGCCCCCTGACGTACCTCAAGAAGCATCAATCCGCTGTAATCAGCCCCGATTTTTATTCTGTTCATTCCCGCTTTTGCTCGGATATTGCCGGAGTGAATCTTTCTCCCCTGCAGATCCCTAAGTATCACCTGCACTGTTCCAGATACAGGCACACTGAAATCCGCGTGTATCATGCCATTTGACATGAATGCACGAAGAGTGCTGGCAGTTGCGAAAGAAGATGTCCGTATTGTGGATGTTGCGAATTTGGGTCTGGTCACAGTTTTCCACTCCTGATCGCCCGGAACAGCACTTGTTTCAATCAGCGAGACCGCATCAACATTTCCATCATACTTCGCACCGGCCTCTACATTAAATGTGTAAACAGTGTCATAGGCACCTGCTTTTGATTTGAAAATAATCCAATCTACATAAATCGTTCCCCTGAACCCGTCAGAATAAGCCTGAAGCGCCAGGAAATCTATCTTCGACGGATTGGCAGGAACAAGCGCATCCTCGTTCAATGATTGATCGGTCAGAATTGGTATCCGGTACTCTTTCCAGTTATTCATCGTTATCGCACCAAATCTCCCCTCCCGCCATGTCCAGTTATCAGACATTGTCACAACACTCAGTGCCAGCCATCCAAACTTTCTAACCCCGGCGGAATCATAATCGGTTTCTCCGTTTACATAAGCACGCACTATGATTGTATCATAGGGAGTCATATCCTGTTTTGTAACAGTAAGCTGGACCTGTCCAAATGATGTGTCAGCGGAATAAAGAACTTTCATGGAATAATCACCTGTCGCAACCTTCACCAGAGAGGTATCTCCCGGAAGCTTTGGCAGCCCGGCGGCGGAACGGATAGCGTTAAGAAGGCCCAGATCAAAAATTTCACCGGTTTTACGGTCAAAAATTGTCATGGTAAGATTGCCCTTGTCTCCGGTATCCCAGGCGGCCGGGATCATCCCCCTGCTAAGGGCCGCAGACACAACATAATTGTAGAATATCCTCCTGGAAAGAATATGGCGCTCCAGTGATTCTCCTGTCAATGTCATACGCTTGACCGCACCAAACTCTCCAATAACAACCGGGATATCCTTGTCCACAAATTTTGTTTTCATAAAATTGAACATAGAGTCCACAAAATTCTCATCACACCATCCGGTATTACGCTCAGTATCGGTAGTGGAAAGATTGTTCTTTCCCCAGTAATAATACACCTTACCCCAGTCTTCATCCTTTTCCATAAGTGCGAACTGGTAGGGATAGAAGTGGACTTCCGCCATTAGTCTGCCCTCGATCTGATCTGTGGGCATGGTGTTCATTACCTGATTGGTCAATTCTATGTCGGTTCTTGGGCCCTGTACAACAAGTGTACGAGAGGCATTGTTTCCACCTGTGGCACGTACCGCGTTGATAAATGTCTGATGATAAGAGTTAAGGATTGCCATGCGGTCAGCACCAAAAGGGGTACCGTAAACATCCTGTACAGCCGGTTCATTGGTACCGGCAAAGAGCAGGTGACGTCCATAGTCCTTAAAATAGTTGGCAATCTGTGTCCAATAGGCATTCTGTCTTCTGTTAACCTCTTCCTGTTTGTCTGCAGAAACACACTCCTCAAGCCAGCCCCCGTCCCAGTGACTGTTAAGAATAACAAAAAGACTGTCCTTTATGCAGTAATCAACTACCGTCTTGACCTGAGCCAGCCAGTTGGGATCGATAACACAACTTACTGTATCTGCATGGGAATTCCATGCACAGGGGATACGTATGGTCTTAAACCCGCCGGCTTTAACCGAGTCTATAAGCCTCTGGGAAGGCAGAGGGTTTCCCCACAGGAGAGGATCTTTCGGCACCTCCAGGCTGTTTCCTATATTCCAGGCAATACCCATCTCTGCTGCAATGGATTTTGCTGTCGGAAGAAGTTCCTGCGCCTGCACCGAAACCGTAATCAAGAAACAGGCGGCAAGAGATACTATACCTGTTTTAAACGCTAATCTCTCCCTCAGTTTCCTTGTCATACCCTTCTCCTTCATCTTCTGTAATTATAGTTCAAGACATATTCAGATAATATAAAAAGACCAGACCGGAAATTGTAAATCTACTGTATTTTCCGTTCCCCATTGAGCTACGACAGCACGACAACACGACAACACGACAACACGACAGCACGAAGATACGAAGATACGAAGGTATGAGGGTACGACGGTACGAGGGTACGCATCCAGTACACAATGCAGTTTTTCGATGTTTCGAAAATAAGAACGAAATAGAAATCCGGTATACAAATAATCGTTTCTTCTTCCACCAGTAAAGATTAAGAAGCCGGCTTTACTTACCCGACTTGTATCAGTTACCCGCCGGGCACAGCACTACGTCAACACAGAGGGGGTGACGGAAGACCGCAGTCTTCTGCGGGCTGAAGGCAGGGGGAGACTTCCCGTTTGTTATTTGTCAAAGAAATAATTTTCCTGGTATGAAAATCTTTCGATACCGATATTGATTCCGACTTCGACCCCGATCTTATGAACAAAAATCAATGCTCGCAAAACTTACCGGATATTACTGCATATAATTACCGGACTAAGACTACCGATGCCCTGCTGCCGGATATCTTTTGCTTTACTATATAGATTTGTCCTGTCTTGACCTTTCCTGAAACACCGTCATCAATACCTGTCCGGCAAACCATGCGCCCGTCGAGTGAATATATAACCGCGGTTTTTTCCAAAGAAGCCAGATCTTTTACAGAGACTACCCTCTTTCTGTCCACTTTGACCCCTCCTGTACGGGGAACATAGTTTTCATCCGCAAGAGAGAGGAAAGCCCTGGCAAAACGCCTGCCCAGCTCCTTCATCCCATCATTGTCAAAATGCGCCTTCCATTGATCATTGGGTCTCATAGCAAGTCCCGACGATGATGCGACTTTACAATTAGGCAACTTTGAAGCAAGCTCGTGAACACGTGTATTGTGACCGGCGCAGCAGGCCCCCGGAGCCTGAAGCAGTTCTCCCAGAATTATGGGAATATCACCAAGCCCCAGATCTTTCTTCAGGCTGTCAAAAACTCCCTTTGCCGCATCTACCCACCAGGATTGCCCGGCATCGGCCTCCCCCTGATGAAACAGGATTCCCTTTATCACTCCGGATTGCTGTGCGATTCTGCATCTATTGACCATCCATCCATACGCATCACTGCTTACTCCCACAGGACGGGTATATTCTGGAATCGTTTCTTTTGACCCTTTTTGAAAAACCTTTATGGACAGCCCTGATAAAGCACATGGAATAAAACCTATTTTGATATCCGCACGGATCGAATCCAGAAGCGTTTTACCAAAATAATCCGATGGCCCGATCCCTTCACTGCAGTTATGGTATGGAGGAAAAGCAGTGTACCACTGATCATGCATACGTTCAATTTTCAGATTCGTACAGGCAGTAGACACTTCGTTGCAGTCTGTAAAGGCCAGCACTTTTACACGCTGGGCCTTAGATGATGATGTATCACAGTCGAAAGCATCACCCGGTTTAGCTCCCCCGGCCATATTTGATTGCCCGAAACAGAGAAAGATGAAGAAATTGGGGTCCGGTTCCGCCTCCGCCCGGGACAATAAACAAATAAATATCGTAATAAGGATGCAGCTTCTTCTAAGCATTGACATCATGAGTCTCCTTCGTATTGAAAATACCAGTTTAATATAAGATTTTAGTGAAATAAACAGGCAATAAGTCCCCACTCAGGAACACTTTTCGTATACATGATGTGTACAAAAATTGAGGTACTGATCGGATTTTGCCAAAAGCCTGTCGGGCACTGATGATCCGGATCTTTCTGACTTTGATAAGAATCAGAGTAAAACATATATTTCCAAATATGAATTTGAAAATCAGAGTCTTTAAAAGTCATAAAGAACTTGAGACTGACACTTTGGATTATTGGAAAAAACAGTCTCCTGAAGCAAGACTTGATGAAGTGGAAAGGTTGCGAATAGAAGCAGGAAAATTTCTATATGAATATCCAGCCAGACTTCGAAGAACTATTAAAGTTACTCGAATGTCACAAAGTTAGGTACATGATTGTTGGTGGATATGCTGTAGCATTCCATGGATTCCCACGTTTCACCAAAGATATCGATATCTACTATTCCGATTCAGATGAAAACATTGCAAACCTTAAAAAGGCATTGCTCGATTTTGGATTTCAACCCCACGAACTTCCTGATGAATTATTCAAGACAAAAGGAAACATTATTACATTCGGTATTGAACCAATAAGAATTGATCTCTTAAATGAAATAGACGGTGTAGAATTTGAAAATGCCTGGCTGAATCATTTAAAAGGAAATTACGGAAACACTGAAGTAAACTTCATAAGCAAGATCGATTTAATTAAAAACAAATCTTCTACTTCCCACCTGCAAGATAAATCAGATGCGGAAAAACTTTCACCATAGTATTATGAGATTTTTCCGGCTACTGGTGCAAAAAAGAAACAACAATTATATACCGGATTTCCTGGGTGGACTTGCGTACCCTCATATTGCCGTACTGTCGTTTCCTAGTAAGAAAATAAGGTTATGGTCATTAGTTTTTCTGTTTGCTACTAAGGTTTTATGATAGACTAAAGTTTTAAACAAATACATTACTAAAGTTAGACACATATCTCGTATTAGCCTCGTTTTATCGTGCCGTCATCCTATCGTGTTGTCGTTTTGTCTCAATGTCGTACCCTCGTGCCTTTCACCTTATATCCATAAACTTACCGGTAACAAGCACCTTACTGCCACTCATCAACCGCGCAACGTATGTGCCTCCGCTTTGCGCTGACCAGAAAATCTTTCCATTGGATACGTCCATAATCTCAGCAACAATCTCTCCTTTGACATTAAATATCCGCAGAGAGACATTCCCAGCCGCCTCCAGAGGACCTCTGATAATAAAACCGTTCCCCGAACGGCTAATCGAGAAGTTCCGGGTACGAGGGAGATTGAGTACACCAGTAGAGGAATTTTTGATTTTTACGTTGTAACTTTCAGATGTTCCTGTCTGGATACTTACTTTCGATACTTCTCCGGCAGAAGCATTGAAAGTATTCTGCACCTGACCATCTACGATGACATTGTAAGAAGCCGGAAAGAGCCCCTTTATCCTGATGTTTGTCTTGTGGGCGGTTCTTTTAAGATTTCTGAGTGTCAACTCGATATAATCATTGTCTTCTCCAATAACTGCCCTCGTGTACTGATCCTGATCCAGCACAACAGAGAACTTCTTTGAAACCATATTCAATCGCTTGCAGATTCCATCTTTCGGTGTGATAGCAAAGTTTGATCCGCTTCTCTCGATGTCACATCCGTACCCGTAAAGTCCGAATACTGGATCGTCAACCACATCGGCACTGAGAATCCTTATCGCTCCCCAGAACCCCAACTGCGCCTCTCCATCCAGATTCCGCCATCCGTTCTGCAGCTTCCCGACATCATTCATCTGCACCGTACCAATGTAATTTGGACCCAGTGCAGCCTGGTAAGTCCATGCCGCAGCACCCAGGTTATCCTGATCTGAGTTAATCTGACCCGAGTTTATATGCGCGAGGTTTGCGATTTTGGCGGCATAAGCAAGACGGGCATCGAGTTCCGGATTGCTTGAATAGTTTAGCATCCAGTCATTCATGGCATATCCTGCCAGCGCTACTGTATATTGAAACTGCCACCAGGCTTCACCGCAGATAGTAATCGGAACACCATAGTAGTACCACAGAGGAGAATTTCCCCTGCAAGCTCTGGTCTTTGTATTTATCTGCCTCATCATATCCGTGTTGTTGTTCATCTTTGCAAGCGTATAGATCGCTTCCTCACCGGTATTGTCGTAGCTGTACTCCGAGCCGAATGGATAGGGATTGTTGCGAAAGTTATTGTACTTGGTCCTCATGATTTCAATCACCCGGTTGGCCTGTGTAGTAAGCCCTTCAGCCTGCAGAGCAGCGATTATCTCAGGTGTAGTCTGCTCCCCCATTACTCCTGTGTCCCAGTTGTAGGCAACTCCCTGTCCGTACTGTGCGTTAAGGATATTGTAACATCTGAGAAGATAGGTCTGCGCAGGATGTATTGTCTGGACAATGTCCGAATGCAGCTTTGCAATCTGATACATCGCGAAACAGGTGTTATAGATATGAGGATAAGCATAGCCGCGATAAGCAGGAGTGGTATTCGGTTCAGGCATGAGGAAATCATAGATAAGATAAGAGTTATGAGTGTTTCGCATCAGCCTGTTCCATATAGCTGTTTCTAGATACTGGTCGACAGCGTTGATTTCCGATATTACCGGATTGTAAACATTTTTCTGAGCGAGAAATAACCCCTTTACATATCCCCAGTCATCACCCCAGCCCCAGTAGCCGTTAAAAACATTCCTTTTCTGCTTCTTCTCCATCAGCCAGTCGTCAAAGACTTTGTCCTGAAGCATCCCGGGAGCATTCCACTGCTGCTTTTCGACCAGAAAAGAGGAGTGTCTCTGGATTGCAGTCCCCAAAGGTTCGATAACATTGAACTGGAGGGTGGTTTTCTCATTGTTACCATAGTTTACAACGATATCATTGGGTCCCAGACGGGAAAATTTCAGTTGATAAATGTGATAATCGCCGGGTTTAACATCACCGGGTGTAACAGTGGTCTCACCCGGAAACTCTGCTGTAACTGAGTTGATCGTTTTTGCGGTTCTCAATGCCACCTTGACTGTCATATCCGTGGAAACAATCATGCCCGGAACCACAGTGACATCCACCAGCCCCTCTTTGTAAATCGTTTCCTTCATCGCCTGCTCATTCTCGACCGCGAAAAACTTGAATGCGTAAGTCTTCGACAGACCCGGAGAGAGAGTCAAAGAGGTATTTGGCAGATATCCCCTTCCAAGAGATTTGATCCTGTCGGAATGGATATAGTAAACATGCAGACCTTTGGGATATTTGTATCGGTCTCTCCAGTTGGAGCGTCCTGCAGTATCAATTGCCCAGGCGCTTCCCGGGTGATGAGTTCCCTCCCAGACATCCCTGTATTCAAATCCCGCCCCTGTACCGGCATCAGGAATCATCAGAAGGAATTTACCTCTGCCGCCTGGTCTTGTTATCCGCATGTAAGAGCTGTTCTGAGCTACATGAGAATGAGCCAGTGTCCGCGTCTCGTAGATTACGTCATTTTTCTCCAGCCATTTTTCATTGAATGACAACGGCAGGCCGATATCCGCAAAGACAATATCCTGATTACTTGTGTTTTTCAGTATTATCTCCCAGAGGACATAGTTTTCCACCAGCGAATATCTTTCTGTCAGCTCGAAATTCCTGATCCCGCCACTGTTTGCGGAATTGCTGTATGTAACAGTTATCTGGTTTCCATTCTGACTCTTTTTCCTCACGTCGGCAGATCTGTTTGTAGATGCCTCGATCCAGTTGCCGGAACCCACTTTGCAGGTGAAAAGGAGCTCACCAACCCACTGATGATCAGTGGTGTTCTGATCAGGGCTGTTTGCGGCATTCATGACATAGTTGGTTGGATACATGTCACCTGTTATCTGAAAAGAGGAGATCTCCCCATGACTTCCGATATTAATTGAGAAATGGCTGTTTGAGATTGTCTGCGCGCCGGAACTGAAAAAGAGTGTCTGAACAATCACCATCAAAGCAGAGAATCCACCGGTAAAAAAACGTGATTTATTCATTATATATCCTTTTTGCTGATATAACATGAGCTCACTTGACACGTCAGTAGTCAATATAAGAATAAACCCGTTTTTATTCATCAGGAATAAGCTTTGGGAAGATAATTCTGTTGAGGATTAACTCAACACATCCTCAGTCGGAATCGGAATCGGTATCGAATGATTTTCATATGAAGGCAATTATTACTTTGACAGATAACAAGTTGAAAATCTTCCCCTGCCTGCCCCGTCGAAGCTTCTTAGCGCAGGCGGGTTACCCCCTCTGTGTTGACGCAGAAGTGGGCCCCCGCTCCGCCGTAGCTCTTCGCGGAGTGAGTCTGCCTGGCCGTAACACTAGTACATAGTGAAGGTGAGCCTGCTCTACCATAAAAGCTACGCGGAGGTGAGCAGGGACACGGCCCCTACCGCTTTCTGATACTCTTATAGCCAGAAGGACGATGCCATTTTCCATCATTGCCAAGGCAACACGAGAGGGCAAACACTGCTTCACTTCAGCTACACAGAAGCGAGTTGGCAACTGTCCTGAATCTTAATCTTATTCTGAGACAGTCTGCACGCTCCTACCTTTTTACTGCTTTTATTTTAAAACTTGTTCCATTTTCCGGAACACTTTCTTCAAACATAACTTCAAATTCATAATTACCATAATAGTGACTCCTTATATTAAGTAAGGGATCACCTTTAATCTTCATAATGTCTTGTTGCACAGATAAGAAGGACGGAATCTATGTATCAACTCATTGTACTCAGTCTTCTTTTAATTTCTTCAGCAGCCAATGCCGTCAATTTGAGCGGTAAAGTCACGAACAAAACCGGAAAACCCATCGCCAATGCCACTGTAAGTCTGGTGAAAGAGGGCTCCAGTGTCAAAACAAACAGTGAGGGTCTTTTCTCTATTACCTCTGTTTCCAATCTCTCTCCCATCACTTTAGCTCCTGCAAATCAGAAGATTACCCTGGAAAACGGCGTTTTAAAGTTCAACCTTCCTGATGCCGTGCCGGTGAAGGTCGAATTGTTTGATATCAAGGGGAAACTGCTTGGAAAAGAAGTATTGTCTGATGCATCGAGCGGATTCTATTCCTTTAACATCGGCAATAAATTCCGTTCAAAACTCCTTATTGTCAGGGCTACTCTCGGTGATGAACAATTCCTGTTTCGCTATGCTCCATTAAGCGACAACCACCCGTTTATTCAATCCAGATCAACATCCTTAGCCGGAAATTCAGGACTGGCAAAGATGGCCGCAATCGATGATACCATCAGAGTCACTGCAGAAAATTATAAAACCAAATCTGTTCCGATCACCTCTTACGAACAGGATAATATCAATATCACTCTTGATTCCGCAAATGGAAACTGTTGCACCGCAGGCTGCGGTAAAAATCCCACTCTTAAAAGCGGCAAGCAAACAATTCAGGTTAATGGTCAGCAACGGGAGTTCATGATCAGAATTCCTGAAAACTATGATAACACCCGCTCCTATCCGGTGGTATTTGCGTTTCACTGGAACGGGGGAAGCATGAATGATGTTGATGGAGGAGGATCCAGCGGATATACCTGGTCCTACTACGGGCTCAGGGAACAGGCTGACAAGAGCACAGATAAACAGATGATTTTTATCGCACCTAATGGTCTCAATGCCGGATGGGCAAACAGCGGCGGCCGTGACATTGCGTTTGTAGACGAAATACTGAAACGCATCAAGGAAGACCTTTGTGTCGACACTACACGGATCTTTGCGTTGGGTTTCAGCTATGGCGGAGGCATGAGTTACTCTCTGGCCTGTTCACGGGCAAATGTGTTCCGCGCTGTGGCAGTATACGCTGGTGCACAGCTCAGTGGATGTGACGGCGGAACAACTCCAATCGCTTACCTGGGAATTCATGGGATAAGTGATCCAACATGCAGCATCACAGCCGGACGTTCACTGCGAGACAGATTTGTCAACAATAACGGCTGTACCGCCCAGAATCCCCCTGAACCCTCTCGCGGAAGCAATACTCATATTTGTACACGGTACCAGTGCAGAGATGGATATCCTGTAGAATGGTGCGCTTTTGATGGCGGCCACACCCCGGGGCATGTTGAGGGAGGCGGTGATGATGGCGCCAGAACATGGACCAAGAAAAAGGCCTGGGATTTCTTTACTCAGTTTTAATTAGTATCTGCTCCCTTCTCTGAACGACGGCACTGAAAACGGCTCTGCAATGCTTCTTCAGTGCCGGTTCTTTTTGTATCAACAATATTAAAGAGAATGAATCCCCCCTGCCCCCCTATTAAAGGGGGAGCTTCCAGCGGGGGATTTCTGACCACACATGGTGGGGTACAAACAAGGGTCAATGCAAAACTGCGGTGTCAGGTGAATCCGAATACACTAGTAAAGTTTTATTTCCTAGTGAGAATAACCTTTTATTTTTGACTGAATGAGATTAGCAGTTTGACTCCGAGAGCGGTAACACACCCGCCCGCAAGACGGTCAATCCAATTTCTGGAGCGCAAATAGGTGTCGCGAGCCTTTTGTGATGATAGACTCACTGCTACTATCGAGTACCATCCTGCCTCAATGGCAAAAATCACAGCCACCAGGATAATAGCAAGTGTCAGGGTATAAACCCCTGGAAGAAGCGCGGTAAAAACACTTGCGTAAACAACTGCGGCTTTTGGATTACTCAATTGTGTCCCGAGACCCAGTAAAAATGCATTTTTACTGTTTTCTTTATCGGAAGTGACAGTTGAAACGAATGGCTTTGATGAATTCCGCCAGATCCTGAGCCCCAGAATCGCAAGGTAGAGCCCTCCTGCAATTTTAAATGCCATATAGACCTGTGGAACGGCTGTAAAGATACTGTTGAGTCCAACCAGAGCGGCTGTAGCATACGTCGCTCCGCCAACGCCCATACCCAGTGCGGCCGTCAGGCCGGCAGAGCGTGAAAAGGAAACTGAAGTGCGTGCAACCAGTATAAAACTGGGTCCTGGACTGACCGCCCCTGCCGCAATCGCCCCCGCAATTGCACAAATAGAGAGTAACTGCTGTAAAACGGGCTGTTCCATTTTGAATTGACCACTATTCCGAAAAGATAAGTCTTTAAGACCCGTTGATATAGAAATAAAATAAATCGGCCGGATAGTGGAGATTTTTTTTGTAAACTATTTTAATTTTTTGTATCTTTATCTATAATAATCTAAAATAAACAAGGGACAGTACCTGAAGCAGAGCATGACGCAATGCAACATAATGTCCTGAAAGCTTGCACACTGCATTGCAGTGTGCAAGGAGTTGGTGGAAATAAATTTGCCGCTTCCGGCTTTTTCGTGGGTAGCCCCAACATATTGTGTCTAAGCACTTCTGAAACGTAAACAAGGCTTTACAGGAGGATATGGGTACAAATCCAATCCTCCGCAATGAAAAAAGATTG
>Ga0116189_1002146_pt1 | contig 14791 bp, 13 predicted proteins | sample AD_JPNTR3_MetaG_FD_89895 | JGI IMG/M metagenome (GOLD analysis project Ga0116189, IMG submission 89895) | Active sludge microbial communities of municipal wastewater-treating anaerobic digesters from Japan - AD_JPNTR3_MetaG | ecosystem: Engineered > Bioreactor > Anaerobic > Digestate | place... | reverse complement strand
CAGTTGTAGAGAATGTGATTATTCAAAAAACTTCAAAATAGGAATTGGTATGATGTACAGTCCTTACCACCTCCGAGATTTTGATTCAGAATTTGCTTTGCTTCCCTATCTTATTAGGTCAAAAAAGACGCTTGCACATATTAAAGAATTACTGAATGAAAAAAATGCGGAAATAGCAGATGACTATGGTCATAAGATATACCGTTGTCCGAAGTGTGGTGAATTCTATGGCCGGTTTTATCTCCGCTTAGAATATGATGGGGGTTTTTTTGAAGTAGAATATAGATGCACAAAGTGCAAGAAAGCATTAAAACTATTTGATTATGATGTTATTGAGGTTGGCGGCTCTGAGAAAGAAATTAACCTTGAAAAGTATCCTTGTCCCAAGTGTGGCAAGTATAGTTTATATGAGGGCGGGACTGTGTCTATCTTATGGGATTGAGGGTGAAGAAATTGCTGGAGCCTAGAAAACTACATTTCGATGAGGGATGAGAAATGGATTATATTACTGCGAAAGAAGCAGCTGAAAAATGGGGCATATCCCAACGGCGGGTGCAGGTTCTGTGTGAACAGGGCAGAGTTGACGGAGCCAAGCGCCTTGGCTGGGTCTGGGCAATTCCTAAAGATGCCCCAAAACCAGCAGATGCAAGGTTTAAAAGAGAAGATAGAGAAGAAACCATGATTCATGCAAAAGAAGATAGCTACCAGAACAGGAGGGGTTAGGCAATGAGCGAAAAACTGCAACGCTTTACTAAACTTTTAAGGGACATGTTTGAGTTGGAGAAATCAGATCTTGACTTTGGCATATACCGCATCATGAATATCCGCAAAAACGAGATCAATAACTTCATTGAAAATACTCTTGCCAGTGAAGTTAATTCCATACTATCGAAATATGCTACCGACAACAGCCAGGTAAGAAAGCGTATTGAAGAAATTGAGAAGCAGTGTGAAAGCGTAGGGGTTAAGGTAGAGGACAGCAAGCTGAGAGAAGAATATGCCGAATATAAGGCGTTGCTTGCCTCCGGCACAGCAGTTGCCGAGTTGGAAAGCGATGTTTATTCAGCTTTGTATAACTTTTTCAGCCGTTACTATGATGAGGGAGATTTTATAAGCAAACGCCGCTATAAAGAAGGGGTTTATGCTATTCCCTATGAGGGGGAAGAAGTAAAACTTTATTGGGCCAACCATGACCAATACTATATCAAAACCAGCGAAAACTTCAGGGATTATTCCTTTAAGGTAGATGTACAGGGAGAAAAGTATACGATTCATTTTAAGCTGGTTGACGCCAATACCGAGCAAAATAACAACAAAGAAAGTGATGACAAAAAGCGCGAATTTATTCTGCTTGATGAAAACTATCTGGAAGCGGAGGGTAATGAACTCACAATAAAATTTGAATATCGTGTTCCTGCAAGTGAGCAGGATAGCGTAAACAAGGTTAAAGATAATTCTAAATTAAATAAATCCGCCGTTGATAAAATTAAAGGTGCCGTTTCAGAAAATGCCGATTTAAAGCGCTTTGTCTGGGCCATAAACATGCCTGCCCCGACGGAAAAAAATAAGACCCGGACAATTCTGGAAAAGCACCTGGAAACCTATGTCGCCAAGAACACCTTCGATTATTTTATCCACAAAGATTTGCGCGGTTTCTTGAACAGGGAACTGGATTTTTACATAAAAGCCGAGATAATGCACCTGGACGACCTGGACACCGACAATGAAGTGAAAGTAAATGCCTACCTGGCCAAGGTGAAAGCCATTAAAAAAGTAGGTCGCACCATTATTGACTTTTTGGCGCAGATAGAGGACTTTCAGAAAAAGCTGTGGCTTAAGAAAAAGTTTGTGGTTGAGACAAACTGGTGTATCACCCTTGATAAAATTGACGAGAGTTTCTATCCCGAAATAGCTGCAAATGATGCCCAACGGCAGGAATGGGTGGAACTGTATGCCATTGATGAGATTGCCGGGGACTTGATGACAGTGGCCTATTCCAATCCGCTGACCGTAGATTTTTTATAACAGAATAAAAACCTAGTGCTGGATACAAAGCATTTTACGACGGAATTCAAGGAGAGGCTGATTGCAAGCATTGACAATTTAGATGAGGAGACAAACGGCCTCTTAATTCACAGTGAGAATTTTCAGGCATTGAATTTGCTACAGGAGAAGTATAGGGAAAAGATTAAGTGTGTTTATATTGATCCGCCGTATAATACTAATGCAAGTGAAATTGCATATAAGAATGGTTATAAGCATTCTTCTTGGTTAACTTTAATGAAAAACAGACTGGAGATTAGTAGAAATCTCATTTCGGAAAATGGAGTTATTGAAACTGCGATTGATGATTTTGAGTTTAGATATTTACAAGTTGCTATAGAAAATACATTTGGAATTGATAATGTAATTTCTAATATCGCTATATTTACTAATCCTAAAGGGCGAGACCAAGAGTTTATTGCACAAGCACACGATTACACTATTATTTATGCTAAAAATAAAGAAAAAGCAGAGACAAATTATTTTACTTTATCTGATGAAAGTCTTAAACTTAAATATTCGTTAACTGATGGCAATAGAAATTATCGAGAACTACCTTTAAAGCGTACTGGTTCAGGAAAGACAAGAGAAGAAAGACCATTTATGTTTTTTCCGTTTTTATATAATCCAACAACCAAAGAAAACGGCATAATTTCTAAGGATGAGTACGTTAAAATTTATGATAAAGAAAAGAAAGTATTTAATGATGATTATTTGATTGAACTGGAAGAAAAATACAAACGGGCTGGTTTTGTATTTATTTACCCTAAAGAAGAAAATGGTATGTTGTTAAGATGGCGTTGGGGTTATGATAGCTGCGTTAAAGGATTAAAAGAAGGTATTTTGTTTATAAAAGAAATGAATAACGGGAATTATGCTGTTTATGAGAAAAATTATGAGGATTCGACTGTTACTCCTAAATCTTTTTGGTTTGGAGAAAAGTATGATGCATCTAGCAAAGGAACAAACTTGTTGAAAAACATTTTGCCTAACAATCCTTTTGATTTTCCTAAAAGCATATTTACAGTTATGGATTGTTTATCAATTGGTTCTAATGAAGATTCCATTGTCTTAGACTACTTTGCTGGATCTGGTACTACTGGACATGCTGTAATTGATCTTAACAGGGAAAACGAGAATAGCAACCGTAAATATATCCTTGTGGAAATGGGCAATTATTTCAACACAGTTACCAAGCCGAGGATTAAAAAGGTTGTCTACGCTAAAGATTGGAAGGACGGCAAGCCACAAAACAGAAATACCGGTGTTTCACAGATTTTTAAATACATTCGTCTGGAAAGCTATGAGGATACATTAAATAATATCGAGCTTAGCCGCACGTCTGAGCAGGAGAAGCAGCTGAGGATGGACGAAAAATTCTTTAACGAGTACCTTGTATCCTATATGCTGGATATTGAAAGCAGGGGCAGCCTCTTAAGCCTTGACCGCTTTAAGGAGCCTTTTGCCTATAAAATGAAAATTGCTGAAAACAACGAGACAAAAGAAACAACCATTGACCTGGTGGAAACCTTTAATTACCTCCTTGGCCTTACTGTTACGAGACAAAAAGCTGCTGCCCGTTTTAATGCCGTCCCTGATCCTAAGGGTGGATATGAAAATGCAGTAATGCTAACAGAAGACAAGGAAGGAAAGTATATCTTTAAAACAGTGGAAGGCATTATGCCCAATGGGGATAAAGCTCTTGTCATCTGGCGCAATCTCACCGAAGATCTGGCAGCCGATAACGCTGCTTTGGATGCTTTCTTTGTGAAATACCGCGCAGAAACAAAGAACAGCGAGTTCGACATTATCTATGTTAATGGAGATAACAATCTGGAAAACCTCAAGAGCGAAAAAGAGCAGTGGAAGGTTCATTTAATCGAGCTTGAATTTAAGAAGAGAATGTTCGAGGGGGTGTGATGATGGGAGTAAAAAAGGCAAAGAAAACAAATAAGGCCATCAATCTCAATGACTGCCTGGTGCTCAACAAGTACTTTCTTTCCCTCTTTGGCAAAAGGGATTTCAGGGAACTGGCGGAAGACATGCGGTCTGCCGATTTGGAAGGGTATAACGAAGAGAACACCTCCTATTTCCATGAATTTATAGTACGCAAGTATGTGAAGCTGGGCTTTTTAAATAAGGACAAGCTGAAGGAGTATGATGAAAACATCTTCCGTTATGTCCAGCATATCGGCGAGGGTCGGGGCGGGCTTACCCTAAAATATTTCCAGTATCTTGCTTTGCTTTTTACCGAGATGTATCTCGACAGGTATTTCCTGGATAGGGAAAACTTTGTTGCCGACTTAAATAATTTCCTGCATGAATTCAATGCTGAAAGCGATGGTGAAACAATTTCGGATTATACACCGGACAGCTTGAACAAGCTAGCCTTTATGTGCGCTACAGGCAGCGGCAAGACGTTAATTATGCATGCTAATATCCTGCAATTCCAACATTACTTTAAGAGGGCGCAGGAATATAACAAAAGCTTGGCGCTAAATAAAATCATTCTTCTTACGCCCAATGAAGGTTTATCGCACCAGCATATTGAGGAAATGAAGCTTTCCGGCATCCGCTGCCGCCTCTTTGAAAAGGATACCCTACAGGAAAAAGACGGAGTGCTGGTCATAGATATCAACAAGCTGGAAGAACAGGGTAAGGTGAAGACAGTTTCTGTGGACAGTTTCGAGCAGAACAACCTTGTCCTGGTTGACGAAGGGCACAAAGGGCTCTCGGGGGATGTGTGGTATGATTTTCGCAGCCGGTTGTCGGAAAATGGTTTTTCCTTCGAGTACTCAGCGACTTTTAAGCAGGCGATCAAGGAGGAAAAAACAAAATCGGATGCTGAGGCTCTTGCTCATCAGTACGGCAAGGCCATTATATTTGACTATTCTTATAAGTACTTCTATAACGATGGCTATGGCAAGGAATACCGTATTTACAACCTGAAAGAGAGCCTTTCCAACGAACAGCAGGAGCTGTATTTAACGGGTTGCTTGCTCAGTTTTTATCAGCAAATGAAAATTTATCAGAGCGATAGAGGGGCCTTTGTCCCCTTCAATATTGAAAAGCCACTCTTAGTATTTGTGGGCAACAGTGTGAATAAAGCCGTCAGCAAGGACGAATTAACCGACGTGCAGGAAGTTTTGGCCTTTATTAACGGTTTTACAGCCAATAGAGAAAAGGCCGTAAGCCGAATCAAAATGCTGCTGGATGACAATACCGGGCTTCTTGATGAAAGAGGACAGGAGCTGTTTTACGGCGATTTTTCCTATCTGCAAAATCTGTTTCAGCGAGATGCCGAATCTGTTTATGACGATGTGTTGAAAATTGTTTTTGAGACAACTTCCACAGGCAGGCTGCACTTAGTAAATCTAAAGCAGTTGGGCGGAGAAATCGGCTTGCGGATCGGCAGCGACAATGAATTTTTCGGGGTCATCAACGTTGGTGCTGGCGGCGACAGCGAGCTGATTAAGAATATTGAAAAAGGAAAGACCGGGATTGTTACCGATGAAAACCAGTTTGAGAACGAGTCCCTGTTTAAAAAAATAAATGATAAAAATTCCAGGATTAATATACTTATAGGCTCTAAAAAGTTTACAGAAGGGTGGAACAGCTGGCGGGTTTCCACCATGGGGCTGATTAACTTTGCCAAAGGCGAAGGCTCTCAGGCCATTCAGCTTTTTGGCAGGGGGGTAAGGCTGAAGGGGTACGGAAACTGCCTAAAGCGCAGTTCCAAACTAGACTACCCTGTTGAAGTGCCAAAGTATATTAACAAAATTGAGACCCTAACTATATTTGGCGTAAAAGCCGATTATATGGCACAATTCAAAGAATATCTTGAAAAGGAAGATATGGATCTGAATGACTCCATCAGGGAATTCAGGCTCCCTGTAGTAAGCCGTTTTCATGATGTGAAGGATAAACTGAAGGTGATTAAAGTCAAGGACGGTATCAATTTCAAAAAACAATCGAAACGGCCGATCCTTACCACTCCTTCGGACGGGTTTATGGACAACCTGGTCAAAAATAAAATCAAGATTGATTATAATGCTACCGTACAAAGCCTTACTTCTACCAAGAGTGAAGATATAAAATATCAAAAGGACGAGGCGGTATTAGAGTCTAGGCATATTGCATTTTTAGACGTGGATAAGCTTTATGCCGAACTGCTGCAATATAAAAACCAAAAGGCTTATTACAATATCAGCATCGAAAAGTCATTTTTGCCGGAAATACTTAAAACTAAAGGCTGGTACACTTTATTTGTCCCCAAGGCGCTGATGGAAATCGACAGTTTTGATAAAATTGGCAGAATCAATGATATATGTGTTATGCTTTTGAAAAACTATCTGGACAGATATTTTAAATATCATAAGGCCCAATGGGAAGCGCCGCACCTGGTTTACGGAGACTTAAAACAAAGCGATAAGAATTTTATCGATGAGTATAATATTACCTTGTTCAATAAAGAGAGATTTGACGAGTTTGCACAGCTGTTTGAGGGAATCAAGGAGGCTCTGGAAAAAAACAGGCGTTTGGGTAAGTACGAGGATAAGCATTTGAATTTCCGCTACTTTGATTTTTACAACCACCTTTATACTCCCCTTATCTCTATTGATAAAGGAATCCGTATCGAGGTTTCGCCTGTCAGCCTAAACAGCGATGAAAAGCTGTTTATTGACAGGCTGAAGAAATATTGCGATGATAATCCGTCGGCTTTTATCGAAAAGAGGCTGTACTTGCTCCGCAACAAGAGCAAAGTAGGTGTGGGCTTTTTTGAAGCAGGCAATTTTTATCCGGATTATATTATGTGGATCGCTGAAGACGACAAGCAGTATATAACCTTTATTGACCCAAAGGGCATTATGATGCTGGAAAAGAATATCAATAACCCCAAAATACAATTTTACAAAACCATAAAAGAACTGGAAGTTCGGTTACAGCCTTCGTGTACCGAAAAACAGATTATTTTGAATTCTTTTATCATGTCCGGCACACCTGCTGCGGACGCCAGCGCACATTTTGGAGTTAGAAGACCTGAGTTTGAAAGCAGGAATGTGCTTTTTCTGGAGGATGATGATTGTATAGAGAAGATGATGAGCAAGGTATATCTTTAAAAATCTTCGAAACGACTATATAAGAAATCCATCAGGAAAAGTGAGGTTATTCCTATGACCATTGACAACCCAAACAACGAAAATAAATAATCCTATACAACGCACGTGGAAGCCGTGGTATCGCTTAAAAGAAAAACCCATAAAGCCTTGCGCAGCAAGGCTTTATGGGTTTTTATAAGGAATTGGATCTGTTTCCTCCCTACTGCCGTGTGAGCACTGACACCGAAAAACAGCTTTCCAGCTACGAGACACAGGTTGCCTATTACGTGCGATTATATCTAAAAGCGCCTGGATTGGGAGTATGCATATATATGCCGACGAGGGAATCACAGGGACAAATACCAAAAACCATGCCCGATTTAACCTGGGAGATGGATGAACTCAGACAGCAGCATTCGGCTTTTACGCAGGCGGAGTTAATGCGCAAAGACACCCTTTCGAGGGTTTGGGAGATTGAAAGGATGCTGAGAGAGCGTGATGTGGTAAAGGCATTTGATGAGGATTTATTTGCAGCGCTGGTGGAACAGATTAGGGTAGTATCGCTGGTAGAGGTGGTGTTTGTATTGAAGGCGGGGGGTCATTATATTCAGGTGAGAGAGGTTTTATAAAAAGTCATATGATGTAAAATTAACAATAAATATAAAGAAAAATAAAGAAAAATAAAGAAACTCGTTGAAAAAAAAAAAAAAAAATAGTATAATTCTATTTTAAGACTGAGATACGGTCATAGCCACATAGTTTATATAAATAGATATTTTAAGGGATATCTGCAGGAGTGGCTGGCAAATGAACCTGCAGTATTTGGGGAAGATTTGCTCATTATTCAAAAATAATTTGTCGGCTTTGCTGATACAGCGGAAATCCACCATCGAACGTCCTTGTATTTTGCCAGTTCACCAGAAAAACAGGATAAGGGCAAATAGGCAGAAGAAAAAATGTAGCAGACAGCAAACTTGTTGCTACATGCCAATCAAAGAAGGCAGAAAGGGGGTAGTTTGACCGTATGGAAATGCCCAATGTGCCGCTGGGACAATGGCCAATTAAAACCATCATTAAAAAGCGCCGTTATATTGAGGTAACCAAAAAGTTTTGGATTGGGCATGGTGCGGCTTTGCTATGGTTACTTTTCTCAATCATTGTATCCGTTCCCTGGTTGAACGACCTCGGTGCCCTCATTGGCAAACCCCTTGCTTTTATCCTGATTGCCGGTATAGGATACATCCCCGGATATATTAATATGTTTATAGCGGTAAGCCTACTGTTCGATCGGCAGCCTCAGTTTAAGACTACTAACCCTACAGACCCGGTCACCATCATCATTGCCTGCCGCAACGAAGAAAAAAGCATCGGCCATACACTTCGCTATATCAAGGGTCAGGATTATCAAGGATTGATCCGGGTCATTGTGGTGGACAATGCGTCTATAGACAAAACAGCAGAAACGGCCCAAAAGGCGGGAGAAGACCTCGGAATTGACATACAAGTCTTATTTGAAGAAAAGCCTGGAAAGTACAATGCGTTAAATAAAGCACTGGAACATGTAAATACCGAGTATGCAGTTACCCTGGATGCCGATACCCTACTGCACAAATCGGCAATCCGTTATTTGGTTTCCCGCATTAAATCTGCTCCCAGAGAAGTATGCGCGGTAGCCGGGGCGGTGCTGGTCAGAAACAGCAGGGAAAATCTGTTGACCCGCCTTCAGGAATGGGACTACTTTTTAGGCATTGCCAGTATCAAGCGCATGCAGGGCTTGTATCAGGGTACCTTGGTTGCACAAGGAGCCTATTCTCTGTACAGGGCGGAAGCATTGCGGGAGGCCGGTGGCTGGCCTGATGCCATTGGTGAAGACATCGTCTTGACCTGGAAGTTCTTAAACAGTGAGAAAAAAGTTTTTTTTGAACCATTAGCCGTAGCCTTTACTGAAGTTCCCGTGACGTTGAAACACCTGCTGCGTCAGAGAAGCCGCTGGGCACGGGGGATGATTGAAGCCCTAAAGCTATTTAAGCCCTGGCAGCAGCCGGTTAAATATGTCAAATACCTGACAGGTATTAACCTGATCATGCCCTATTTAGATCTTGTTTACACCTTTTGTTGGATGCCAGGGCTGATCCTGGCTTTCTTCGGTAAATACTGGATAGTGGGACCCGCGACCTTGTTTGTCGTTCCCCTTGCCCTGCTTCAAAACTATATACTCTATAGCTATCAACGCAACGTGTTTAGAAAACTTGATTTACGGATTCGGCGCAACCGTTTAGGATTTGTTCTTTATGTTCTGTTGTATCAGATGTTGATGAGTCCTATGTCTGTCATCGGTTATTGCCAGGAAATACTGATGCTGCGGCGAAAATGGAAATAAATACAGACGGAGATTGAGGGCCCAATTTTTGCTGACGCTGAACATTTTACGATATGTCCTGCAGATACCTGACCTGACACCGAGAGAACATGCCTACACCATAACCGTCATGGGCAAATTCAGCATCTCAGAAAGCAGTGTCTATAGGGTAAACAAACGAAATGGCCTGTTTGCCAAGGCAAATGAGATAGCTGTCAGAGCATCAAAGGAGTATATAAAAAAGACCAAGATGATGCGGAACAGGAGAAGGCTTAAAGCCCAAACCATGGAGTAACGCAGTTTACTCAACACCCGGGCAACTGCTGACCACATTTAAAAACGCCTGGATGTCAAAAGTTCGCTGAAGACGTACAGTGCATCTTATCTGGGTTCCCGCTGGAAAACCATATATATGTCGCTGAAGCGGCATCAACATAAGGATAAAAACCGTATTTTCAGGACAGTTAAATTTGAGAAAAATGGGGATGCGGAATAAAAATGAATGATAAAATAAAACAAATGTTTAATCAGAGGAAAGCAGCCAAAATTAATAGATTAAGGAGAAAACGGTAAAAATCAACAGTCTGAGAGGCGATAAAAATTGCAAGTAGAGAATATGCAAAAAAGGAAAAAGATACTACTAGTGGAAGACAGCCGCTTAACTGCCATGGTTGTAGCGGAGTTTTTGAATAAAAACGGATATGAGACGGAGACTGCCATTACAGGAGAAGAAGCGGTGCAAAAGATAAGCGGCGGCTTTCCGCCGGACCTGGTTCTCGTGGATATCGAATTGGCGGGGGAAATGGACGGAATAGATGCGGCCCGCAGGATAATGAAATCCCGGGATATTCCCGTTGTATTTCTAACTGCCAACACATCCGGGAAAATTATTGATAAAATAAAAGAGGTTAAGGCTTATGGGTTCGTGCTAAAAGACACGGACAAAGCTGCATTGCTATCCACAGTGGAAATGGCTTTGAAACTTCATGAAGCAAATACCCATGCCAGAATGTTTGAGCGGCTTTTTGAAAACTCCCTGAATGAACTCTATATTTTTCATCCTAAGTCCTTAAAATTTGTTGCTGTAAACCGCGCTGCCAGAAAAAACCTGGGATATACAATCGAAGAACTGAACACCATGACACCCCTTGACCTCAAGCCCGAACTTGACCTGCAGAGTTTCAGGGAACTCCTTGTCCCTCTGGTCAGTGGGGAACAGGAGCAGGTCCTATTTAAAACAGTGCACCGCCGGAAGGACGGTTCCCTGTATCCTGTGGAAATAAATTTACAGCTTTTCGATTATGGGGGAGAAAAATTATGCATGGCACTGGTGGCTAACCTGACCGAAATAAAACAATTGGAAGAGGAAAAAAGGCGCAAAGAGGAGCTGTGTCGCCTGATGCTGCAGGGCATTCCCAGTCCGGCCTGGCTGGTATCAAGGGAGCGCCGTATTCTGGCGCAGAATAAAGCGGCGGCGTCATTATTTGGGTCAAAAGTCGGTGATTATTGCTGGGAAAGAGTCCTTGGCGGGGGAAACCTGCCGGATGAATACAGGGAGGCATTTGAAAAAAACGGCTCACCACTGCCCGGCACCAAATGCTACTTCTGCCGCGGAGACGAAGCCTTGGACAGAAATGAACCGATAAACAGCGAAGTGGAGCTGGCAGGCAACATATGGGATACATGGTGGATCCCGTTGGGAGAGGATGTCTACCTTCATTATGCTACAGATGTTACCAAACACAAGAGAATGGAAAAGGAATTGCGCTGTCTATCTGTTACTGATTGCTTGACAAACTGCTATAACCGCCGATTTTTTATGCAAAAACTGGAAGAAGAAATAGAGCGCGCCAAGCGGAACGGAAATAAGTTTTCCCTGATCATGCTGGACATAGACCGGTTTAAGAGCATCAATGACCGTTTTGGCCATAACGCCGGAGATTTAGTTCTTAAAAGCATGGCAGAAATGATTAAGAACAGGATCCGCAAAATAGATACCCTGGCCCGCTGGGGCGGGGAGGAATTTGTCCTGCTGTTGCCGGATACACCGGTGGAAAATGCGGCCCGTTTAGCGGAAGAATTGCGGGAAAGTTTAAGCCGGATGGATATACAGGGCGTGGGTCGTGTGACTGCCAGTTTCGGAGTTGCCGGTTATTGTCCGGGTGATAGTGTTGATTCATTGGTGAATAAGGCAGACAACATGATGTATGAGGCAAAGGCTGCCGGCAGGAATTGCGTGCGTTATATGAATCAATGTGAATAGCTATAGGAATTATCGACCCTGAGGTAACCCGGGGTTTACTTTTACAATGCTTAAAGGGAACAAAATTATATACACTCTCAAAATATCTTATAAAATAGTTGTCGATAGCATAAACAAAGCAAAAGCACCCCGTACATCTCTTAAAACATGTGATGTTTCGGGGTGCTATTTTTTCAGGAAATCTCCTGTCGCATTTAATGGAGCTTCAAGCCTGTAGCCTCTGCTTTTCAATATCTGAAATTTGAAATCCATTAATTCCGGTGGTACATAAAGTTCCCTTGCGGCTCTGAAAAAATTCATTTCCGTATCATTTATCAATCTAATAACCTCATCATCAGGCAAGAGGACTTCAGCGGCGAAAATGTTTGCTTCCCTTTCTGGCTTTGATGACATATCATAGCTGATAAGCTCCTGGGCCTGGGGGTTCATTATGGCCAAGTGCCTGTGGAAGCGGTCATGGCCAATTTCGTGAGCACATACTAATCGTTTGGCAGGACTGTCCAAATCATTGTTAATGCAGATATATCGGCTTCGCCTTGTGTATATGTAAATCCCTTTAAGCTTGCCGAGCGGCCTGTAGAGAACATTAATATTAAGACAATCGGCAATTTCAAAAGGGTTTCGGGTTTTATGCTTTTGGATCAACCTCTCGGCTTCTCGTAAAATAAATTCCATACTTTTCACCCCGCAGCTAATCAGTTGGTGTATTTTTGCTGCCTTTATTCTTACGGACACCATACTTTTTGGCTTTTTTCTTTGAGTCAAAGTATATTTCGGTTAATACTTCAAAAAGCGCATCTTTATCTTCATCTGATAATTCTCCGCCGGCAAATAAACATTTTGTAGTTTCAATGAATTTTTTTGCTTCGCTTTTTCCTCTCAACTTATCTTCTGCTTTTGCTTCCTCAAGAAATATTTCTTCCTTGGTCAATGCAATGCTTTCACTATCGTCTGTCAGGAAATCTGAAGATACGTTAAAGAAACCGGCGATTTTATCAATTAGTCCTGCCTCCCGTGGAAAACGCTCTCCGTTTTCATAATAGACCAAAGCCCGTCTTGTAATTCCAAGCTGCTCTGCAAAATCTTTCTGAGAAATGCCTGCCCTTTTGCGCAATAATCTAATTTTTTCGCCAAACTGCATTTGATAAGACACCTCCGGTAATATTATGGCTATATTGTTCACTAGTTATGCATTAAGAGAACAAATTTATTGACAAAAATATTGTTCACATATTATAATACAAGAGAACAAAAAATATGTCAATAATTTTGAAAAGAGGTGAAAACAGATGAGTTCTGAAAAAATGGCGTTAGCTGTGTTGAAACGAGGATTGGCTTCCATGCATATTGATGAAGAGCAGGTATATCATAAAACAAAATTGTTGCTGAAAATATACCGGGATGTGGTTTGGTGTATTGAAGACAGGGTATGCGAGATTGAAGCAGAGTATTATGCCATGGGAGGCAGTCGTCTGGCTGAAGCCTTGGATTACCTGGATGACTATGACCCCAATATCAATAAGAAAGACCTTGAAGAAAAGCTGTGCTCATTATTGAAAAGCAAGTGGCTTATTGAAATTGTGGACAAGGCATTGTTAAAAATAAAGAATTATCCTGATTATGGGGACTTGTATTTCAATATCCTTTACAAGCAGTACATTGTAAAATACAGGTATTCGGAAAAGGAAATTATTGAATCTCTCAATTGTGAGAGGACAACCTTTTATAAAAGAAAAAAGGAAGCAATAAATTTGATGGGCATTGCCATATGGGGATATGTGATACCTGCTTTAAGGGATATATGGCAAACGGAATGTGAACTAAATACGAACTGATAAAGGACAAAATACCTACATAACAAGTACTGAATATGAACTGCCAGGGTGTTACGATAATTATGATGGGTAACTGCATACTTTAAAGCCCTCGATTTCAGGCTTATACGGCCATGAATCGAGGGTTTTTTTAATGCCCTGAAACCCGTCCTAAATTGCACATAGGCAGCAAAAAAAAGGGTCGCACGGAAAACCGTGCGGCCCTTTTTTGATGCCGGAAAGGGGACATCCGTGAAGCGTTTGTTTTGGTACTACATCCGGTATCCTTGATTTCCTCTGTTTTGCTAAGGCCCGCAAACAAAGCAAAACGGAGGGAAGGAAAGATGAAAGAATACAAAATAAGAGTGAAAAATGAAATTGTTACTGTAAGCAAGGAAATATATACCGCCTATTACAAGATGAGAAGACGTGAAAGGTACATAGAGGAAATCAGCATAAAGAACAATCTTTCTTATGACCAGCTAGTCGAGCTGGACTATCCTATCGAGCAGAAAATGTGTGATCCGCAACTTCTTGTTGAAGACGTTATTATTGAAAAAATCATGCTTGAGAAATTGATGCTGGCGCTTGAAGAATTGACAGATTGCGAGCGGTTAATAATTAACGAACTGTTCTTTAATGGCAAAAGCGAAAGAGAGCTTGCAGATTCAATGAAGCTCCCAAGAACAACTTTGCAGTCTCGCAAAAACAGCATTATCAGCAAACTTAAAAAAATCATTGAAAAATAAAAATTTGTTTCGTCCACCCCTTCATTTTTTCGGCTTAAAAAGTGAAGGGGTATTTTTTATCCCTTATTGCTCTTTGAAAAATTACCGGCAAAGGCTCGCTTGCGAGTCTCATAACCGGTCCCATATCCAGCGGCTCAAATACGTTAGCCGTTCAGCCGGAAACGGAAAGCGACATTGGCAAGCACGCGTAGACTGCCTGCGGATCGGTCAAGCCTATCCGTAAAAACGATAGCATCAAAGGCGACGAGCGAGAAATGCCTGGCCATAAAACAGTCTGTGGTGGACTGTATCGCGTTGACCTGAACGGCCTATAATGATACTCCTGCATAGTCGAGGTTAGGTCCCAGAGTGCGGCCCGGAGGCTCTCGGGGAGGTGGAATTCCTGTGATATCCGCTGACCACGGATAGTTTGCGCCGCTGACATTCGTGCTTGGGAAGTAGTGTCGAATTAAGCACATTGTCTG
>Ga0116189_1002137_pt1 | contig 14851 bp, 6 predicted proteins | sample AD_JPNTR3_MetaG_FD_89895 | JGI IMG/M metagenome (GOLD analysis project Ga0116189, IMG submission 89895) | Active sludge microbial communities of municipal wastewater-treating anaerobic digesters from Japan - AD_JPNTR3_MetaG | ecosystem: Engineered > Bioreactor > Anaerobic > Digestate | place... | reverse complement strand
TGGTCAGCCCGTCGTCATCCGGGTCGTCCGCCACGCCGTGTATGCCGTCGGTCTGGACCACGCGCGGGTTGAAATCATAGCGCACCTCCCAGCCGTCGGGCAGGCCGTCGCCGTCGGTGTCGGGATCCAGCGGATTGGTGTTGTGGACGTTGACCTCGTCGCCGTCTGAAAGGCCGTCGCCGTCGGTGTCCCGCTTCCGGGGCTTTGTGCCGCGCTGATATTCCTGAAGGTTGGTCAGCCCGTCGTCATCCGGGTCGCCGTCCGCGCCGTCATCGCCCGACGCGGAAAGCGGGTTCAAGCCGTTGTCGACCTCCCATCCGTCGGGCAGGCCGTCGCCGTCGGTGTCCTTCAGCAATGGGTCGGTGCCGTGGACGTTGACCTCGTCGCCGTCCGAAAGGCCGTCGCCGTCGGTGTCGGCGTTCAGCGGGTCGGTGAAGGTCTGCGGGCCGCCGACCAGGGCCAGCGAAAAGGTTATGCCGCCCCCCAGATAGCGGACCGTGCCGTCTGTGAAGGAGCGCCCTTCGGCCTGGCCTGAGCCGTTCGCTCCCCACGCGGCCACATCCCCTGTCCTCGTGCAGGCGAGCGTGTGGTGGGCGCCCGCGCCGATCAGGGCGACCGGCCCGAGATCCGGCGGGACCTGGTTCTGGCCGGAAGCGCCGTCGCCCCAGCAGACGACCGCGCCGTCCGCGGTCAGCGCTGCGGTGTGGTCCCCCGCCGCCGCGACGGCGACGGCATTTGTCAAGTCCGGCGGCACATCGCACTGGCGGGCGCTGTTCTGACCCCAGCAGACGACCGCGCCGTCGGCGGTCAGCGCCACGGTGTGGAAGAAGCCCGCCGCGACGGCGACGGCGTTCGTCAGCCCGGCGGGCACGTCGCACTGATGGGCATAGTTCTGACCCCAGCAGACGACCGTGCCGTCGGCGCGCAGCGCGGCGGTGTGGTAGGCACCGGCGGCCACGGCCGAAACGTTCGTGGCCGAGTCCGGCGGCGTCAGCACATAATGGCCCCCGCCGCCCCAGCAGACGACCGTGCCGTCGGCGCGCAGCGCCACGCTGTGCTCATCGCCGGCGGCGGCGGAAACGATGTTGGTCGCCTGCGGCGGCGGCGAACACTGCCCGCGGTTGTTCCTGCCCCAGCAGACGGCCGTGCCGTCCCCCCTCACGGCGACCGTATGGAAGAACGCTGCGGCGGCCTCCTTCACATTGAGCAGCCAGGCCGGGCGGGGGGCGGCGTCCGCCCCCGCGTACGGCGCGCCCCACTCGACGACGCGGTAGCCCGCCGCTTCCAGACTGTCGGAAAGGCCGTCGCCGTCGGAGTCGGGGTTCGCGGGCGAGGTGCCCAAGGCAAGCTCCGCGCCGTCCTCCAGCCCGTCACCGTCCGTGTCCCGCATGAGCGGCGAGCCGCCCGACCCGAAATGATAGGCGATCGTCATGCTGTTGGTGATAAAAGGCTGGTCGTATGAGACCGGGAGGTTGATGGCGGCGCCGGGACCCTGCGCGCCCAGCGTCGCCGACGCGCCGGTGTTGTCCCCCGCGGTGTCGGCGTAGCGGACGCAGACGGTGTTCGTCGCGTCCGCAGGGATGACGACCTGGAACGAGACGCGGGCGGAGTCGTTCGTCCGGAAGCCCATGTCGCGGTATTCGATCACGCAGTGGCGCGCGCCGTCCACCGTCACGTCCGCCACGGTGATCCGCGTGGCGGGGGCGTCGGGCGTGGCGGTGCGGGCGTAGAGGTTGTCCCAGTGGGCCGCCACGGCGAAATGCCTGAGAGAGAGAAAGAAGGTGTCCGTGAGGGCGCGGTTGTAGTTTTGGCTTTCGATCCAGCCGTCCACCGGCCTGGACCGGTCGATGAGGTAGACGACGCCGTTGATGTCGAGCAGGGCGTTCGTGCAGACCGCGCCGCCGATGCGGACGGGGAACGGGAGCGCGGCCGGGATCAGGCCTGAGTTCAGGTTGGTGTTGCTGAGGACGGTTGTCCCGCCGGAGGCGTCGAACCACGGGAGCGTCGCGGTCTCCCACCAGGCGGCTTCGATGCCGTCAGGGACGCCGTCGCCGTCGGTGTCGGGGTTGCGCGGGTCGGTGCCGGCGCGGAATTCGGCAACGTTGGGCAGGCCGTCGCCGTCGGGGTCGCCGTGCGCGTCGGCGGGGTCGAGGGGATCGAAGAGGTTGTCGAGCTCCCACTTGTCGTCCATGCCGTCGCCGTCGCTGTCGGCGAGGTCGAAGCGCGTCCCGTGCACCCACTTCTCGCTGGCGTCGGTCAGCCCGTCGCCGTCGGTGTCGGCGGCGTCGGCGAGGCGGAAGAAGCCGGTGTCCGTCAGCCAGACGGCGTTGGTGCAGATGACATTGGTGTGCGTGACGCCCGGAGCGTAGGCGGACGGCGCGGTGTTCGTGACGCACGCGGGGGCCGGGGCCTCCGGCGGCGGGGGCAGGTCGGCGCGGGGGATGAGCAGGTCGACCCCGGCATCATCGGGATCAAGCGCGACCCGCCACGGGTTCGTCCACGCGGGCGGAACCAGGGTGGGGGTGAAGAAGATGTCCAGCACGCCGCCCGCGAGCGCCGTGCCCGCCGGCCACGCGGCGGAGAGCGCGACGCCGTTCGTATCGGACGCGATGCCGGTGAAGGCCAGCCCGGTCAGCGCGGCGGGCGAGCGCGACGGCGCGCCGGCCGCGCTCCGCGTCCCCGCCGTCCCGCCGGAGCGGTAGTCGTCGAGATCCTCCCGGAGGACGAAGGTGAAGGCCATCTCGACGTGCGAGGGCAGGAGATACTGCCGCGTGGACAGCCACGCCGAACGGTAAATGATCCGGTCCGGCGTCCGCATGCGGCGCGAGGGCCGCGCCAGCAATTCATGGTAACGCTCTTCGGTGTCGAAGAAGTCTGCGGCCGTGCCATCGACGCTGTGGAGCCGGGCGATCCAGTCCGCCGACCAGACGCCGGCGTCGGCGGCGACCGACCAGAAAGGTTCGCCGGCCGCGTTGTAAAAGAGCATGTCGCCGCTGAGGTCGTCCGCGCACAGGAGCGCGCGCCACGCCTCGACGCCGTTGGCCTCCTCCGGCACGAGCCCCGCCAGGAACTCGGCCGGGAACCCCGGGGCCGCGGCGTCCAGGGGGATGACGCCGCCGTCCAGCCTGACCCGCCGCTCCGGGTCCGGCATGAGCACGCCCGCGCCCCGCGCCAGTTCGCGCTCCAGTTTCAGCGCCATGTCCAGCGGCGTGGCGGGCGTCCTGTACACGGAAGCGGGGCGGGAGGCGGGCGCGTCCGCCGGTTCCGCGTCTTCCTGCGCCAACGCATGGATCGATGCGAAAACGAGACCTGCGGACACGCATACCGCCGCGACAAGAAGCACAAGGCCTTTCGAAGCTCTTGCGAACCCCCTCGTGGCATGGGCGTCCCGCCCATGAAACACGGGCAGGATGCCCGTGTCACACTTGTTCACGACGGATTTTGCAAGAGCTTCTTTCTTTTTGTTATTTGTTCCGCCGTTTTCCATTGCCGTCCCTTTCCCCTCACGTAAAAGGCGCGAACCCCGCTCCGTGCCTCGAACGAGGTACCGTCAGGACCCACCAAGAAGCCCGGACACGAGGTCGCGCCCGATCGGGCGCGTCCCCGTGCATCCACTTCTCCTTGTGAAAATTAGCGGTTTTCTTGTGAAGCGTTCTGCGCGAAAGCGCAACAATCAAATCAGTCTATGGGATTCGGTTCTCTTCTCGTTCTCCGGTTCTCTCTTGCTGCCCGCCGGGCAGTCCTCGTTTGCGTTCGGCCGCGCCCGCCCTCGTCCGGGACAGGCAACGCCGCACTCCAGCATCGAATCTACTTTACACCCGTTGGCAGACAGAACGCAAGGTTGATTTTCAGGCTGATTTTGGACCGCGGTTTCGTTATTTTTTCGCTCTAACGGGCGGCGGCGTGCGTCCGAGCTGCGCGAGTACGAGCTTGAGCGCGCGCCAGACCTCAGTCTTGGCACGCTTGAGTCCTGTTGCATCGCCCGCTGACTCGAAACGCAGAATATACGCGGGATGATAGGTCGGCATCACGGGGATCCCCTCGTAGCTAGTCCAATTCCCTTGCAGGCGCGAGACACCGGCCTGCGTCGCCAACAGGCCGCGAATAGCGGTGCCGCCCAGCAGCACAATGGTCTTGGGCTGCACGATGCGGATCTGTTCGCGCAAAAAAGGCAGACACACCCGCATCTCGTCGGCCGTAGGCGTGCGGTTGTTCGGCGGACGGCACTTGCAGATATTTGCGATGAACACATCGTCGCGTGTATAACCCATTGCCTCGATCATCTTGGTCAGGAACTGTCCGGCCGCGCCGATAAACGCCAATCCTTCACGGTCCTCGTCGGCACCCGGTGCCTCGCCAATAAACATCACATCGGGCGCACATGGGTTCCCCTGCCCCGGCACACAGCGGTTGCGCTGCTTGTACAGGTCGCACGCTTCACACGTTTCGATGCGTGCGGCAATCTCATCCAATGCCTGACGGCGCTGCTCCGGCGTGCGCGACACTGACGCGGCCGGAGTCGTGGAAGTCATGGACCGAGGGGCGGACGCAGACGCCGGACGCTGTGGCGCGGCAGGTGCCGCCGCAACGCGCGCACGGCCGTCAACGCTGCGGGGGCCCAGCGCGCGGAGCACCTCGGGATCAAGCGACACCGTGCGCTCGCCCAGCTCTTTGAGCAGCGTCAGATGATCGGTCAACCCGTCAATGATCTCGGTCCACTCAGACACCGCGTTACGCCTCTGCAAACCCGTTGGGGTTTTGAAACTGCCAGCGCCAGGCGTCTTCGCACATGACGCGCAGAACGCGTGTGGCGCGCCAGCCCAGTTCGCGCTCCGCCTTTGAGGGATCGGCCCAGCATTCAGCCACGTCGCCGGGGCGGCGCGCCTGAATCGTGTAGGGAACTTTGCGGCCCGACGCCTGCTCAAAGGCGGCGACCACCTCCAGGACACTCGATCCCTTGCCGGTGCCAAGATTGAAGATCGAGAGACCGGGCTTTGACGCGAGTGCTTCAAGCGCCTTGAGATGGCCGAGCGCAAGATCGACCACATGGATATAGTCGCGGATGCCGGTGCCGTCCGGCGTCGGGTAATCGTTGCCGAAAACCGCCAGACTCGGGCGACGCCCGACCGCCACCTGCGCCACAAAGGGCAGAAGGTTATTGGGAATGCCGGCAGGGTCTTCGCCGATCCGGCCGCTGGGGTGCGCACCGATCGGATTGAAATAACGCAGCAACGTGATATTCCATGTGGGATCGGCCTTCTGCACATCGCGGAAAATCTGCTCCATCATCAGCTTCGACCAGCCGTACGGATTGGTCGCGCCAGGCGTGGGGAAGTCCTCGCGAATCGGGACTGACGCGGGATCGCCATAAACCGTGGCAGAAGAGCTGAACACGAGATTGCGACAACCTGCGGCGGCCATCGCCTCGCACAGGGTAATCGTACCGGTAATGTTGTTGCCGTAATAGGTCAGCGGAATGCGAACCGACTCGCCGACCGCCTTGAGCGCGGCGAAATGAATCACGGCGTCAACCGGGCCTTCTGCCTGAAACACCTGGTCGAGCGCCTCTCGATCCCGGATGTCGGCCTTATGAAACGACACCGTCTTGCCAGTGATCTCTGCGACGCGACGCAGGCTTTCTTCGCTGCTGTTGCAAAGATTGTCGATCACCGCGACCTCATGTCCGGCATTCAACAGTTCAACGACCGTGTGGCTGCCGATATACCCGGCTCCGCCCGTAACCAAAACCTTCATGGGACTCCTTTCGAAAGAGAGGTCTCCAGTTTAACGCAATCCACGCTGAAAACAACCGTGAAGTTGCTTTACACACGAAGGCACATTGATTTCGGTGCGGTGACTGGGTAAGATGGGCGGCAACTAAACATAAGGACATAAGGGGTTCACACACAACGGAAAGAGGAGCGGACATGGATAAGCGGACGAGATTCGGGATAGTGGCGGGACTGATCGCCGGGGGCCTCGCGCAGGCGGTCGAACTGCCGCCGGTGACATGCGACGTAGTGGTTGTGGGCGGCGGCTCGGCCGGGATCTGCGCGGCGCTCCAAAGCGCCCGAGCCGGTGCCAAGACGGTACTGGTCGAAGCGGCCCATCAGGTGGGCGGCAACACCACCACCGGTGGCGTGAACTTTCCCGGTCTGTTCCACGCCTGGGGGCGACAGGTCATTGCAGGTGCAGGTTGGGACGTGGTGACCAACGCGGTGGCACTGGACGGCGGCAAGTTGCCCGATTTCACCAAGCCCACCGGTCGCCGCCATTATGACCACCAGATTTCGATCAACATCCCGCTGTTCGTGGTGCTGGCGGAGGATGCCTTGGTGCGCGCCGGAGTGACCCTCCACTACCATGCGGCCCCGGTGCGGATCGAAGCGCTCCCGACTGGCTGGCGCGTGAGAACCGCCGCCACCGGGGACACGCGCACGATCACCTGCAAGCAGCTTGTGGATTGCACGGGCAACGGGACCGCCGCCGCGCTGGCCGGCTTCGAGCGACTACAAGAGCAGGAGCGTCAGCCGGGCACCTTCGTTTACCACATCCGTCCCAATGCGGACCTCTCGAAATTCGATGCCAAGGAACTGCAAGCGCGTTTTGACGCGGCGGTCAAGAACGGACGGCTCCAGCGCAACGATTGCCGCGGGAGTCTGCTGCACTACCTGCAGAGCGGCGGCAACACCGCCAACTATGTCGAGGGCGCGGATAACTCAACAGCCGACGCCCGCACCCAAACCAACCTACGCGGTCGCGCCGCCGCGTTGCGTATGTTTCGGTTTCTCAAAGGCATCCCGGGGCTGGAGAAGGTGCGGCTGGAGAGCATGTCGCCCGAAGTCGGTGTGCGCGAGACCTACCGCGTGCGCGGCGAATATCTGATCACGCATGAGGATTACACGTCGGGAAAGTGCTGGGAAGATTCGGTCTGCTACGCCTTCTATCCCATCGATCTGCACGATAAAACGTCAGGTGTGCGACCGGCGCACTTGAAGGAGGGCGTGGTGGCGACCGTGCCGTTGCGCGCGTTGATCCCGAAAGGCAGCCGCAACCTGCTGGTGGCCGGACGCTGCATCAGCAGTGACCGCCTCGCCAACTCGGCACTGCGTGTGCAGGCGACCTGCATGGCGACCGGCCAAGCGGCTGGGGCCGCCGCCGCGCTGGCCGCGCAACGCGGCGTGACGCCCGGACAACTCCCGAGCGCAGAGGTGAAAGCGCTGCTGACGGCACACGGCGCTATCGTTCCTGACTGACCGAACAACTCCCAAATCCTAAATCTTAACTCCTAAATCCTCCGCCGCGTCGCGCAGCGGCGCGCTTGCGCCAGGCAGACGGCGTCAAACCAAACGCGCGTTTGAAGTGGCCGGAGAAGTGTTGCGAAGCACAGAAGCCGAGATCAAGCGCCAGTTGCGTAATCGGCATGTCGGTCTCGGCCAACAGGCGTTTGGCCTTCTCCAAGCGGCAGGCAAGCTGGAAGTGATAGGGAGGCAGGCCGGTGAGCTGTTTGAAACGGCTGATGAAAAGCGAGGGCGACATGCCGGCTTCGCGCGCCAGATCGTCGAGGCTAACCTTTCTTTCAGGCTTCTCGCGCAAGGATTCGACAACATGGTCAATCAGGCGCGAGTGCGTGATGGTGGCCTTGTGTGATGAGGCGTCGATTACGCCCATCAACAACGACACACAGGCCGTGTTCAGCCCGACGGTGCGGTAAGGGCTGGCGGGCTGCTCGTGGTATTTGAACAGGTGCGCGAAAGCCTGTTTGACCGCATCGGTTTTGGCGATCACATGGCAAGGCAGGCGATTCAGACGTGACCAGATGTCTTGCGCCTCGCGGCTTTTGAGACGCAGAAAGGGTTGGCCGCGCTGCGGTTCGCGGATCAACAGCCAGTAGACGATCGTGCCTTTCGGGCTGGCGGATATGCAGTGAATATCAGACGGCTTGTTGAGGTAGAGGTCGCCCGGCATGATCCGGTGCTCTTGCCCATTGTTCAGGAGGGTAAGCGCACCGCGCTGGCAGAGGCCGATCTCCAGACATCCGGCGTGGCGGTGGGTGCCGACCGGGGTGACGGCGTGACGGTAACGGCTGAAGCCAAGCACCGGGACCTCGTGCAGCCCCGCCTCGGCCAGATCAAGGGCACGGCGCTCCGGCGTGTCAATGTAGGTGACAGCCAGCTTCCTACCCTTCGCACACATGCGCTCGCTGTCCTTCTCCGTCCTCATGAGCGTATCCAAGTGTCCGGCGTCATGACACGGATCGTCCCAGCGGCTCGCTCAACCACATCTTTGTCATACGTCAACAGGACGGCGTCCGACAGGTGGGCAACGGAAACATAAACCGCATCCGCACCACGTAGAAAAAGGGTTGCTGCGAAGCATTCTGCGGCCCCCGCAATTTCTTCAGAAAGCGGTTGCCAGAGATGTCCTCTGAAACCACGTACCCAACGAGAGGCCAGACGTCCATGTCGGGGATCACGCGTTTTACGCCCGATTGTCGCCGCCACTTCAATGGGCAAAAGAAGCGGCGAATACAGGGTTGCGTGCTTCTCGGCTGCCTTCAACAAGCAAGCGCGACAGGTGGCAAAAAACGGATCATGCACATCCAGTGCTCCAACCCAGACATTCGCATCAATGGTCAGCCTTTCACCGCCTGTCGTCATTCAGCAAATCTCTGTTCAGTCGCGCATCAACACTCGTCTCGCTGATCTCGTCGGCCAGTACGTCAGCTTCACGTACCCACTCCTGAGCCCATTCGCCTCTCTCAGCAAAACGGACATTTTCAAAGTCATCCAGCGATACGCATCCTGCCAGCCACAACTCATAAAGCTGTTGCGTTACCAACCGAACAGGGCGCCCGTCCACAGAGCACTTCGACTTGACTTGTCGGTAGAGCGTATCAGAGATTTCCAACGTCATTTTCATTTCGCATATAGTTTCCCACATTCCCGTGTGTCTTGTCAATCTTCACAAACAATGCAACGATATTACAATTGCTATAAGCTTGTAGTACTTTTTTGCCCATTGCTTTATCATGAACACGTTACCGATGAGGAGGGATTATGCGCTTTAGTTTGTTTCTGGCAGTGGGAGTTGCGGCCTTGGCCGTAGGGCTGTACGGGTGCAGGAGCGGCGGGAAAGAGACCGGCGCGGTTTGGCGCACGGAAGAGTTTCAGACCGTGATCCACCACCTGAGCGGCGGAGCCGCTGTAGCAACGGTCACCAACGGGATGCTCCATGTGAAGGACCATGGCACACAGTCCGGGGACATGGTGGTCCAAGACCAGCAATGGCGCGCGTGTCCCGAAACTGGCGCGATTGTGGAGGCGCGCGTCAAAGTGGTGTCATGCAAAGGCATGGCCGGGGTGATGCTAGGCTTCTCGGACGGTAAGCACGAGGACATCCTGACACTTTACACCGACAAGATTGAGCTACACCACGCTAAGCTGACGCACGCCATGGATACGACGGTTGATTTTCATGTGTACCGTGTGGAGATCAAGAGCAACGACGTGAGCGTGGCGGTGGACGGCGTCAAGGTCATCGACGGGGCCGGGGCTTTCACGAATCCGGCGCACGCGGGTCGCAACCGCGTCAGTTACGGAGCGGGCAGCAGCGCGGCCATGGGAGAGGCGTTCTGGGACTGGGTGCGCTGGACCGAGACGCCGGTAACACTCAAAGCGTGGGAACATCCGGTCAAAGACGCGACGCACCATGTGATTTACAAAGAACCGGGGAAGTATGCCTGTTTCCCCAGTTTGTTGACTGACCCAGACACCGGACATCTCTACACCAGTTTCGGAATCAAGGGCAGGGCCACACATTTCGATACCGCAGACACGCGCACCGGCAGGATGATGAGCGCCGACGGCGGAATGACTTGGCGCGAGATCGAAAAGCTTCCGGAATCTGTGCGCTCCGACATGCCCGGGCCGACCTACACAGCGGCAGACGGCGCACTCGTGCGGATCGGGCATTACTGGCGGCGCTGGTATCCGATGGAACGGCTGGACGAGTTCAAAGGGCGCTACGACATCACCTACAGCAGTCCCGCGCGGGGCCGACAAACCAACACGTTCTCGACGCTCAGCGGGGCATACGTCGAACGTTCGGAGGACGGAGGTAAGACTTGGAAGCGACAGGACATCGCCGAGCTAGACACCTACGTTTCCGGCTCGTCCCCTTGGTCCATGACGCAGTTGCCGGACGGTACGGTCCTGCGGGCTTTCATGGTGCGAAAGGACAGCAAGTGCGCCGGTCGCGTGATGGTAGCCATCACTCGCGACGGACGCAAAGCTGATTTGGTCGACGTGATGGGCGATCCCGAGAACAAGTTGCAGTTCACAGAGGAGACGCTGGTGTACACCACCTCTAAGGGTGTGGTCTGGATGTTGACGCGCGTTCACGGAACCGGTGCGCCGATCTGGCAAGCGGTGTCCCAGGACGGCGGACGCACTTGGACGGCACGTCCGACCGAGATCGACGCGCGGAACACACCGCCCAGCGGTCTGGTCAAACTCAAGGACGGACGGCTAGTGATGGTGTACGGCTACCGTGACGCGCCCTCCGGCATCCGCGCTCTGGTTTCGGAAGACGAAGGGCTGACTTGGCGCACCGACCACGTGCTGGTGCTGCGTGATGACGGCGACGGCTTTGACTTGGGTTATCCGCGGGCGATCAAGTTGCCTGACGAGACCATTGTGGCCGTGTACTACTATGCCACAGACGACAAGGTGCGCCACATCGCCTGCACCCGTTTCAAGGTGCCTAAGTTGCCGCCGCGTAGCCGCGCAGTGCGCGGCACGCGGATTTAGGATTTAGGAGTTAGGAGTTGTCGGGATCGGGATCGCTATCGGGATCGGGATCGTTTTTTTAACGCAGAGACGCAGAGATTTTTGGGGGCAGGGCATACCGCAAGTCGCAAGTCGCGGGTCGCGGGTCAACCTCTCTGCCTTTGTGTGAGACTGAATTGTGTTGAGGGCCTCGCCCGCGTTGGTTGAATACAACGATTTTACATTTCTTTTTTCGTTGCTTTTTTCACGTCGCGAGTGTGGTATGCTGTTGTTACAAATGGTGGTAGGCGATCCGTGCAAGGGACATGGATGTGCGGGTGCTAGCTGGTTTCGCTTTCGGTCGGGCAAAAAGTTAAGGAGAGCAAACATGAACAAACGGACACTCGGAGTTGTGTTGATAGTGATCGGTCTCGCGGGGTCGATGCAGGCCGCGACGCGAGTCTGGCTAAGCAGCGTAGGCGGACTGTGGACCAGCACCGCCAACTGGCAGGACGGCATTCTGCCGGGATCCGGCGATGTCGCGGATCTGTCGGCCGCGACCGGCACGATTGATCTGACGGCCGACGCCACGGTCGGAGAGATTCTCTATAATCCGGCGGCCGGGGGCGGCACACCCAAGGTGCTGACGATCCTCTCGGACACCGCCGCGCCCGGCTCACGGACGATCAATTTGGCGACAACGCGCCGAATACAGGTTGCCGAGGGTGCGCAATTGATCGTACAAGCGGATCTGAAACCGAACGGTGATATGTACAAGAACGGCGAGGGCACGCTAATTTTAGGGCGCAAGACTTCTCCCTCCTCCACAACGCTCACATACTTTTTTGTCCAAGGCGGGCGGGTGATCTCGCACGGGCAGATGCTAAACCTCTCACCGCGCGTTGGTAAACCTGACCGCGCATTGCCTGGCATGGATCCGGAATTCATTAACGAGGATTTGCCTAACGCCCAGATTACGGGTAACACCTTTTTAGCTATGATGAGTGATCAGTCAAATCCGGGCAACGGGGTATTCACCCAACGTGGCGGCTATATCGAGCCTGGTGTCAATTGGGAAAATCGAGCTGCAATCGGATTTGCTGCAACGGGTGCATCGGCCGGAGGAACCGGCACCTACCACTTGGTCGGCGGAACGCTACGTGTAGTAAACAATCTCGCGCTTACCCTGAATAACGGCTATGGGGTGTTCAGACAGTCCGGCGGTACGGCTGACATTGATAATTTCGTACCGCGGTTAGGTCAGGTCCATCTGACGGGCGGCATATTCAAGCCAGACAGGTTCGACAACAAAGATTCTGCGACCTGTACCTTCTATCTGGGCGGCGGGCGGATAGAACCTAAAGGGGCGCCCACCACATCACCGGTACTAACCAGTCCATTGGTATTCTCGGAAATCGACGGTAACACAACATTCGATGTCGCCGCAGGGATCACGCTGACACTGTCCGGCGCATCGTCAGGCACGGGCGGTTTTGTCAAGACAGGAGATGGCGCGGTGACATTGAGCGGAGCGGGCAGTTATACCGGCCCGGTGATCGTCAGCAATGGCACGGTGAACATCAATCAGGTGATGACCGGCGGCAACGCGGTGACAATCGCCGGGGGCAATGTAAATCTCGGAAACGTGGCGGTCACCTACAGTTCGTTGATGGTGACGGGCGGCGTGTTCCAAGTTGCCGCGAACAGCGCGCTTTCCCTGACGGGCACCGAGCCCCGTGTGCGCGTATTGGGTAACGGCGCGCTACGGCTACAGGACGGCGCATATCTGCCGGGCGTGACAATACTGGACGTGTCGGAATCGGGCAGCATTGATCTGAGCGGGGGCGGCACGGTCAGAGTCTACCGCCTGATTCTGAACGGCGTGGAGCAGGCTCCCGGCCTCTACACCGCAGCCACCTGTGACGCGATCACAGGGAGCGGCACACTGATGGTCAACGGTGGACTGTGGACCGGCGCGGGCGGCGACGGCCTGTGGAGCACGGGAACCAACTGGCAGGCCGGTGTGATGCCGTCGGGTGCGAAGGCTGTGGCGGACCTCTCCGGCGCGGTCTCGGCCGAAACGACCTCGGCCACGCTGCTGCTGGATGTCGGCGGCCTCACGAACAGCCTGCTGGTGCTGGATACGGGCATCGCGGGCGCGGCGGTGACCAACGCGAGCCCGGCGGGCGTGACGAACACGCTGTACACAAGTGCCTCAGGCACCGTTCATGTGGGTGCGGGTGAAACGCTGGTGCTGGCGCACAACCTCTGCTTGATGGGCACGCTTTACAAGCGCGGCGAAGGCACGCTGGTCCTGGCCGGCTCCACTTTCGCGCTGCCGTCGCTGGTGTCGGCCAGTTCCACCATCACGCTCGCCGTCGAGGCGGGCACGGTGGTCGGGTGCGGCGCCATTACGAATGTGCTGGTCATGCCCGGCACGCCGGATCGAAGGGTCGCGGGGAGCGATCCTTCCTTCATCTTGGCGGATACGCCGCAGGCGGAGATTCGCGGAACAACCTTCCTGAGCGCCATGAGCTGGCTCGCGACCTCGCTGCATCCCGGCAACGGCGTGTTCACGCAGCTCGGCGGGACGATCGAGCCCGGCATCAGTTGGCAGACGCGCGCACAGATCGGATTTGCGGCGGCGGGCGCGTCGCTCGGCGGCACCGGCACCTACAACCTGGTGAACGGCATGCTGCGCGTGACCAATTCGTTTGTGTTGGCAGCCAATGCCGGCCGGGGCGCCTTCAATCAGTCGGGCGGCGTGGCCGACATCGACAACTTCGTGCCACGGGGCGGCGAGGTGCGGCTGACCGGCGGGCTGCTGCGGGTGGATCGGTTTGATAATGCGTCCTCCCTCTACTGCACATGGTTCCTGGGCGGCGGGCGCTTGGAGACCAAGGCCTTTACGACGGCCGCAGTGACGCTCGCCAGCCCGCTGGTGTTCACCGGCGAGAACGGGGAGATGGGCTTCGCGCTGGAGGCCGGTCGTTCGCTGACCCTTTCAGGCACGACGTCCGGCAGCGGCGGGTTCGTCAAGACGGGCGACGGCACGCTCGCGCTTGCGGGGGCCGGCACCTTGTCCGGGCTGGTGACGGTGAGCAACGGCACCCTGACGGTCAGCGGCTCGCTTGTCGGCACCAATGACCTGCTGCTGCTGGAAGGGAGCCTTAATGTCACGTCAACCGGCACCGCCAAGCTGGGGGCACTGGCCGTGACGAACGGCACGGTCGCGCTCGAGTCAGGCGTGGTAATCACCGCCGAGCGATTCTTCGTGGCCGGCGCGGAATGGCCGGCGGATGTCTACACGGCGTCGAACTGCGCGGCGCTGACGGGGGACGGCGTTCTGATCGTGGGTGCCGAACCCGGGCAGTGGACCGGCGCGGCCGGCGACGGACTGTGGAGCACGGCCGCGAACTGGGTGGCCGGGATCCTGCCGAACAGCCCGTATCTGGTTGCCGATCTGTCGGCGGCCGTTTCGAACGAGGCGCCGGTCGCCACCGTGGTGCTGGATCTCGCGGCCGTCACCAATCGGCAGCTTGTTCTGGCCTCGGGCGTTGCGGGGGCGATTGTGACCAACGCTTCACCGCAGGACACGACCAGCACGCTCTATCTGGCGAACAACGGCGTGCTGGATGTCGCGGCCGGTGAGACGCTGGTGCTGGATCACGATCTCTGCATCATGGGTTCGGTGCACAAACGCGGCGAAGGCACGCTGATCCTGCGCCGGAACACCTACGCGCTGCCGTCGCTGGTCTCGTCGGTCTCGGTCATCTACCTGTACGTAGACGGCGGAACGGTGATCAACGAAGGGGCGATGAACAACGTGCTGATCTCGGTCGGCAAGCCGTCGCGCCACGACGACATCGAGACGCCCGAGTTCATCGTGGCCGACACGCCGGGCGCGTCGCTCAGCGGCACCTGCTTCATCACGGCGCTCAACGCCTTGTCGTCTGAGCCGGGACCCGGCGTCTTCACGCAGAATGGCGGCACGGTGGCGCCGGGCATCAACTGGGGTGTGCGCATTGCGCTGGGGCACACCGCCGCCTACACAGAGGTCACCGGGACCGGCACCTACAATC
>Ga0116189_1002122_pt1 | contig 14920 bp, 25 predicted proteins | sample AD_JPNTR3_MetaG_FD_89895 | JGI IMG/M metagenome (GOLD analysis project Ga0116189, IMG submission 89895) | Active sludge microbial communities of municipal wastewater-treating anaerobic digesters from Japan - AD_JPNTR3_MetaG | ecosystem: Engineered > Bioreactor > Anaerobic > Digestate | place... | reverse complement strand
CTTATGAACAACGCTTGAAAAATGAACTGTTTCTTGCGGTTGTGAAAACTCTATTGCCAGTAAACGTATTTCTAGATGAGTCTCCACAATGAACGACAACGATAAGTGGCTCATTATGGCATTCTTATTGATGATTTTCGGATTGATGCTCAGCGGCTGGATGTGCCGGAATTTCATGACGATGTGGTGAACCATTATGGGCGATTTGACGAAGAATTTCTCGTTGTCGGAATTCATCTGCCGGTGCGGATGTTGTTATGACGATATCGAATTGCAACTGGTAAAGAATCTGCAAGTTCTGCGGGACCGGCTGATGGTGCCTATTTACATCAACAGCGGCTGCCGTTGCGCGAAGCACAATGAAGCGGTACGGGGCAACCCAAATAGCCAACATCTCTGGGGCCGGGCGGCCGACATTTCCACAACGCTCGATCCAGTGGTGGTGGCCCGCGCGGCGGCGGACAGCGGATTGTTCAAGGGCATCATGGTTTATGGCTGGGGGGTGCATCTGGATATCCGGCCCGGGAAGAAGTATTGGGCCGGGATATAGTACCCGTGGAGGATGCCATGATCGTCAAAACCAAAAAGGGCTGGTACGTCAAGTCGGAAAGCGGGAAAAATCTGGGCGGGCCGTATAAAAGCCGCGAGGAAGCCAAAAAACGGTTGCGCCAAGTGGAATACTTTAAGCATAAAAAAGGGAAATGAAATGCTGGCGGATTCGCCTGGCAAGGAAACCTTGCCACTTTTAGAGAACAGACTGATGGTCGAACGCCGAGACGCCAACAAACAAGAATTGGAAGATATCAACCGCCGCTTGGAACGCCTGGAGACTCGGGGTTCGGATACGGCAATCGCCAGCTTGCAGAAATTCGAAATGGTCTCCAATAATTTGAACCTGTTGCAAGGCAAAGTGGATGGCATCGTGAAAAAATTGGATTCGCTATTCGAGAAAGGATGCATGTTGGGGAAAATCCAGGAGGAAAAAATCATGGAGCTGAACAAAAAGGTGGAATACACCTTCCAAATATCCCAGGAGGCCAAAAATGAAACCCTTCAATTCCGCGTCGTGCAGTCGATCGTTATCGCCCTTTCAACGGCGTTGATGGTTGGCTTGGTGAATTATTTTTTCTTCCATTTTTCCAAGACATGATCCACATCCATCCTGATATTCCTTGCCTCCGGGCGGTGCGGCCCAACGATCCCCATGCGCACCGCCCTTTTTTTTGATCTCCCCCCTTGACCGCAGATCGTATTCGTATATAATACAAACGAATACAGGAGCATGGCCATGAACCCCAAAGAATCCCCAGAGAGCACGAAGAAAATTATCACCCTCCGCATCGAGGAGTGGAAGCTGTTCCTGCTGCGGAAAATCTGCGAGGAGGCCGGAATCAAGATGTCCACGTTGATCCGGGTGGTATTGGATTTGGTGATTTTTGATCCCAAAAACCAGATCGCGCAATTGGTCATCACGACGTGCCTCCATCCGGAAATGCGGAAAACCATAAACAAAGCCCAGCGGGATTATTTTAAAAAATTAAGCCAGGGGAAATAAAGGAGGGACCTATGCAGAAACGGAAGCGGTCGGGAGCGGAGGTGAAATTGTATTGTTTCCGGTGCAGGAAGCCGGCGGCGCACTTCTACCATGCGAAGGGATTTATCTGCTCCAAGTGCCTGAATATCCGGGCATTGGACAGCGCCGATGTCAACAAGGGAGGCGATCATGCCTGATTATGTCTTCAATCACCAAAAGATCATTCGGCTGAATGCCGAAAACGTAAAGAAGCTGAAGGCGGTGGAGATCATCCCCAAGGGAAACATGGTGATCATCGGGGGGATGAACGGGCAGGGGAAAAGCTCGGTGCTCGACGCCATCTGGTATGCGGTCACCGGGAAATCGGCCATGCCTTCCCTTCCGGTGCGGCAAGGAGCGGACAAGGCCACCATCGTATGCGAATTGGACGACTTAATCATCACCCGCACCATTACGCCGACCGGCGGAGGAACCCTGAAAATCACCAACCGGGAAGGGTTGCAATATTCGCGCCCTCAGGAGATCCTGGACAGCCTGTATTCCAAGATTTCCTTCGATCCGCTGGAATTCCTGCGGATGAACAAGAAGGAACAGATCCAGTGCATCAAGGATTTGGTGGGCTTGGATTTTTCCGACTTGGACAGGAAATATCAGGAAATATACGAAAAGCGCACCGAGAACAACCGGAAGATCCGGTCCTTGGAAGGAGCCCTGGCATCCATCCCCTATGCCGCCGATGCCCCCGAGGAGCCGCTGGATGTCGTGCGCATGGTGGATCAATTGGCCGAGGAGGAAAAGCGGGAGCGGCAGCAATTGTCGCTTGCCCAAGAGTTGGAGGAAAAGAAGAGAAAAATCACGCTGTGCCAAGAGAAAATCGATCAATTCCGCGCCCGGATTACGCAATTGGAGGATGAGATCCGCCGCAGCCAGGCGGAAATCGTCCGGTGCGAGGAGGAACAGGCCTCCTTGCAGCACACCATCGATTCCATCGAACCTTCCCATGCCGAAGAAATCCGGCAGGCGATCCGCAATGCCCAGGCCATCAACAAAAAGGTGGAGAACAATCAGCGCTACCGCCAAATCCAAGAGGACCTGGAAAAGACCCGGGCGTGTTCCGAATCCCTGACCCAAGCCTTGCAGGACCTCGCCAAAGAGCGGTTGAACCGGATCAGCAACGCGAAGATGCCGATCCCCGGGTTTACGATCAACGAAGAAACCCAGGAGGTGTTCTATTTGGGCGTACCCTTCGACCAATGCGCTGCTTCGGAGCAGATGCGCGCCAGCATTTCCATTGCGATGGCCTGCAATCCCACGCTCCGGGTGATGCGGAGCAAAGATGGTTCGTTGTTGGACCATGAACGGCTGGCGATGATCGCGGATATGGTGCGCCAGAATCATTATCAATTCTGGCTGGAGCGTGTGGGAGACGGGGAAGAGTGTTCCGTGATTATTTCCGACGGAACCGTGGTTGAGGAACGGGAGGCGGACCATGAATTATCTCATTGATAAATACCCCCATGTGGATCCCAGCCTTCCGTCGGAGGACTATCACCGGTCCGATCCCGTTTCCAAGAGCCTGTTGGACGCCTTGGGCAAATCCTATTGGCATTACGAAATGACCCGGAAGGGATTGCTGGAGAAGAAAAGCAATGCCTTCGACATCGGCACGGCATTGCATCTCTCCGTGTTGCAGCCCCATTTGTTCGACCGGCAAGTGGTTTGCGGCCCTCCCGACCGGCGGGGCAACCGGTGGAAGGAAGTTGTGGAGCGCAACCCGGGGAAGACCGTCCTGATCGAGGAAGATTACAATGAAATCTTCTCTCTGCGGCAGGCGTTGGCGGACCATCCGTTGGCTCAACGGATTTTGGGCTGCTCCTCCAAAGTGGAATGGAGTTATTTTTGGCAGGATTCCCATACGGGGATTCCTTGCAAGTGCCGCCCCGACCTGACCATTGATCCCGATGGATGGTTTGAGGAAGGGGTGTTGGTGGATTTGAAAGTGGTCGCGCCGGATAATGGAATTCCGGATCGCTTCGCGTATTACATCGAAGAGTACGGCTATGACATCCAGGCCGCCTTCTATCTAGACGGGGTGCGCCAGGTGACGGAGAAACCATTCAGTCATTTCCTGTTTCTGGTCATCGAAAAGGAAACCCGGTTGATTTCCCTATTCCATCTGCCCGCCGACCATGATTACATCAGCGGCGGACGGCAGCGGTATGTCAAGCGCCTATACGCCTTGCGGGAATATCTGGATAATCCTCCAGAGTATTTAGGGTATCCTACGGTCATCCAGCCGGTGGAATGCCGGGGCTGGTACAAAAAGGCCCTGGAAGGAGGCGAACTGAAATGAGCAATCCCCCCGATGCCATCAAGGGAATCGTGCAGCCGGTTTCTCCGGTTCCGTCCCTTTCGGACAATCCATTCGCCATTGCGGCGGCGGAGACGGCCAAAGCCATGGTGCTGGCCAAATTCTATCATGCGATGCAGCATCCCCGGGACAAGGCCTCGGCCCGCCTGAAAATCTTGGAAAATTGCCGCCGCCCGTCCTTCGCGGCTCAATGCCGGTATAAAAAGCCGGTCGGCAAGGGGTATGTGACCGGGCCGACCATCCGGTACGCCGAAATGGTGTTGCGGTGTTGGGAGAATATCGACATCCAATCCCAGCTGTTGTACGAGGACCAGCGGACCAAATATTGGAGAATCACTTGCCTGGACCTGGAAACCTGTCTGAGCTATTCCCGGGATCTATCGATCTCCAAGGTGGTGGAGCGCAAATCCGCCAAGGACCGGATCGTCATCGACCAGCGCGTGAATTCCTTCAAGGAACCGGTGTATATCGTCCTGGCTACCGAGGACGAGATCCTGAATAAGGAATCCGCGGGAATCAGCCGGGTGATCCGTAATGACGGATTGCGGCTCGTCCATGGAGACATTGTGGAGGAGGGGTTGATGGTCGCGGATCAGACCCTGGCCAATGAATTGGCTGAAGATCCCACGGTGGGATGGAAACGGATGGTGGATGCCTTTTCCACCATCGGGATCTATCCGGAGGACCTGAAGGGATACATCAAGCGGGAATACGGGAAGAACGATTTAACCCATTTGAGCGCGTCGGTCATCCAGGACCTGCGCGGCATCTACCAGGCCATCCGCGATGGGGAATCCAAGTGGTCAGATTATTTGGAAGCAGGGACTTCCTCCACGGATGATTTGACCGGCAAATTTTTGAATGGAAATAATCCCTCTCCGGAAGATCTTCCAAAACCGGCGAATATGCCCTCTACGGCACAGGAGTGATCCCATGAAATGCTACATCCCCCTTATTACGGCAAAAGACGCCAAGTTTGGCGTGGTCATGGCGGTATTCCAACCGGCCAACGATGCGGATCCAAAACCAGGCCAGCTTTTCTTTCCCGTATTCTTCGGAAAAGAAGCGGCCGCGGCGTATCTCGATATATTGGGAAATATCGACGGGGACCGCGAATGGAATATGTTGGAATTGGATATGAATCTATTTGAAATGGATAGGGAGGATAATCCAGAGGCCGCAACCGAGGAATGAATCCATGACCCGGCAAATTCAATTCTTCGTCCCGGGCACGGCCCGTCCCGGAGGATCCAAGCGGGCTTTCATGAACAAGCGCAGCGGGAAGATCTGCGTCGTGGAGGATTGCCGGGACAATAAAAATTGGAGGGCGGATATCCAGACCCGGTTTTTGCAAGCCCAAGGGATGTCTTTCGGAAGATCCCCCGTCCAATTGGAATTGCAATTTTTTTTCCAGCGTCCCAAGAGCCATTACGGGACCGGGAAAAAGGCGGAATGCGTCAAGTCTTCCGCGCCCCACTATCATGCCCAAAAGCCAGACGCCACCAAATTGATCCGGGCGGTGGAGGATGCCTTGACCGGCCTGGCCTGGCATGACGATGCCCAGGTATGCAGGCAAATCGTGGAAAAGCATTGGTGCGGCCCCGGAACCCTCATGCCCGGCGTGTGGATTCGGATTCAAGAACTGGATGGAGGCGGCTCGATCCCCATACCCCTCTAGCCCTTGAGCTGCCTCCTTTTTTTTACAAAATCAAGGAGATCAAAATGGGCCGAGTGTACAGCGATCCCCCATGGTTTATCGAAAGAATTCCCAATGAGGAATGTCCCTTCGCGATTTGCCGGACGGACGAAGACGGGGTGAAGCACGATATCGCCCTCATCCCCGATTATCCATCCACCAATCCCTCGGACCGCCGGTTGATTTCGATGGCCCCCGAATTGGCGGATGCCATCGACGAATTACTTCCCTGGATCAGCGGAATGCTGGATATCCTGCAGGATGTCGGAGTCCGGTTGCAGGTGGAAGATTACAGCAATTTGGACCGGTTGATCAAATTGCGGAATCAATATACGGAGGAAATCCCAGCATGCGATCCCGATTGATCCGGCAATATCATCTCCGCGAAGAATACGGCCGGTTCGGCCTTCCGGCTTTTGTCCAGGCCGCCTGCGATGCGTGGGACCGGTTGATTGCCGGTGGCGCATCCGAAGAGGATTTATCCGCCATCCGGACCCTGTGCTACCTCCGGATGAAATCCGATAGGCCATTTCATGCGTTTTTGATTGAATTGGACTATCTCTGGCAAATTCAGGGCGGTAAAATGAAATGTCTTACGCTACCTCCTCCCTCGTATCAATAATTGTGCGCTTGTCTTTTCCTTGGGTTTGCATGGGGTTTCTATCTTTGCAGGGGGACAGCAGGGCAATGGTTATGACATACGGGAGAAGCCGGGCCATAACGATAGGGGGGAATGGCAATGGGAAAGGGTTTAAGGTCCGTGTTCCGGGGATGGAACATGTAGCCAACCTTGAGGCGGAAAAAAAGGTGCTCGGCGCGATGATCCGGGATCCGGAATCCATCACCCAGGTTTCGGATTACCTGGATGCCAACGACTTCTTTCACCCCCCGCATCAAATCATATACAAAGCCATCATCGAGATTCATTTCCAGGGGACCCCGGTAGACCTGGTGGTTCTCGGGGAATCCCTGGAACGGAAAGGGGAATTGGAATTGGCGGGAGGGGCCTCGTATATCGCCCAGCTCCCCTTTTCCGTGGCCTCCTCTGTCAATATTCACTATCATTCCCAGATTATCCGGGAGAATGCCATCCGCCGCCATATTATTTATGAAGCCATGAAAGATATCGATCTGGCTCCCACAGAAGAAATCTCCCATTTATCCGGAAGATTTCTTCGCCGGTTCCAGGGATTGCAAAATTGCCTTCCGGGGACCGGCGCCTTCCATGTCGGGCAGATTCTTCCGGATGTCATTCAGAAAACGGAGGCCATGGTGCAGGAGGCTATGGAGGGGAAGCCCGCGCGGAAAGCGGTCACGACCGGCCTGGTGGATTTGGACCGGTTCACCGGCGGAATGGACCGTGGAGAAATGATTGTCCTGGCGGCCCGCCCCTCGGAGGGGAAAACGGCACTGGCTTGCCGGATCGCCTATGAAGCTGCGCAGAATGATTATCCCGTTTTGTTTTTCAGTCTAGAGACTTCCAAAGAAATCCTCATCCAGCGGACCTTGTGCGGATTGGCGCAAATTTCGATCCAGGATCTCGTGGAAGGCCGTGTGCAGACTTCGGCCATAGAGCGGATTCAGGAGGCCCGGAAGAAATTGGAGAAAATCCCCCTTTATGTGGATGATGGATCGGGCAACCCGAACGGGCGGAATGTGGAATCCATCCTGGCCCGCTGCGAGCGGTTCAAGTTGTTGCATCCCGAAACCGGGCTGATCATCATCGATTACCTGCAACTGATGCGCAACCAATCCCGCAATACCTACGCCTCCCGGTATGAACAAATCACCGAAATCAGCAACCACTGCCAGTCCCTCCCCCTCCGCATGAATTGCCCCCTGCTTCTTCTCTCCCAGCTTTCCCGGGACGTGGAAAAAGAGAAACGGAATGAACCGCGGATGTCCGACTTGCGGGATTCCGGGGCCATCGAACAGGACGCCCACCAGATTTGGTTCCTGTCCCGGGAACCCAAGGTCGCCTTGGGGGAAATCGGGCCGCGCAATCTGACGGTGGCCAAAAACAAAAACGGGAAGACCGGGAAATTGAAATTGCAGTTCATGCCCCAATATTTGTGGTTCGAGAATTATTCCTTGGGAGAAGAATCCAATTGGATGGATGAAGAAGAAGAGTGGAACCCTTTTTGAAAGGAGGCTGCCGGAATGATCCTCATGAATGAAGAGCAAGAGATCGCCCAATACCAGCGCACCATGAAGCGGATTCTGAAGCATCCCGTACGGAAGGGCCGGTGCCAGTCGTGCGGCCTTCATTCCACCCCCTTGTTCCGGGTGGCGGATAAGCGGTGGTGCCAATCGTGTGTGCGCCGTCATTTTGAATCCAAAACAGGAGTATTGACATGAACCGTGTATTTTTATTAGGCCGGTTGACCCGCAATCCGGAAATCGCCACAACGACCAGCGGGAAGAAATGCGCGAACTTCAGTCTGGCGGTCTCCCGTCCATATAAAAACAAAGACGGGACATACGATTCCGATTTTTTTAATTGCACCGCCTGGGGGCGTTCCGCGGAGTATGCGGAAAAATATTTACACAAAGGGCTGGCTGTGGCGATGGAAGGAGAGCTCCGCCAGGATAAATGGGAGGACCAGGAAGGCAAGCGCCGGGAAAAGGTTTATGTGAATATCGCCAAAATCCACCTGCTCCCCGGAACCAGAAAGCCGGACGGGAATGGGGCTTCGCCAGATGCCGGAGAATTCCCAGGGGCAGAGGCGCCATCCCTGGAACTGCCCATGGATGCCGAAGAGGACAATTTGCCCTTCTGAACGAGGGGTAAGGGAGGATAACCCGTGGAAATCAATCTAGAACCCTTGACCCGGTTGAACCGCGATCTGCGCCAGGCCGCCCTGACGTTGAGCAAGGCGGAAGTCCGGTTTCTGGTGGACATGTATTACATGGTCCAGGAATGGCGCATCCAGTCTGGGAATCGGGTGCGCAGCCTGCGGGAGACCGGCGAGCCCCATGGAGTCATTGCCTGGTTTCATGGACAATCCCATATCTTGGAGAATCAAATTAAAAAGGCCCTGGATTATTATTCCCAATCGACATGGATTGGGGAATGGGCGCGCAGCATTGTGGGGATCGGCCCCGTCATCGCCTCCGCGCTGGAGGCTTACATTGACATCGAGAAGGCTCCGACGGTGGGACACGTATGGCGGTATGCGGGTTTGGACCCAACATGCGAATGGAAAAAGGGAAATAAGCGTCCTTGGAACGCCGGATTGAAAACCATCTGTTGGAAGATAGGAGAAAGTTTCGTTAAGGTATCCGGGCGGGAGCATGACATTTACGGGAAATATTATTTGGCCCGGAAGGAATATGAGCAGGAAAAAAACAAACGGGGGGACTACGCTGACCAGGCCATGAAGAAATTGGAAAAGTTCCGGATCGGGAAAGACACCGATGCCTACAACTGGTATATCAACGGCCAACTTCCGCCTGGCCACATCCATGCCCGCGCCAAACGTTGGGCGGTGAAATTGTTCCTGGCTCATTGGCATCATGCCTATTACCGGATTCAGTACGGATCCGATCCGCCCCTGCCTTATCCTATTGAATTTCTGGGCCATGAGCATTATATTCCTCCTCCGAACCTTGAATGAGAGCGCCAGCCATTCTATACGAGGGTGCCAAAAGTAGTGAGCGCCAGCCATTCTATTAGAGGGTGCCAAAAGTAGTGAGCGCCAGCCAGGTAACTGGAGAGAACCATAAAGGGAAAGCGCCAGACATTTAATCCGGGAGAACCATTCGGTATGAGCGCCCATCCAACGATCCCGAGAGGGCCAAATCAGTAGAGAGTGATTTTCATAGCCATGCTATCAAGAGAACCATAGGTTGAAGCGGGTTTTCAGGCGCATTGGATGGGGAAAAAATAGGGGCACAATTTCATCAATTGGCGGTATTTGTTGTACAGGCTCCAGTCGATCTGGGGTCCGGGGAGGGAATCCGATTTTAACCGGATCGCGAAGTAATCTTCATCCCGGAACGTGCAAGAAGGGATGGAATTCCAAGCCCAGCTGCGGTACACATGCGCCGGGATGAAGCAATAAAATTGCCGGTCCCGGGGCGAGACCTCCAACGGCTGGCAATCGGCCCACCGGAACCAATTCTCCTTGAAATAACGCAACTCATTTTCATAGAAAAGATAGCTGCGCGGAATCATCACCCATTCCGCGGTTCCGTAGCGGTTCCTGCTGGAGAGACCGGGCGCTTTTTCCCGGTAAATCCGGAACTGGTAGGAATCCGCCGGATTCACGTCCCTGATTTCCGGCGCCCTTTCTCCATCCATCCAATACCACCCCGTCGTTTCCCGGATCAATTTGCCGTTCATCCAGGTCATGGGCGGGATGTCGAATGAATCTTTTTCATGAAGGGAGTCTGAGTTTGACATGATTGCTCCTCCGCATTTATAGAGCCCGGCCAGCCGGGAGGCATCGCAGCTGGCGGGCTCCATCAAGGCGGAGGTGCTCCATCAAGGCGGAGGTGCTACCGCCTATATTTTAGCATAATCAGAGCTCTGGGAGTAGGGCTTTCAGAACATTTTTCGCATACCCCCGCCGCTTTCCGGGCGTCCGTGAAACTAATGAACGGCCCATAGAATTCATGGCATTTCGGACATTTTCTCCAAATCGTTCCGTTCCTCGAATTCACGAACAGGTGGGCCTGGATCTTCTGGGGCTCCGGTGGATTCATGGCACTCCTCCTTGGGGTTTGGAATCGCTTCTTCAATTTCGGCGTCCGGGAAACGGGAACAGAGATCTTCCCATTCGGCAGGAGAACGCGGCTTATACCAGGTTTGGCGGATTCCGAATCCATACCTGTACCCACGGTCTTTCAGCCATTCAATAATCTCCGTCCCCGGATATTTGTTAAACCGGATTCGCATGCTTTCCTTTCCGGAATTCCAGGAAATGCGGATTTTCAAATCGTCCGGGCGGGGCACATAGATGGGAGATCCGGGATAATCCTTGTACACATAGAATTGATTTCCGGGCATGGGCCGGATACGGTAAAATGGATTAAAGATATGGCGTGTTCCCATATACTCCAATTCAATCAACTTCCCGGCCGGATGGCGGCACAAAAGGCTTGGCATGGCTTCCACTCCATCTTTGATCCATTCGTATCTCCACTCCATATCATGGAGATCCTGATAAAAAAACAATACTTTCCGGAAAATGTTGCGGCGCACTTTGACGCCATACGGAAAATCCGCCAACAATAAGGGATATCCGAATGAGGCGAATTCATTGGTCATCCATGAAAAGGGCGGTGACAAAGGATACACCAGCTCCAGGCAAATCGCGTAATGTCCTTCCGGGATACTGGTATAAAACTCATTTTTCCCCAGGGACAGAAGCAATTCGCGCTTCATTAATTCCTGCCGGATTAACCATTTCTTGAAATCTTGCGCGCACATATTCTCGGAAGCTTTCAATTCCTTGAATTCGATCCGGTGGTCGATTACGGGGATGTGCTCCCGGAAGATGGCCTCCAGATCGCGCATCATCTGCAGCGCTTCGGTTTCGTAGAATTTTTCCGGATAGCGGTTGATGAGATCCAGGCATTTTTTCTCGTATCCGTCGGCATCCCGGACCGGAAGTTTGGGTTCATCCGGGGCATAATGAAGACGCTTGGATCCCTCGGAATCCCCGATCCCATCGATTACGTAATGGAAATGCCCGATATCCATCACCATGCGTATCCACCGGTTCAGACTGGCGGCGATTGACTTCTTTCCGATGAAGAAGAATACCTTGCCTTGAAACGATAATGGATAATACGCCATGCGCTCACCCTCCTGGCCTAATCGGCCGCCGCGATGATACTTCTCAGATTCCGGACCGGGTCTAACAGGAACAAGAAAAACGACCGGCGCTGGTAGGATGGGTCCAGCCTGGCCATCCGGTTCTGCCGCGATTGCCATAAACGCAATTGCTGGCGCGCCCGGGTTTCACTCCGGTGCCGGGAACAAAAGATCAGACCGCTCAATGCCTGGGGATCGTTCACCGAGGCAAGAATCCGGCGCTTGTGCATGTCGGCGTATTGCTCGCCACGGTTTTTGTGCGGACTGGATACCATAATGTAATACCGCATAGTCGATGAAGGGATGGGGCAATAATATTTCTTGGACAAATCAATCAGATCTTCGTCCGTTTGGGGGAAATAGACTTCTTTCATGATCCGTTACCTCCCGGAATGCGGGGAAGCGTCCGCCAGCCCAGCGCTCCTTCCAAGGTTCCTCCCGGTCCGGAATATTCCCCGGCGGTTAATTCATGCCATCCCGCGCGGCTCTCGTCTCCCGGGGGAGAATGCCAATATCCCGGCAGAGGGAATTCGCTCCACGGGAACATCAGCAAAACCGGGGTGCCGTCCCGGGGGGCGGTCTCTATCGGCTGCCATTCGGTCGCCTCAGAAAGACTTTTCTGCAGACGGGAGACTTCCTCTTCGAAGGCCTGAACCAGCTCGGAATACGCCACCAGATCGATGATCATCAGGCTTCGCTCGTAAAGTTTCTCTTTTATCTCGTCAATCCGCTTCATCTTTTTTCTCTCCCTCCTCCTTTTCTTCCACATCGAAGTTGAAATAATGGGCTCCGTTATCCAGGAATGTGGCGTTGACAATGGAGTAAAAATCTTTCCGCTTGCCATCCGGCTCGGCGATTTTCATGTATAAATAATAGAATCCTTGCAGGTGCCGGATTTTCCCGCAGAGTTCCCGGGTCTCTTTGTGCCGGACATCCAGTACGTCGGAATCCAGCATCTCCCAGAGGGCTGGTCCGAAATCCACCCGGTTCCGGACCGGATACAACCTCGTCTCATAATTATTGGGCTCGCCTGAATTTGTGATTAAATCGTACCCGTCCATGGCAATCTCCTAGTTTTACTTCCTCGGGGGAAGGGGATGAGGGGCTCATGGTCCCCGTGGCCCGGGGCTTCCTGCGAAGCTCCGGGACGGGAACAATCAACCCTGGAAAGCACAGGCCGCCGTTTCGCTACGATCCGGCTTGCGGGCGTTTCTTTTTTGGAGGAATCCCAAAGATTTTTTTTAAATCCCCCCATTGAACCGGATTTACGGCCGGATCGATGATCTCGATTCCTTCTAGTTTTTCTTTTTGATCCTCCCACCAGGAATGAATCCAACGGCAGACCATTTCCGCGTCGTACCGGGACCAAAACATGGCGAGATATTGACGGTCAGGATCAGGAGCCAGGCGTCCATCCTCCATGAAGCGGAGGTTGGTCCGGATGCCGTACGCCCGGCCTGGCCGTTTTACCCAAAACCAATCTTCCTTGCCTAATTCAGCCACGTACGGGCCCTCCAGGGAGAGGGGATCGTTGATCCGGAAAATCTGCCTGATCCATTCTCCGTCGTCGGCGGTAAAGCACAATCCGCAAATTTCCGAGTTCAACCAGAATGTCTTCCATTCCTTTTCCCTGGTACCCGATGATTTGTAATAAATACAATATGCCATCGCGTGCTCCTTGATGACCGGGGGAGGGGGTCACCCGGATTCCGGACCCCCTCCCCTTCCATAACTATTCGATCTCGTAGTCTTTGTATAATCCAAATGGGCCTTCTTGAATACTTACCCGCGCTGATAATTTGAACAAAATAGGATCGTCGTAAGTTTCCTGGCCGTCATCCTCCAGATAGGCCAGGTGTTCGACGATGGAACAGGTGGCGTTGCGGATTCCGGCTTGCTCGACCAATTGTTCCATCCGGAGAAACCGTTCGAAAACCGCATCATCCACCTCTTCCGGGGTGCATGTGATGAACCGGATGCGCAACTCCTCGTATTCCGTCCCCTCTACGGTCAGCTTTTCATACGGGCGCATCCCGGTATTTTCGAGAGGCGCGAACAACAACTCCCGGAGAACCTCAATCATCCCCGCCCGGCTCAATAGCCCCCGGCGCAATTTTTCCCGTTGCAGGCCGGTGCCATTTTCTTCGATCCACCGGCGGAGATACTCATTTTCCTCCTGGATTTTCCGCTCGGCCTCGGCCTTTTCCTTTTCCCGGGCTTCCCGGTCGGCCCGCGCTGCCGCTTCGGCCTGGGCCTTGGCGGCGGCTTCCTCCTGGCGGTTTGCTTCCTCGCACTGGGCCTTCGCCGACTTCAACTTTTCCGCGATGATGGGATCTTGGCTAACTGCATTATAAATCAAGGAAAATCCCGGGCTGGGGATGCTCATTTTTTCCCAATCGATCCCCGCCTCCTGATACTCCACGCCCTGGTAGTACCGTTTCACGTACCGTACCGGTACCCCTTCCTTTTGGATATTCTGGCGGATATTCCAGAGGTAATTATAGAATTGCACCTCCATATCCCGGCGGAGTTTAATCCGCTCGTTCAAGACCCTCCGGATGGTGTCCAGGTCGCAATCCAGGGCATCAAAAGTCAGGTATTCATCCGAAAACGAGGGAGGGCGCCGGATGATAAACGAACTATTAAGCACATATATTCCGTTTCCCTCCGAGTCGTTGTAATAATGGCTTTTCAGTAATTCTTCGCGTTCCTGCTCATTGAGCGAGGAAATGTCCACTGTTCCGGTAATGCGCCCGAATTTCGACCGGCCTGCCCGGATCGCCACATCCGGCTCTACATCCACCGCCACTTTGATTAACTTGGTTGACATGATCTCTCTCCTTCTCGGCTCTGCGCCGATTTCTGTGATGCCGGCGTGAAGGGATCAATACGTCGGCTGGTAATACGGATTGATGTATTTCCGGACCCACTCGGGATCCGGGTCTCCGTATTCAATGCTCTCGTCGGGAATGCCCGCTTTGCGCAGGCTTTTCCCTTGAGGACAGAGCGTAACATGATACCGTTGCATGCCGCAGCGTACGCAATGGCTCATAGTAACGATCCGGCCATACCCAGTATCACAGGGACTATGGAGTCCGGATGACCATTCATGGCCGCCCTCCGGGCACTCGGGGCACTCGGGCTCCGGGTTGAGGATGTCGAACGAACAATCGGAGTCGCTGGGGAGGGAACCAAGGAAATCGTTAAGAGGAGTCCGGCCGAGGAACTCGGCGAGTTCTTCTATATCAGTCCCCTCAGGGATTGATACGCTAAACCAGGCCAAAACCACGCCTGGAGTAGAATTTTTGTAGGCGTTCCGGATGATTTCGAGCGCACGCTCGCGCGCAGCCTCTTCGATCATAACCTCATTGTTTGCTACCACTTCGATTTCTCCAGGAGGATAATCCTGGAGAAAATCACTGACAGTGACTTTGAGTTTCATGGCGCACCTCCATTTTCTACCCACGCCGGAGCGGGGCAATGTAACCGATTTCGTAT
>Ga0116189_1002091_pt1 | contig 15068 bp, 12 predicted proteins | sample AD_JPNTR3_MetaG_FD_89895 | JGI IMG/M metagenome (GOLD analysis project Ga0116189, IMG submission 89895) | Active sludge microbial communities of municipal wastewater-treating anaerobic digesters from Japan - AD_JPNTR3_MetaG | ecosystem: Engineered > Bioreactor > Anaerobic > Digestate | place... | reverse complement strand
TGAGCCCTCTGGGTTGGAATCTCATCATGAGCAGCAGCAGCGCGCCGTACATGAGGTTCCGGTAGTTGACAAGTGGGCGGAAGATCTCGGGTGCTAGGCCGAGCGCCAGCGAACCTAGAATGGCGCCGCGTAGGGTACCCAACCCGCCGAAAACCGCCATAGAGATAATGCTGATCGATGTAGGGAACCCGAAGTCGCGTGCGCTAATGAAGGTCATGAAGTGGGCGTACAGCGAACCCGCGATGCCAGCGTAGGCTGTGCCTATGGCAAAAGCCGCGATCTTAAACCGAGCGCTGGGTATTCCAAGTGACTCTGCCGCTTCTGGGTTTTGTCCCACTGAACGGAGAGCCAAGCCCAACCAGGATCTGACTAGCCGCCTATCAAACCATATACCCAGCGACACGCAGACGATCACGACGACCAGGTATTCAGGTTTCGTAAGGGCGCGGCCGAATACCGATGGGTACTCAATCCCTCCGACTCCCAGTGCGCCTCCGAAGAATTGGCTATACTGAAACACCGAGACGACTACAAAGTTGATGCCGATTGTCGTGATTGCGAGCGAATCGTCGTGCAATCGTGTGCTTATTGCACCCAGGATAGCTCCCACAGCTCCTGTGACTACCGCAGCCATCGGAAGAGCGAGCCAGAAAGGTACACCTGCTTTGACTGATAGAAGGGCAGAGGTGTACGCGCCAATTCCGAAGAATGCAGCGTGCCCCAGCGAGACTTGGCCTGTGTAGCCTGTGATGATATTAAGGCCCATGGCCAGCATCATGAAGATTCCAACCGTGATTGCTATCGTGACTTGATATAGTCCCATGTCTGCTCACCTCCGTCCGAACAGGCCATGGGGCCTGAACAGCAGAACTAGTATGAGGGCGACGAAGGCGATGGAATCACGTGGAAGTATGAGCCCTGCGGGCGATATAACGAGGAATGTCTCCACAAGACCCAGGATGAGAGATGCTACTACAGTACCCCAGACGTTGCCCAGACCGCCCAGCACTGCGATGGCCATTGCCTTGTACGCAGGTACACTTCCCATGGTCGGGTACACAGAGTTGTAATAGAACCCTACCAGCGCGCCGGCAGCCCCTGCAACCGCTGAGCCAAGAAGGAAGTTCAGCCCGACTGCGCGATCGATGTTGACGCCGAATGCCGACGCAGTCTCGAAGTCCTGCTCAGTCGCTCTCCATGCCAGGCCAAGGCGGGTTCGGTGGATGATGAACCATGCAGCGATCAACAGCACCACCGATGCGATTAGGACCACTAGCTGATTGCCGGTCATGTGAGATGTCTCGAATCGGTCAAGTCCGAATGGCGCCCGCACCGGAAGGGGAAGCACGTAGGGGCCCGCCACTAGTCGGAAGAGGTCTTCCATGAGCGTGAACATGCCAATGGACGCAATGAGGGACACGACTTTCGATTCGCCCAAGAGTGGCCTGTAGAGCCATCTCTGCATGAGCACGCCTACCACTCCACATCCGAGCATGGCAAATGCGGTCACTACGGCGAGATTCGTACTGACGCGTGACGCCAAAACCGCCAAGTACCCCCCGAGCGCAAAAATGCCCGCATGCGATATATGAAGGATTCGCAAGACGCCGTAGACCATGGTCAGGCCCAGCGTAATCAGGGCGTAGATCATCCCCATGGTTGCACCGTTGGCCAGCTGCTGCCAGAGCAATTGTGATCACTCCTTACTGGAAGCGAGTTGAACAAGAGCTGGCGGCGCCTCACGTCCGACCGCTCGCCGGCTGTGAAACGCCGCCAATAGACGGCTCTCTACTTGTCTGGTGGTGTGATGATGGCAGGGTCGCTGACCTCGCCATAGTAGCGGAATTGCCCATCCTTGACGACCTGGGCCTGTATAGGCTTGGTGCATTCACCCAATGCGTTGAACCCGCTGATTACTCCGGTTGCGCCGTCGAAGTTTCGGGTCGAGGCGATCGCATCGCGTATTGCTTTCGGGTCGGTGGACTTCGCCCGCCTGAGAGCGTCGGCGATAACCAGGAAGGCGTCGTAGTTCGAGGCTCCTACCATGTCCGGCTCCATTTTGTAGAGCTTCCTATATCCGTCGATGAAGGCTCTCGCTGCCGGGCGTGCGTCATCTCTGTTCAGGTTGGTGACGATGATTACGCCTTCGGCTGCTTTGCCCGCAATCTCGATGAACTTCGGAGAATCGAAGCCTTCTTCGCCAAGGATCTGGGACTTGAGACCCATCTCCTTGGCCTGCTTGCAGAACTGGGCCGCCTCATTGTAGTACCCGCTGGTGAACACGACATCCGGATTCAGCTGACGGAGTCTAGCTAAGTAGGGGGTGAAGTCCATCTCACCAAGGGGATAGAGAGTCTCCCACACAATCTTGATCCCGAGCTGAGCTGCTCTCGCGCGAAAGCCTTCAGCAAGGGCGCGGCCAAAATCATTATCCATGGTCATCTGACAGGCAGTCTTGGCTTTCAGAAGCTTGCCTGCAACTTCGCCTGCAGCGGCGCCCTCTATTGGGCCCAGCATCCCCACGCGGAATACGAAATCGCCCGCCCTGGTGATATCGGGATGGACCGCAAACCCTGCTACCATAGGGAGCTTAGCCTGCTGGTAAATGGGAGCCACAGCCCTCATCGGGGCACTGTAGGAACCGCCGACCACGGCCGCGACCTTGTCCTGTTCAATCAGCTTGGCTGCCACCGCCACAGCTTCTTTTGCATCGGCCCGGTCGTCGTAGATTACCAGCTGGATCGGACGGCCGTTGATGCCGCCTGCGTCATTGATCTGCTTTACCGCAAGCTCTACAGACTGCCTGACACTGAGCCCGTCAGCAGCGGCGAACCCGGTGAGAGGAGCATGCAACCCGATCTTGATGGGATCTGCACCCATAACGGACACGGCCAGAGAACACACGACGAGACCAGTGAATGCGATCAAGAGCCACCTGAATGGATTCCGCATCGTTCGGCACCTCCAAATCTGTTTTGTGGACGATCCGCTTTCTCCATGATGCAGACGTATTGCCTAGATGAACGGCAAGACACCTCCCGTAGCTAGCCCATCAGACGCACCTCCTCGCGGTACAAATCACGCTGGTGTTGAGCGGCGGGTCTGAGCGTGAGCAGAGGCGATGGGCCCGAGCTGCAGAATCAGAACCCCTGCGACTACTGTAACCGCTCCAACGATCTGTGGCACCTCCATTCTCTCTCCAAGAATCAGGTATGCGAGGATTGCTGTGGCAGCAGGTTCAGCCATGCAGATGATGCTGGCATGACTGGCCTCGATATGACTGAGCGCCTTGACATAGAGTGCATACGCGCCGAGCGTAGGGCCCAAAGCCAGGGCAACGATCAACCCCCATGCCTGACTTGGCAAACCCCAGAGCTGGCCAAGGCGAGCCGCCGAGAACAAGGCGAGGAACAGACTACCGAAAACCAGAGCGTATAGCACAGTGGTCGATGATCTGTACTTTGACAGCGACCGCTTGCTAAGGATGGTGTAGGATCCATAGGTGACGGCAGCTGCGATTCCCGCTGCTATTCCCGCGGGACTTGCGACGAGGCGCTTTGGATCATAGCCGCCGGACACGAGGAAGCAACCGAGAAGCGTCACGATGAGTGAAAGCCCTTTTGACGGGGTGAAGTGCTCTTTGAAGAGAAGAGAGGCTGCAATGGTGACGAAGATCGGAGATGTGTACAATAGGATTACGGCTGTTGTTGCGGAGGTTCGGGCAATTGCCTCGAAGTACGATAGATAGTTGAGGGCCACTCCGACAAGCCCGAATGCGATGAAGAAGGGCATGTCCTTTGTGTCTATGTGGAGCGCAGCGCGATTCGTGAAGAACAAGGTGATCAGGAGCACCGAAGACGCAATAACGCCTCGCGCGGTCACGAGAACGACGGGGTCTATCTCGTATCTATAGATGAGCATTGCGAATATGCCCAGGGTTCCCCAGATCGTGGCAGCCATCAAGGCCAGAATATACCCCAGAACCGGTCGGCGTTGCGGATCATGCCCGGTGCATTCTGCGTTTCGGCAGAATCGAGACCCGACAGGATCGCCGGACCCCTCAGGCAATAGGCTCTCCGATGATGAAGCAGTGCGGTCGCCATCACAAGATACGGAAACCGGCGAACATTCGCCCGATAGCGGACTGCTCAACGTGCCCCCTCCTCGATCAACCACTCACGGTTGTACGGGAGATAGACGATAACTGTCGACGATCACCGCTAAAGGACATGTTTCTTGGGCTGCATATGCTACTGCTTCTAGTGCGACCTGTTCGTCTGACTCTCCGGTCTGCTACGCGCCCAGCGCGGACATGGCCTGGGATCGCATGACAGATGACTCAGGTGGAATACGCAATCTGGTCTGGGTGATAGATAGCTCAAACAAGTATTCTGCGCTGTGGGCGCAATTCCTGCGAGAGCAGCCCTGACGGCTTTGAAGGGGTATCAGTGGATCGGATCAGTCATATGGCTGATCGGCCTTGTTTGACCTCATGGCTCGCTTCCGCAATACTATACTTAGTCACTGTGAGAATCGCCATTGCATAGTCTCGAAAGGCGGTGTTCTTGTCATGCCGGATCATCTCGACCGTTCGCACATCGGCTGTGTCGCAAGTGTGCCGATTTTCCGAGACTTGCCCCGCGATACTCTGCTGCAGTTGGCTGCGGCGGTGAGGCACAGAGAGTTTGCTCGGGGTGCGCTTATTGCGTCCTATGGTGACCCTATCGACAACCTCATAGTAGTCGCATCGGGGCGGCTGAGGTTAGTGCACACGTCCCCCTCGGGGAGGGAGCAGATCGTGCGCGAGGTCGGTCCCGGTGAGTTCCTGGGCGAGCTCGGACTGGTCGCGGCTGCGCAGTATGATGGAGACGTTATCGCCGCCGACGACACTCGGGCCTGTATGCTCTCAAGGGAGGCGGTCCGCCGAGCGATTTCGTTTGGCCCCGAGGCGTCGATGCGCCTCATTGAGTCGCTGGCCCGGAGGTTGGCCCGGGCAGAGCAGGTAATGGGCGATCTGGGCGCCCGCGATGTTGGCCAGCGTCTGGCGGCGGAATTGGTCCGCGCCGCCCGGGGCGCGTGCGAGTGTTCAGGGAGGCGTGAGTCCGACACTGTGATACTGCCTGGCCCGTGGTCGGAGGTGGCGGCCCGGCTGGGGACTACACCCGAGAGCCTCAGCCGCAGGCTGCGCACCTTTGAAGACGAAGGACTCATATCCCGTCCCGCTCTTGAGGCCGAATCGGACCTCGATGGGGCCCGGCGAGTTGTCATCGTTGATCTGGACCGGTTACGCGAGATCGCCGGCCTGTAGGCTGCTGGGTCAGCATGCATGGTGACAGTATGTGGGATGTTGAGGGCCCCATCGGGGTTCCCAGGGGTCCTGTTCATTTCGTGGCAGGTTTTCCGGGCAACCTGCTCGGATCCTGCCTGGTTTGGCGGGCACTAATTGTCTGAATTCGTGTCCCTCTCCCGAGTCTCCCCTGGAAGTCTCCCAAATGGGGTTTGAGCCCCCCAATAATCACCATATCGGCTGGGTTTCGTCCGCGGCCCATCAAAACCGAGCACATTCTAAGCAGGACCGGCGGAAAACCGGGCACAATCCTTGCAGGCTCGCTAACTACCTGCTAAACACGGTTTTAGCGAAACGACTGCTCCAGGCCGCTTTCTCCTGCGGCCGAGATCCCCAATGGCAACACTGCTTGACGCAAATCAATGCGTGGCCCACAGCGAGTGTGGCACACTGTAATCGACAGCGCAAACGCTGATCGAAGGAGGTTGTTCAGATGTCAGATATCCGTCGTGAGATGATTATACTCTCGGGTCTCAATTGTCCCACGTGCGCCGCTAAGCTGGAGAAGGCTGTTCAGTCCACTCCCGGGGTGACCGAGGCGAAGGTGGTCTTTGGAGCAGGCAGTCTCAACGTTGAGTACGATGCCGAGGTCGTGTCCTACGAGAAGATCGCCGATGTCGTATCGAGAATGGGCATGGCTGTGACCGCGCGAGTACCTGGGTCAACCTCGAGGTAAGGGCCATGAACCTGTCTACCGTGAATTGGCTGATGATTGCTGTCGCGATAGCGGCGGGCGCTCCCATCGCGAAGGAGGCCGTGACCAAGCTGCGGATGCGGCAGTTCAGCATCGCGCTCCTCGTGGTGCTGGCCTCCATCGGAGCCGTACTCATAGGCGAAGCGTGGGAAGCTGCGGTTGTGACTGTGCTGTACGTTTTGGGAGGTTGGCTCGAATCGCGCACCCTGGCGCGCACCCGCTCTGCCCTGAGAGAATTGGTGGACGCGATGCCGCGCACAGCTAGGGTGCGGCGCGGCGACGATGTCGTGGAAGTGTCAGCCTACGAGGTAGTCAGGGGCGATATCGTAGTGGTCCGCCCCGGCGATCTGGTTCCGGTGGACGGCGAGGTCGTCGCGGGGAGCGCCTCCCTCGATACGTCGTCGGTGACGGGAGAATCGATGCCCATGGAGGCCGGGGTGGGAGCCCGTGTGACCAGCGGCTCAGTCTCTCTGGGAGGCTACCTGGAAATCCGCGCAGAACAGGTAGGCGCCGACACCACCTTCAGTCGGCTCATCTACCTGGTGGCCGAGGCAGGCGAGCAGAAACCCAAAGTCCAGCGCACGCTGGATAGATTCGCTCAGTGGTATACCCCGTCGGTAATCAGCGCATCTGTGTTAGTCTACCTGATCAGTCGCGATATGCATCTCGCTCTCGCGTTTCTCGTGATCGCCTGCCCCGGCGCCCTGGTGGCCGCTGCACCCGTTGCCATGATCGCCGGGCTGGGCTCGTCCGCCCGTCGCGGTGTGCTGATCAAGGGCGGTGAACGCCTGGAGCGCATTGCCGGCATCGACACTGTGGCATTTGACAAGACAGGCACCTTAACCTTGGGCAGGCCCAGGGTGGTGGCGGTAGATGCCTTCGAAGGATCGACGCCGCAGCAGGTTCTGGCAGCGGCCGCCTCCGCCGAACTGCGGTCAGAGCACCACCTGGCATCTGCGATACTGGCGCGGGCGGAGGCCGACGGGGTCGATCCCCTGCCTGCCCATGATTGGGACCTCCGTCCGGGCCAGGGAGTGGTGGCCGTCACCGAAGACGGGCGGCAGGCAGCCGTCGGGAATACCGCTCTCATGAAGGCACTGGGGGCTGCTGTCTCGCCTGAGCAGCTCGCTGCCGTGGAAAGCCGCGAAGCCGAAGGTGAAACAGCAGCTCTGGTATCCCTCGCGGGCCGGGCAATAGGCCTAATCGGAATAGCGGACGAACCCAGACCAGATGCTGCGATGGCCATAACTGCCCTGCGTGATGCGGGCATCGACCGGATCGTGATGCTCACAGGCGACAACAGGCGCGCCGCTCTGCATATCGGCGCCGTCCTCGGCATACATTCCGACCACATACGTGCGGGCCTGATGCCCGACGAGAAGGTAGGCGCTATCCGCGACCTGCAGGCAACCGGAGCGCGAGTGGCAATGGTCGGCGACGGCATCAACGATGCACCGGCACTGGCAACGGCGGATGTGAGCATAGCCATGGGTGCCTCGGCAACCCGGGCTGCCATGGAGGCGGCCGACATCGCTCTGATGAGTAACAACCTGATGAGGATACCCCATGCCATGTCGCATTCTCGGAGAATACTGCGGGTCGTGCGCCAGAACGTAGCCCTGGCCGTGGGAGTGGTCGTGTTCCTGCTCGCAGGCGTGCTGGCCGGTCGAGTGCATCTCGCGTCAGGCATGGCTGTGCATGAAGCCAGCATACTTGCGGTCACACTCAACGGAATGCGTCTGCTGAAACAGCCTAGAAGAGGCTGATAAGTGAGACGCAGACTCGAGAATGGCAGGCCAAGCCATCGGCAGGTAAAGCCGTATCGATAGCGAAACACCAAGCCAATAATCTGACTCCGAATGAGCCTTTCGGGAGGCGATGGCGGATGGCTGGGGACCGAACAAGGCAGATTAGGCGCGTCGGCGCACTGATCCTGGTGCTGCTGCTGATCATAGCAGCGGTTGTCCTCGCAAGGTGGGGTAACGCTGGCAGAACGATCACCTCTCGCACACGGATCGAGGGCGCGTCCGGAGACGATGCCGACAGTCGCGCGCCCGAGGGGGTCGACGGAGATTCGTGCGCACCGACTGGCTGAAGGCCGTGACAAGCGGCCTGGAAGGCCGCACGGTGGCGCCTGACACTAGTGCACGACAGATGCGGAGGGGAGAGCGAAGATTCTAGGGCACGCTATGGGCCACAGGACCACCGGATAGGGTCCCGCGCCGTTCGGTACCTACGTGTTCGACACAGCCGGTTATTGGCCCGTCCTACTCGTTTTCGGGGAGGTTTTTCGCTCAACCTCCTCGGATTCTTGGTGGTTTGGTAGGTACAAATTGTCTGAATTCGCGTCGGCAACGGCGCTACCTTTCTCCGGAGTCACACCTGCGGCAAATCTGCATGTAGAGGCCAGTTACATAATATGGAGATCCTTGCGGGTCCCCCGAGTCGGCCGGAAAGGCGCTCGGACGGCTCGCGATCTACTAGGAAACCCCAGATTCGTGTGGCCTATTCCCTCTGAGCGTCAAAACCTCCAGCATTCAAAGGAGGTGCATCAGGAAACCTCCCACAATTGTTGTAGGTTCTCCGATCCCCTGCTAAACGGCTGTTTCGCTAAAGGGCTGCGTAGAGCCTCTTTCGCTTGCCATGTGCGCAGGGAATGTACTATGGAATGCCGCGAGATTCCCGATCCGTCCCGTGCGCCGTAGGTTCTCCAACAGGCCACACAGATCCTTGCCCAACCCGGCTCTGGCTACTCGGGTCTTGTCGCGCTCGGAAGCCACTGGGCATTACCGAAGTGCCCGATCTGGTTAATCTCGTATCTCAACTGCGGAAATCGTCATCGTCCGTGACCGGCGTTCCTCCACAAAATGGCCGTATTGCCGCCAACGGACCATGTTATACTAAAGGATAGCCGCCACGCCTCACTGCGCGGCGACGGACCGGGTGTTTTCGCGACGCCCGGTCCTCAGCATAGTTGTGGCTAATGAAAGGTGAGGACGGATTGAGTCACATGGGAACAATCAACGCTGGGCAGGGGGCCGGCGCAGTTCAGTCTGGCGCCCATGATCGGCTGGTGTTGCCTGGTGTCGCCCGGGTCGGTCGCCGTTTGGGCTGGGGAAGGAATCCGGAGAGGATTCCGTTTCCTAGCTGCCTTGCGGCCTGCCTCAGGTACATCGGCGACTATTACCCATGGCTGCCTGTGCGGGAGCACAGCATGGACGGTCGCCTCGACTACTCCTACATCCAAACCATGGGCGTGACAGGCATGGCCTTCGGCCTTCTGTGGGGACCCGGCTGGACCTCGGGCAACGCCAACCTCATGTCGATTGCCGACCCGGACGAGATTATAGATCGCGCCTTCCGCGCTGCCGGGCGCTCATGCGAGACTATGTGGAGGACAGACAAGCCCGGCGACAGCGACGCTCTCCGCCGCACGCTGGTCCAATCCCTCGAATTGGGTAGACCTGTGCTCGCTTTCGGCGTGATCGGCCCGCCGGAGTGTTGCATAATCACCGGATACGACTATGAAGAGGACGCCGTCATCGGCTGGAGTTTCTATCAGGATGACCCGCGATTTGCACAGGGCGTGGAGTATGAGCCCAACGGCTGTTTCAGGCTGCAGAACTGGGCACAGAACACTGCGGGCCTAATCGTTGTGGGCGACAGAACGGACCGCGGCGCCCGACCATTCGATTTTGCCCAGTCGGCTCTCGCCACTCTGAACTGGGCGCTCCACGTAATCCACACGCCCGACGCGCACGGTCGAAAGAGTGGACTGGCTGCCTATTCGGCCTGGGCCGAACAGCTCATATGCGATTCGAACTTCGCTATGCACGACGAGCAACAGCTCTGGCAAAGATACGCTGTGCACGACAGCGCAGTGGACACATTGGCCGAATGCCGCTGGACCGCTTCGCGCTTCCTGACCTTGATGGCAGATGCAGTCCCCGAACTATCGGCGGCCCTGCTCGTGGCGGCTGAGTACTATCGTCAGGAGTACAGCCTGATGCTCAGGATATGGAGCCTAGTTGGCGGGAGGGGAGATCCCGAGGCTCACACCAGATTCGCCGACCCCGCGGTGCGCCGCAGAATCGCCGGGATCGTGTTGAGCTGTCGCGACTCCGACGCTAGAGCTGCCGGGATGATCAACCAGGCTGTGACTGCGCAGATCACGCAGTGCGGGCGTCAGGGTAAGCCGGCAAACGGCACCCCGCGGTTGCCTGGTGCCCGCGGTTGACCCGCAGATATGTCAAGGTTATGATTGTATTCGGGGTTTAGCACTCGTTATCGTTATGCAGTATGGCTCGGTATACAGTATGGCTTGGTATGACGTGGGGGTGACTTGATGTTCAGGATCATGGAGAAGCGCCTCCTGGCGCCAGCTGTGCATCAGCTGGTGGTGGAAGCACCTCTCGTAGCGAGGAGAGCGCGCCCGGGCAATTTTGTGATTGTTAGGACAAATGAGAATGGTGAGAGAATTCCACTCACCATCGCCGACTATGACCCTGAGAAGGGGACTGTCATGCTGGTGGTCCAGGAAGTTGGCAAGAGCACGATGGACATCGGCATGATGGAGGCAGGCAATTCGTTCACAGACGTAGCAGGCCCGCTTGGACAGGCCACTCCGATCAAGAAGGTCGGAACAGTAGTAGGTGTGGCCGGCGGAATTGGCGTGGCTCCGCTCTTGCCGCAGATAAAGCTGCATAAGGAGATCGGCAACCACGTCATTACGATTGTGGGCGCGCGCACTCGCGATCTGCTGATCCTTAAGGACGAAACCGAACAAGCCAGTCATGAAGTGATATTCGCCACCGACGACGGCACCTTCGGATACCACGGTTTCGTCACCGGCGCCCTAGAAGAGCTGATCAAGCAGGGGCGGCAGATCGATGAGGTCACCGCTATCGGTCCTGTGCGCATGATGCAGGCCACCTGCAATCTGACTCGAAAGTACAACATCCCGACCATTGTCAGCCTCAACGCGGTCATGGTGGACGGCACGGGGATGTGCGGATGCTGCAGGGTTACCGTGGGCGGCGAGACCAAGTTCTCCTGCGTTGACGGCCCTGACTTTGACGGGCACAAGGTAGACTTCGACGAACTGGCGTCAAGGCAGGCCTTCTTCCGTGATGAGGAGAATCTCGCACGCGAACTGGCCGAACAGAAGAGAGGTGGATGCAGGTGCCACGAGAAATAGTCGACAGAGCGGAAATGCCCAAGCAGTCGCCTGAGGAAAGACGGTCCAACTTCCGCGAAGTGGCACTGGGGCTCGACCCAGAGTTGGCGGTGCGCGAAGCTAAGCGGTGCATCCAGTGCAAGACCAGGCCGTGTACGAAAGGATGCCCGGTCGAGGTGGAGATTCCCGAGTTCATTGCGCTCATGGCCCAGGGCAAGTTCCAAGAGGCCGACGCCAAGATCAAGGAGAAGAACAGCCTCCCGGCGATCTGCGGTCGCGTGTGCCCCCAGGAGAGCCAGTGCGAAAGCCTGTGCACCCTTGGCAAGAAGTTCGAGCCTGTGGCTGTGGGTGCCCTCGAGCGGTTCGCTGCCGACTGGACTCGGGAGCATAATCCCGAATCCGGCTGCGAGAAGGCCAGCTCCGATGGGTCTGCGCGTTCGCTCTGCGCTGCGGCTGATGGGGTCAAGCGGCCGTCTGCCCGCATAGCTGTAATCGGCTCCGGCCCCGCCGGGCTCACGTGCGCAGCAGAACTTGCGCTCATGGGCTACGAGGTCGACATATATGAGTCTCTCCACGAAACCGGAGGAGTTTTGCGTTACGGCATACCCGAGTTCAGGCTGCCAAAGGCAATTGTGAACCAGGAAGTTGACTATGTTCGCAGCCTCGGCGTCCGCATATTCACCAACGTTCTGGTTGGGACAACTCTCGACCTAAACGAGATGCTCGACAAGGGCGAGTACCAGGCGGCGTTTGTCGGCACGGGCGCTGGGCTACCCTACTTCCTCGAGATCCCTGGCGAGAATCTGAACGGCGTCTACTCAGCCAACGAGTTTCTTACGCGTGTGAACCTGATGAAGGCCTACAGATTCCCTGAGTACGACACTCCTGTTAAGATCGGCAAACGTGTTGTCGTAGTTGGCGCAGGCAATGTCGCCATGGACGCGGCACGCACCTCGCTCCGCCTGGGCGCCGAAGATGTCAAGATCGTCTACAGGCGTTCGCGTACGGAGATGCCGGCGCGCTTGGAGGAGATTGAAAACGCCGAAGAGGAAGGCGTGCAGATGTTCCTGCTCACCAACCCGGTCCGGATCATCTCCGACGGCAAGGGTGGAGTCGGCGCGATGGAGTGTATCAAGATGGAACTGGGCGAGCCCGATGCCAGCGGTCGCCGGCGTCCGGTGCCTGTACCCGGTTCTGAGTTCACCATGGACGTCGACACTGTCATAATTGCGGTAGGACAGGGCCCCAACCCGCTGCTGGCCAGGGCCACTCAAGGTCTTGCACTCAACCGCAAAGGGAACATTGAAGTTCGTGACGAATATGGAGCGACGAGCATTCCTGGCGTGTGGGCGGGCGGCGACATAGTAACCGGGGCCGCCACCGTGATCTCTGCGATGGGTGCGGGAAAGCGAGCCGCCAGGGGTATTGACATCTGGTTGCGTTCCCAATCTTGACTGGAGGTGTAGCATTCTGTGTTGAGCGACATCGAGATTGCCCAGTCCACTAAGTTGCGCCCAATCCTGGACGTTGCACGAGACGTGGGCCTTGCCGAGGACGATCTGGAGTATTACGGCAAGTACAAGGCCAAGGTATCGCTTAAGACCTTTGACAGACTGATCAATAGGCCCAACGGCAAGCTCATCTACACGACCGCAATTACCGCCACCCCGGCCGGAGAGGGCAAGACCTGCACGGCTGTGGGAGTCACCCAGGCCCTTGGCAAGCTGGGCAAGAAGGCCATGGTTTGCGTGAGGGAGCCGTCACTCGGGCCCACTTTCGGCGTAAAGGGCGGCGCGGCCGGCGGCGGTTATTCCCAGGTATTGCCAATGGAGGACATTAACCTTCACTTTACAGGCGATATCCATGCTGTGAGCACAGCGCATAACCTTCTGGCTGCTATGGTTGACAACCACATCCACCAGGGCAATGAGCTCGGGATCAACATCCACCGGGTTGTGTGGCGCCGTGTGATGGACATGAACGAGCGCCAGCTCCGTAACATCGTGTGCGGTCTCGGCGGTTCTTCCAACGGCACTCCGAGAGAAGCCGGGTTCGACATATCGGTGGCATCGGAGATCATGGCCGTATTGTGCTTGGCGTCCAGCATGACCGATCTCAAGGCGCGACTGGGTCGTCTCATCGTCGCCTACGACCGCGAGGGCAAGCCGGTCACGGCTGCGGATCTAAAGGCTGTCGGCGCCATGGCCGTCCTGCTCAAGGATGCCATCAAGCCTAACTTGGTCCAAACCGTCGAAGGGCAGCCCGCGTTCGTGCACGGCGGGCCGTTTGCGAACATCGCCCACGGGAACAACTCGATCATCGCCACACGCATGGCGCTGAAGTTGGCCGATTACGTGGTCACTGAAGGCGGATTCGCCGCCGACCTGGGCGCAGAGAAGTTTTTCGACATAGTGCACAGGTTTACCGGGCTCACCCCGGATGTCGCGATTCTCGTGGCGTCGGTGCGCGCCCTCAACATGCACGGCGGCGTGCCCAAGGCCAAGGTCGCCGAGACCAACTTGGAGGCCTTGGAGAAGGGCTGTGCCAACCTCGATAAACATATCGAGAACCTCAAGAAGTTCGGGTTGCCGATTGTAGTGGCCATCAACAAGTTCCCCACTGACGAACCTTCTGAGATCGACCTTGTGAAGAAGCACTGCGACGCCATGGGCGTGCGCAGCGCGATATCGGAGGTAGTCGCACGCGGCGGCGAGGGTGGAATAGAGTTGGCCGAAGAAGTCCTGAAGGCGCTTGAACAAGACCCGAACAACTTCCATCCGATTTACGATCCTGAGATGCCCATCAAGACCAAGATCGGTATCCTTGCCCGGGAGATCTACGGCGCTGACGGAGTGGTCTACACACCCTCAGCCGACCGCGAGATCGCCCGCATGACCAAGCTGGGTCTGGACAAGATGCCGATATGCGTTGCCAAGACCCAGCATTCGCTCACCGACAACCCGGATCTTAAGGGAGCGCCCACCGGATGGGAGCTCACGGTCAGGGAGATAAGGGCGTCGGCGGGCGCAGGATTCCTAGTTGCCCTTACCGGTGATGTGATGACCATGCCCGGCCTGCCCAAGGTTCCGGCGGCCGAGGGCGTCGACATCGACGAAGACGGTAAGATCGTAGGCCTCTTCTAAACGCTTGGAAACACGCCAGCGCCACGCGAGCGCCACGCGAGCAGCACACGCAGAGCCTGGGCCCCCGGGGATTTATCCTCCGGGGGCCATTTGGCTACCCACCCATACGTCCTACCCCGTGCCTATGGCCCGGCGTTGCCTGCTGTGCGTCACTTAAGGCACGCCCTTCATACTATATATCAGTCTGCGGGCGGGGCCCGCGGTCGGAAAACTCGCATGGGAGGAGCGATCGTAGTGGAAAGCGCCCAGTTTGTACCGGGTTTTCGGGGGTTTTTCGCCTGGAACCTGGCTTTGATCCTCCTGGGTATCATCGTCATCGCGGTGTTCTGGTTCCCGTGGTAAATTAAAGGCTAGAGGAGGACACGGATATGACCGTCGGCGATATCGTCAAGGCGGACCCCGATCCGGGATGCTTCCCGTTCTTCGGGTTCGGGTCATGGGGTATGCTTCTAATCTTGCTTGCGATAATTGTGCTCGCCGCGTTTCTGCCGAGGTTCGGGTGGTAGTAACTCCCCAAAGGACGTGCTAGCGCTGCATTTGCGGTCAGCCGTGCCTGGCAAGGCACGGCTGATCACTGCGTGTGCTAATAATGCCCAGCTAGACGCGGCATCAACCGCCAAATGGGACAGTAGATAACCGATTCGGGAAGAATGACATTGTTCCCTCTGCCGGCATACGATATACTTCTGATATAGTGAGTCATCACTT
>Ga0116189_1002087_pt1 | contig 15079 bp, 17 predicted proteins | sample AD_JPNTR3_MetaG_FD_89895 | JGI IMG/M metagenome (GOLD analysis project Ga0116189, IMG submission 89895) | Active sludge microbial communities of municipal wastewater-treating anaerobic digesters from Japan - AD_JPNTR3_MetaG | ecosystem: Engineered > Bioreactor > Anaerobic > Digestate | place... | reverse complement strand
CGGGATCGTCGACCCGCGACCCGCGACATTCGACCCGCGACGATCGACAGGGACGCCCGCGTTTCCGACACCGCAGGTCGCTTTTCTGGGTTTCATGGTTTCAAGGTTTCTGGTTTCAAGGTTTCAGGGTTTCTGGGTTTCATCCAAATCGGGGTCGGGGTCGGGATCGCTATCGGGGTCGCGGGTCGACATAAGGTCTGACGGGAGAAGCGGGCGTCCCTGCCCCGCGTGGCAGGGCGGTTTCCCCGCAAACCGCCGCCGGGCCATGCGGACGCTTCGGGGATGCGTCCCTACCGGTTGGCGGATGCCTTGGGTGCACCGTAAAACCCAAAGTTTACGGGGCTTTGCTAGAACTCTACCCGTTCAACTGCTCCTTTTGGGTTCAATGCCCCTTGGTTGTTGGTGTCGCGCTTGTCATCGGTAACGGGGCGCATTATACTTCTGACTTCAGCGGATCGGGTCGGCTCAACGCGGTGCCGACGTCGAAAACGGGAAACAGGACATGCGCAAACTGCTGGTTATTCAGGTCGCCGGATGGGGGCACGCGTTCTCCGAACGTCATGGCGTTCGGAGGATCGCGGGGTTGCCGGTCTGCTCTTCGGAGGCGGTTTTTCCGGCACTGACCTGTGTGGCTCAGGCCGCGTTGCGCACCGGGCTCGATCCGGCCGGGCACGGGATCCTCGCCAACGGTTTTTTTGACCGGACCCTGCGCAAAGCCTGGTTCTGGGAGCAGGCGGCCACGCTGGTTGAGGGGCCGCGGATTTGGGAGGCGTTCCGTGGCTGCGGCGGGACTGTGGGTCTCGCCTACTTTCAGCAGAGTCTCGGAGAATCGGCGGATCAGATCCTCTCGCCCGCGCCGATTCACAAGCATGGCGGCGGGATGATCCTGGCGCATTACAGTCGTCCGCCGGACTTGGAAGCGCGGCTGACCCGGGCCGCGGGCGGCCCGTTCCGCCTGTGCCGTTATTGGGGGCCGCTCGCGTCGGTCGGTTCTTCGGAGTGGATCACGCGGGCCGTGGCCGCATGGCTCGCGCAACCGGACGCGCCGGATCTGGTTTTCGCGTATCTGCCCGGACTCGATTACGATCTCCAGCGGTTCGGGCCGGAGCATCCGAAAAGTGTGCGGGCGCTTACAGTGGTTTGCGCGGAAATCGAACGGCTCTTTGCTGCGGCTCGCGCCAACGGGTATGAGGCCCTGGCCTTCGGGGATTACGCGATCACGCCGGTGACGCATGGCCCGGTTTTCCCGAACCGTGCGTTGCGTGATGCGGGGTTGTTCGCCGTGCGCGCGGTCCGCGGCAGGGCGTATCCGGATTTTTACCAGAGCCGCGCTTTCGCGCTCGCCGACCACCAGATCGCGCCGGTGTTCTGCCCGGACCCCGTCGCCCTGCCGCAGACGCGGGCCGTTCTGGAGACGCTGAATGGTGTGGACCGGGTACTGGACTCGGCAGAGCAGGCCGCGCTCGGGTTGGCCCATGCGCGCGCGGGCGAACTGTTGCTGGTGGCGAAACCCGGCGCATGGTTCGCCTATCCCTGGTGGACCGATCCCCGTGAAGCACCGGATTACGCGGGTCATGTGGACATCCACAACAAACCCGGCTATGATCCCTGTGAACTCTTTTTCGGGCGCATGCCGCTGCGGACCGGCGCCGCTGCCGACCGCATTCGCGGCACGCACGGACTCACCGGCGCGGGTTACGAAACCGCATGGGTCTCGACCGTGCCGTTCTCATTCAAAACCTTGCCGCTTTTGGCAGCATCCATTCGGGCGTGGCTTGCCGCATGAGTAACCTGATCCAGAAATTTACGGTTTCGTATCGGTATCCGGTGTGCTTTACACGACGGGTCTTCGATCCGTCCAACCAGACTCTGGCCAAGATACTGAAACCGTCGGCCAGCGGCCGGGCGCGTGCGTTGGTGGTGGTGGATGCCGGGGTGGCCGAAGTCGCACCGGGGCTACCCCAGCGTATCGAGCGGTACTTCCGTCTGCGTTGCGGGAAGATCGATCTGGTGCGCGCTCCGATGCGTGTTCCGGGCGGAGAACAGGCTAAGAACGGGTGGGCCGGGGTACGCGCGCTGATGACCCTTGCCGCGGAAACCCATCTGGACCGGCACAGTTATCTGGTCGCGTTGGGCGGTGGCAGCGTGCTGGACATGGCGGGTTTCGCCGCCTCGCTGGTTCACCGCGGCCTGCGCCTGATCCGTCTGCCGACCACCGTGCTGGCGCAGGGCGACGCGGGCATTGGGGTGAAGAACGGCATGAACAGCGGGGAGGTGAAAAATGCGGTGGGCACCTTTGCCCCGCCGTTCGCGGTGATCAATGATTTCGACTTCCTGCAAACCCTGCCGCAGCGCGAGTGGGTCAGCGGCATCGCGGAGGCGTTCAAAGTCGCGATCATTCAGGACCGGCGCTTTTTCCGTTTTCTCCTGAAGCATGCCGTAGCCTTGCGCGGGCGCGATCAGGCATTGATGGAGACGCTTGTCCGCAAAACCGCCACGCTGCACCTGCGCCATATCGCCACGTCCGGCGATCCCTTTGAATACGGCAGCGCGCGGCCGCTGGATTTCGGGCATTGGGCCGCGCACCGGCTGGAGAGCCTGTCGAACTTCACGTTCGGGCACGGCCAGGCCGTAGCTGTCGGCATCGCGCTCGACAGCACGTACGCGATGCTCAACGGGCTGATCTCCCCCTCGGAACGCGACGCCATCCTCCAGGGGTTGACCGCGAGCGGGCTGCCCGTCTGGACGCCGCTGCTGGAACGGTCTGGCGCGAACGGCGCGCCGGATGTGCTCGTCGGCCTCGAACAGTTCCGCGAACACCTTGGCGGCAAACTCTGCGTCACGTTGCCCAACCCGCTCGGCGCGAAAACCGAAGTGCGCTCGATCCGTCTGCCGCTCATGCGGAAGGCCATCGGCTTACTGCGCCCCGGTGAGAGGCGCATGGAGAAATTGGGAAAGGCTTGATTTTTACGGCTTGCTGCCGGACGTATCAATAAAAGAGCAGTTGAACCTTCAACTCTCTTTGGTTTCAAGGTTTCTGGGTTTCAAGGTTTCTGGGTTTCAGGGTTTCTGGGTTTCTGGTTTCATCGGGGTCGGGATCGCTATCGGGGTCGGGATCGTCGACCCGCGACCCGCGACATTCGACCCGCGACCCGCGACATTCGACCCGCGACGATCGACAGGGACACCCGCGTTTCCGACACCGCAGGTCGCTTTTCTGGGTTTCATGGTTTCATGGTTTCTGGGTTTCATGGTTTCATCCAAATCGGGGTCGGGATCGCTATCGGTATCGGGATCGCTATCGGGATCGGGGTCGACATAAGGTCTGACGGGAGAAGCGGGCGTCCCTGCCGGTTGGCGGACGCCTTGGGCGCACCGTAAAACCCAATGTTTACGGGGCTTTGCTAGAATTCTACCCGTTCAACTGCTCCTTTTGCGTTGAGTTGAACTTGATTGCGGTTGTTCCGGCCCGCTTTTTACGATAACGTAAGGGCGTATGGGGTGGCGGGGCAAAACGTTGGGAGGCAGCATCGGCTCGTTTTTCGGTCCGTGGGGGGCACTGGCCGGGGCTGCGGCGGGTCATTTTCTGGTCGACCGCAAAAAGACGCGCCGTGCGGTCAATTCGCCGCTGCGCCTGCTGGCGGTCACGGCTGCGGCATTGCGCGAGGTGGCCGAAGCGGATGGCCGGTATACGTTGCGGGAAGACCGGGTGATCCGTGCGGTTCTCGACGGAATCCGAGGCGAAATCGGCGCGCCGCTCGGCCCGCACGAGTTGGCGTATCTGATTGACGATGCCGCGCGTATCGATCAGGGGCTTCTCCGGTTGGCGGCCTTGGCGCGGGACATGCCCGGACTCGGGCATGCCGCCGTGGTCTGGCTGTGGCGCGTGGCGGTCAGCGAAGCGGGCGAGACGTCGGACGGGGCCGCCCGGATCGCGCGCTTCGCGCAACAGGCCGGCCTTTCGTCCGGGGAGGCGCGGTTCTGCGCGTTGCCGTACAGCCGCACGGCCTGCGCCGACCCCTCCGGCGTTGCCCGGCGCGCGGACTGCGACACGCTCGGTGTGCCGTATGATGCCGACCCCGTGCAGATCAAAGCCGCGTATCGCGCGCTGAGTCTGACCTATCATCCCGATAAACATGCGGGTCTCGATCCTGCGATCCGGGCGCTGACCGCCGCGAAATTCACTGAGATCAAGGCGGCCTACGACCGACTCCGCGGAGGGAGCCGCGCCGGGTTGTTGGTGCGGCTGGCGGGGGCCGACCGGCTGGTTCCGTACGCGGACGGCGTGACGGCGGCTTGCTTCGGATGCGGCCGGAGTGTCCGCCTGCACGAGGAGTCCGATCCGCTGACGCTGCGGTGTGACGCCTGCCAGATGCTGTTCGCAATGGAGCCTGAACGGCTGGCCGCGATGGAGAACAGTCGGGGCGCATCCCCGTTTTCTTGATCATGACAATATGGGCACGGGGTTGACGGCTTTCCGTGCTCCCCTCATAATGCAGTTCCGGTTACGGTCCGGTGTGGCGGGTACGGTCTTCCGGTGCCGGGTTCCGGATGGTGATTGAGGAGTAGATGAAGACGAGGCAGATGTTGGACGAGGGCCAGTGGATTGAGATCGGGCACGGGAGCCGACGCAAATGTTTCCGGGTCGGAAACGAACCGGTCTGCGTGAAATTTTACCGATTGCCCTCGGAGTACACGCACAAGACCACTTGGGGGGTACGGCTGCACATCGGGCTCGCGCGGTTCCGGCCGCATTTCAACGTCAACTGTCAGGAGTGGCGTTATCACCGCGCCTTACGCGAACGTCTGCCGCCGGACCTGTTCGCGGCCTTTCCGGAAATGCTCGAACCGCTCTTCTCGCCGTCGCGTGGCTGGGGGGTGGTCGAGAGCCTGATCGAGAATGCGGACGGTTCGCCTATCCGCCGGGTGATCGCGGAGATGGCGCGGACGGAAGACGAAGGGCTGCGGCGGCGTCTGTATGCGGCGGCCGAGGGGTTGTTCACGCAGTTGGCGGAACAGGCCGTCTGTTTTTACGACCCGCCCAACGTGATGGTGCAGTGGACCGGGCCGGAGACGTTCCGCCTGCGCATTGTGGACTTTGAGCCGCGAGGGAGGGCCTTGGTGCCCGGCCTCTCGCGGATCCGGCCCTATGTCCGCGCCAAAGTGCGGCGGCGGTGCGCGCGATATCTCAAGCGGTTACGGGAGACGTTTCTGCAGACGGGTTAGGTGTGCCAATAATCTGCGATCCAGGGGGCGGGCAGGGCATGCTGATGGGGACGTTTGCCGCGATACCCGCGCAGGGCCTCGTCCGGATCCGGATAGCCGTGGAAAACCAGAATCCGGGTGTCACGCGGCAATCGCGGGGTGGAACACAGGTTCAGGGGGAAGGGCCGCAGGCTGTGCCGCTTGAAGCTCCTCACCCAGGTTTCCGGCCACCAGTGACATTCGCGCATCGCGTAAGTGAGAAACGCCTGTTCGGTGCGGAAGTGCGCGGGGTCGACGGCCCGATCCCGTTCGCGGAGAAAGGTGTCGCAGATATATTGCGACTTTCCCGCCTCGAACCGAAAGACCGACGAGTTGCCGATGGCCGGTCGTGGCCGGAAAAGCAGCTTACGCGTTTCGATCCAGTTGTGAATGATGCAGGGTTTGCCCGGATGAAAGTCGAAGAAGCAGTCCAGCTCGCCGGTGAGCACGACATCCAAATCGCAAAAAAGCGTGGGGCCCTGCAATCCGGCAAAGCCATCGGCCGTCACCAGTAGTTTCAAAAACACATTCGGCCACGCGATGCTCATGCCTGGGTTTTCGGGAATCGGGAAGGTCTCGATCCCTTGGTCGAGACCCTGCGTGTCCTCAGTCACGCATACGAATCGGAAGGGGCGGTGCAGAAAACGCCGGAAACCCTGATACAAGGCGTTTGCATAATACGCCGGATAGCGTGACCCCCATTTTAAACAAAGGATGTTCACGGGTTCGTTTTGTGTGGTTCGTTCCATGAATGATACTCCTCCTTGTATGAAACAGAATATTTGAGACGAAGCCCCGTGTCAAGAGAGCGAAAGCAGGATTACAGTACAGCCTCACTTGGCAAAGTAAATGCGACTGGGGCGGTCGCATTTACTTTGAGAATCTCGTTGTTGCCTTTTCAGGGGAATCGGTTCGTGACAGGAGTGCGATCGAAGGTCATGCGTTTCAGGGTTCCATTGCGGCGTCATCGCTATCGGTATCGGGATCGCTATCGGGATCGGGATCGCCGCCATCATTACATTTGTCGCTGCGGGCCACTGCGCGGGCGCAACAGTCGATCCCGATCCCGATAGCGATACCGATCCCGACCCCGATTTGGATGAAACCGTGAAACACATGAAACTTCATGAAAATCAGGAATTCCCCCCTGGCGTTCCAAAAAACCCGAGCGATGCCATCCCGTGTGTTCGTGGTTAAATAATCGATTCCGATCCCGATACCGATCCCGACCCCGATTTGGATGAAACCCAGAAACCAGAAACCAGAAACCCTGAAACCAGAAACCCTGAAAAGCGACCTGCGGTGTCGGAAACGCGGGCGTCCCTGTCGATCGTCGCGGGTCGAATGTCGCGGGTCGCGGGTCGACGATCCCGATCCCGATCCCGATAGCGACCCCGATTTGGATGAAACCGTGAAACACATGAAACTTCATGAAAATCAGGAATTCCCCCCTGGCGTTCCAAAAAACCCGAGCGATGCCCAAAAAATCTGCGCAATCTGCGTAAATCTGTGGATAAAAACCCGAGCGATGCCATCCCGTGTGTTCGTGGTTAAACAATCGATTCCGATAGCGATACCGATACCGACCCCGATTTGGATGAAACCCAGAAACCCTGAAACCAGAAACCCTGAAAAGCGACCTGCGGTGTCGGAAACGCGGGCGTCCCTGTCGATCGTCGCGGGTCGAATGTCGCGGGTCGCGGGTCGACGATACCGATACCGATACCGACCCCGACCCCGATTTGGATGAAACCATGAAACCCTGAAACCTTGAAACCCTGAAACCATGAAACCAAAAAAGTGTTCCGTGGTTAAACAATCGATTCCGATAGCGATACCGATACCGACCCCGATTTGGATGAAACCGTGAAACCCTGAAACCCTGAAACCAAAGAGAGTTGAAGGTTCAACTGCTCTTTTAATGCATATAAGGCATGTTCTCGGAAGAGGTTGTTGAAACGTCACGTTGCGATTGTCCCGTGTTTGCAAATCCGGTATGATCAGAAACAGATCGGTACGGCATGTGTAACGATAGGGGAATGGCGGATGAGGGTTCTGAAACGATGGTGGTTGCGGAGTCGAGCGTTTCGCGCGGCGCAACCGGAACTGGAAGCCTGCCGCGCGACCATGGAGCGGCTGTTCGGCGGTCCGGTCACATGGCGGCGCACGGGAGGATGCGGCCGCGATGTCGTTTGTCTGGTGTCGTGCGGGGGGAAGCCGGTTGGGGTGTTGCGGAGGGTCGCGCCGGTTGCGGTGCGCGCAAGCGGGGAACCGCGGAAGGAGCAGCCTGCCGTGCCGCTCGGTCCGGAGGAAAAGATCAAGCGCGAGTGGCAGGCTTACGCGGTCGGTGCGCCGCACGGGTTGACTCCCGTACCGCTGTGGCGCGCGGAGCGGATCCTGATATGTGCGTACGTGGATGGGGTGCCGCTCAAAAAGGAGGCCGAGCGCAATGGAACCTATCTGGATGTGGCGGCGGCGGCTTTGCCGCACATTGCGCGGTTGCACCGGTTGGGTGTTACGCATCTGGACATGAGTCTTTCGAACATTCTGGCGGAAGAAACGGGACGGCGGGTGTTCGTGGACTTTGAGTATGGCCCCGCAGCGGGGCTGACGTTCGAACAGCAGTGCCTGCATGACTACCTTCGGTTGTTGGAAAGCGTCTGGAAGTTTCTGGATCCCCCGCAGCGAGGCCGTGTCGGGCGCGTTTGGGACGAGGCGCTCCGTGCGCATGCGCCGGATCAGGTCCGCGCGGCCGAGATCGCGCCCTTGCGGCCCGCATTGACGCGTATTCTCGCCGCGCCTGAGATGCGGGTTTTCTGGAAGGGACTCTGATGTCGCGGGACGAGGTGTGCGGGCGGATGCGTTGCGTTCAGTCGGGAAGGGCTGGCGACGGCCCCCCGTTTTGGAACGGGATCGCCACTTCCCGCGCGCGGGTCACGGCGCGAACGCGTTTGGAGGGGCCGACGGATCCAGCGCGGAGCGCGCCGCCGCCAATCGGTCGAAAACCTCCTGCATCGCCTCCGGAGGAAAAAACAGGTGCAGATGGCCGATCGCTTCCGCCTCATTATCCGTGGTGTGCATGGCGTTGTGTTTGTGATACAGCCCGCCTTCCTGAACGATCTGTTCGCGAAGTTCCCGCTTGAAGAATTGCCGGCTGTTCAGCACGAACGAATGTTCTTGAGCGCGTTCCGCCCGCGTGCGCCAGATCGGCGCGGGATCAAACACCACAACCGCCACAACGGGCCAGCCGCCCCACCGCCATTTGTTTCCCCGCATGTGGCGGGCTTTCCGGAGCCGGGTGAGCCAGGGAATATCACGCACGGCCAAGATCGTGTAGTGGCGGGCGATTTCATCCAAGAGGCGTTGGCGGAAACCGTGGCGAATGACTTTCGACCGCAGGACAAAAAGATTCATCTCCCCCTGGTTCTCCATCTCCATACACAACGCGAAAGCGTAAAAAGCGCTCTTGAAGCGGTTTTTGAACTGATGCTGCAGGTATGCCGTTCGACGGGCCGCGCTAAAGCCGTAGCCATGTTCCTTCAACCAGCGGTGCATATCTAACAACGAAAGGTCGTAAGGCAAACCGAGCGGTTCTCCCGCGGATCGGACTTGGGTGTGCCAGGGGCTGTTACGGAAGGCGAGCGGGTCTTCCGCGTCCGCACCGCTGGTCTCGGCCAGATGATAAGCGAGATGATAGAGGAGCGCGTCATACCGGTCGCGGGGAGCAGGCATCGGCAGGCCTGAGGCGTCCTGTTGGGTGTGAGCCAACAGGTTCTCGGCGAGGGCGGTAGGCAGAAAAGGATGCCCGAGATAATCGGTGCCGTTTTCCCCGTTCACGCTATACACCCGATACGGGTTCCGGGGGTGCCGCCATCGGCAGCCCCAGTGCTGGTCTGCAGGCTGGATCGCGCGGTCTTCCAATACGATCACGTGCCGGTCCCCCGGGCAGAGGGGGTTTTTTGCCGTGGGCGCGTCGAGATTCCACAATACCGCATAACGGAAACGGTTCTGGTCAAGCCAGGTTCGAAAAGGAAGGGATCGGTTCGAAAGGTCACTCATGCTGTCACGTCAGGTCTGTCGGGATATGAATTCCGGCAATCATAGCCGCATCGATTAAGGAACGCAAGCCTGCGAGACTTCGGATCCATGATCAAACAAACATGAACCGTGATGCGTTTCATCAGTAAGATTACAATTTGTTAATGTTGCATATGCCTCTTTAGGTCTGTTTAAGGGTTTGTTACCATTACCAACATTCAGAGGAGCCAAGACTGGAGTGAAAATGATGAATGCAAAGGACGCATTGCCACACTACAAGTTTGCCGAAAAGTATGATCAGGCGCATGCGCTAACGTATTTCAACAAGCACAATTCTGGTCTTGGACGGCGTCTGTTTACTTGGCGTGAAGTTGGCATGGCGCGGAAAGCGCTTGTTTTGGCGGGCCGCCCCCATTCTGTACTCGACTTGCCTTGTGGAACAGGCCGTTTTTGGTCGATGCTTGCCGAGGAGAAGAGCCGTAAGATATTCGTCGCTGACAATAGCCGGGCGATGATAGACACAGGATTGGCTTTGCGCCCGCGAGAGATCGTATCGCGCATTGAAAAATCGTTCCAGTGTTCAGCCTTCGACACCGCATTGCCTGAAAACTTCGTCGAGAATGTTTTTTGCATGCGTTTGCTGCACCATATTTCAAGAAGCGAAGACCGGATCAGGATGCTTCGGGAGTTTGCGCGAGTGAGTTCAAGATCCGTGCTCGTGTCACTTTGGGTCGATGGCAATTACAAGGCTTATCGGCTCAGGCGAAGACGGGAACGCCAGGCCTCCGTTGATGGGCGAAAAGGAGAGCATGATCGCAACCTTGTGTCGCGAGCGGAGATTGAAAGCGAAATCAGTGCTGCGGGGCTCGACATTATTGGACATGTCGACTTCCTCAAGTATTGGGAGAAATGGCGAACTTATGTTCTGGCGGTAAGGCAGGGCGCTATAAACAGCCGTCGGACACACGCATGATGGCCGGCCGTCCCGAGGCCAAGGACGGGAACACTTTGCCGGCGATGACGCGGTCGCGTGCGGGTCAGCGGAAGACGTGATCCGCCCACTCGTAGTCTTCCGAGTAGGGTTCGTTCAACAGGGTTTCGATCATGAACTTCAGGGTGCGCCGGCTGTCGAAGAGCTGATGATAACGTGCCCGGCCCGCGGCGGCGACGGCCTGCCGTTCGTCGTCATGCTCCTGATAGTAGAGGATTTTTTCGCACAGGTCGCCGTGCTCATGGAAGAAGACCGCCTCGCGTTCGCTGAAGAAGCGCTGCATGCCGCCCCGGTCGCTGAGAAAGGTCAGGATGCCGTTGCCCATCAGGTGCGCGATGCGGTCTGAGGAGTAGAGCGGCCACTCCTCCCGGCGGTTCAGGTTAAGGGCCATTTTACTTTTGGCGAGGGTCTCTTCGTAACGGGCACCCCAGACCGGCGGGTAACCGAACATGCCGTAGATACCGAACCGCAGTTTTCCGGACAGGTCACGCTCCAGAAGACGCAGGAACGCGTTGCGGTCATCCCCGGCGATCTCCTTGCCGCAGAAGAGCAGGTCATGCCGGAACGTCTGTTTTTGCGAGTTGTCGCAAATCTCCATGGCGGGATCGGAGGGGTTGGGCATGTAGGCCACAACGTTTTTGCCGGTACAGAACGCTTTAAGCGCCTCGCCGCCGGTGGTGACGAAAATCGCGTCGGTGACCGGCATCCGCTCGCGGATCTGCTGGATATGCCAATCCATCCAGATGGGGTCGATGTTGAAATGCGCCATGCGGATGGAGGGCAGGGCCGCACGGATCGCCTCCAGGGACCGGTTACGGATGTAGTCGCAATGGCCGATGAAGAGGATGTCCGGTTTGAAGTTCAGGGCGGTCTGGATGAGCTTTCGGTTTGCCAGGCGCGCGCCGATGCTGCGGATGCCAAGCGGCGCAAGGAAGCGGGCGACGTCACGGTCGCTGAATTCGGCCAGCCGGTGGTTGTCGCGGATGGCGGCGCAGACCAGCTTACGACCCGGCCCCATTTTAAGGTTGCCGTACTGTCGGATCTGCATGTTGTCGACCATCAGGATACGCATCGGGGCTCCTTGGTGTGGGGGTTACGTCACATCCGGTCGGCGGTGGCGCGCGAGAGATAAGCGCCGGTGGCGGTGTCCACGAGGATCGTCTCGCCCGCCTCCAGATACTCGGGCACCTGCACCACCAGGCCGGTATCACAGGTGGCGGGTTTGCTGCGTGAGGTGACGGACGCGCCCTTCATCACCGGGTCACAGGCGGCGATGCGCAGCGCGACCTTCTGCGGCAGCTCGACGGTGAGCACCTTGCCTTCGGATACCAGGGCAAAGAGCCCTTCCATCTCCTCGATTAGAAAGGGGATCTGTTCTTCGATGAGGTCCTGCGACAGGGAGAACTGGGAGAAGTCTTCGGCGTCCATGAAGGTATAGAGGTCGCCTTCACGGTAGAGGTACTGCACGGCACGACGCTCGAAATCGATCTCGTCGAACGGCTCCTCGCCTTTGCAGGAGACATCCTGTTTTGTTTTGGTGACAAGGTTGCGGAATCGGAACCGGTAAATCGAGGCGGCGCCGCGGGCGCTGGGAGTGGAGACCTTCAGGTCTTCGACAACGTGGGGCAGGCCGTTGATCCCGACGAGGCTGCCTTTTCTCAGGTCACAAGCTTTGGCCATAAGCCTTTTCTCCGAAAAGGAAAAAAGTATAGCGTGTCGGGTTCGGCCTGTCGAGCGCGGGAAATCCGCGCTTTTCGCGTGTAACGGAAAACGCTATCCTTTCCTTTTCCCCAACGCGGGAACGTAAGGAGGGGCATGCGGAAGACCGGGGCGAATCGGGTGATCGTGATTACCGGCGAAGGCAAGGGCAAGACCACGGCCGCGCTGGGCTTGGTGCTGCGTGCGGTGGGCCACGGGCTGGGCGTGTGCGTCCTGCACTTCATCAAAAACCGCCGGGACACCGGGGAGGCGCGGGCCCTGGCCGGATTGCCGGGGGTGGAGGCGCACCAATGCGGGCGGGGGTTCGTCCGGGAACGGTCGGGTCCTGTCTTCGAGGCGCACGCGCGCGCCGCGCACGCGGGATTACGGCTCGCCGCCGCCAAGTTGCGCGATCCCGCATTCGGGATGGTGGTGCTCGATGAGATCTGCGGGGCGGTCGCGCTCGGCCTGCTGCCGGTTGAGGCGGTCTGTGCGGCGGTGGCCGGAGCGGCGCCCGGAACGATCATTGTGCTGACCGGGCGCGACGCCGCGCCGGAGTTGGTGGAACTGGCGGACACGGTCAGCGGGATCACCTGTGTCCGGCACGGTCTGGAGGCGGGATGGCCCGCCCAGGCCGGCGTGGAGTTCTGAGCCGCGGCACGGGCGTCACGCCCGTGAAAATCATGGGCAAAGATGCCCATGCCGCGCATGCAGGGCCAGAAACGCATAAACCTCGCGCATCCCTGCCGCTGACCGAATGCGAAAAACTTTTTCGCGCGGATTGACAGGAGGGCCTCCTTTGGGTAATCTAAACGAGTTTTCTTTTTTTCCGGGACTCGGTTCCGGGACAAGGGAAAACAGACATTGGCAAGGTTAAAGGGACTCCAGCACGATGGCCTTAAAGCCCCCTTGGGGTTGGCGGGCAATTGGGCAAGGGGTTCTTTGCCCCCTTTGGGGGGTTGGGGACGAGGCCAACATAGCTCAGTCGGTAGAGCACTTCCTTGGTAAGGAAGAGGTCGTCAGTTCGATTCTGATTGTTGGCTCCAGCTTTGGCGATGGATTTTTTTGTCAACTCTCACAGGAGAAAACCAAAATGGCGAAAGAGACATTTGTCCGCGAAAAGCCGCACGTCAACGTCGGCACGATCGGGCACGTTGACCACGGCAAAACAACGCTGACGGCGGCGATCACCAACGTTCAGGCCCTCAAGGGCTACAACGCCCCGATCAGCTATGATCAGGTTGCCAAGGCCTCCGAGTCGGCGGGCCGGCGCGACCCCACCAAGATTCTGACGATTGCCACCTCGCACGTCGAGTACGGCACCGAGAATCGTCACTACGCCCACGTCGACTGCCCCGGGCATGCCGACTATGTCAAAAACATGATCACCGGCGCGGCGCAGATGGACGGCGCGATCGTGGTCGTGAGCGCGGCGGACGGGCCGATGCCGCAGACCCGCGAGCACATCCTGCTCGCCCGTCAGGTCGGTGTGCCCGCGATCGTGGTCTTCCTGAACAAGGTGGACCTGGTGGACGATCCCGAGTTGCTGGATCTCGTCGAGATGGAGATCCGCGAGTTGCTTTCGAAGTACGAGTTCCCCGGCGATGACATTCCGGTCGTGCGCGGTTCCGCCCTGCCGGCGACCAAGGCCACGAGCGTGGATGACCCCGCCTGCGAGTGCATCACCAAGCTGATGGATGCGCTGGACAGCTATATTCCGGAGCCGGAGCGCGTGTTGGACAAGCCCTTCCTGATGCCGATTGAAGACGTGTTCTCGATCGAAGGCCGCGGCACCGTGGTGACCGGGCGTGTCGAGCGCGGCGTGGTTAAAGTCGGCGACGAAATCGAGATCATCGGCCTCCGTCCGACTGCCAAGACCACCTGCACGGGCGTGGAGATGTTCCGTAAGCTGCTCGATCAAGGCCAGGCCGGCGACAACATCGGCTGTCTGCTGCGCGGCACGAAGAAAGAGGAGGTCGAGCGCGGCCAGGTTTTGGCTAAGCCGGGCTCCATCACCCCGCACACCGAGTTCAGCGGCGAGGTGTACGTCCTCAGCAAGGAAGAGGGCGGCCGCCATACCCCGTTCTTCAAGGGATACCGTCCGCAGTTCTACATCCGCACGACCGACGTGACGGGAGACATCACGCTCCCCGAGGGTGTGGAGATGGTCATGCCGGGCGACAACATCTCGATCGCCGTGAAGCTGATCTCGCCGGTCGCGCTGGAGGACAAGATGCGTTTCGCCATCCGTGAGGGTGGGCGCACGGTCGGAGCCGGCACGGTTTCCAAAGTGGTGAAGTGAGCACGAGAATTCCTGTGAGCGTGCCCGTCCGGGGCGTTACGGCGTCCCGGATGCGGCACGGGTTCCTTTACAGGGAGTGAGGCGGATATGCCCAGAGAACTAGCGATTTTGGCCTGTACCGAGTGCAAGCGGCGCAACTACACGACGACGCGCAACAAGCGGACGATGACCAATCGTCTGGAGATCAAGAAGTATTGCCCGCACGATCGGAAGCGCACGTTGCACCGGGAAACGAAGTAGTTCAACCATACGTTAGGCCAGTAGCTCAATTGGTAGAGTACCGGTCTCCAAAACCGGGTGTTGGGGGTTCGAGTCCCTCCTGGCCTGCCATGTACCGCTGCGGCAGAGGACGCGGTCCAGCTGAAAAAAGCTGCGGGGTTTTGTGTCCTGAAGGAAGGCGGATTGAACGAGGTTCCTGAAACATGAGTAAGGTGAAAGAGAGCATCCGGAGTTTTGTCGCGTATCTCGGCGAAGTCGGGGTCGAGTTCAAAAAGATCACGTGGCCTGATCGTCAGGAGCTGGTGGACTCAACCGTCGTGGTGCTCGTGTTCATCGTGATTCTGGCCGTGGTCGTGCTGTGCTGTGACAAGACGATCCTGTTTTTCCTGCAGCTCATCCACGCATAATCTGGAGGGGGCCATGACGAAGCAATGGTTTGTGCTGCACACGCTGACCGGCCAGGAGCAGAAGGTCAAACGGTCGATCGAGGCACGTGTGCGGATCGAAGAGATGGGGGAGTATATCGGCGAGGTGAAGATCCCCACCGAGAAAGTTTCCGAGGTGAAGAACGGGGTGAAGAAGACCGT
>Ga0116189_1002086_pt1 | contig 15087 bp, 16 predicted proteins | sample AD_JPNTR3_MetaG_FD_89895 | JGI IMG/M metagenome (GOLD analysis project Ga0116189, IMG submission 89895) | Active sludge microbial communities of municipal wastewater-treating anaerobic digesters from Japan - AD_JPNTR3_MetaG | ecosystem: Engineered > Bioreactor > Anaerobic > Digestate | place... | reverse complement strand
GCTCGGTCAGACCACGGCTCAGTCTCGGGGATTCCGCAGTCCGCGCTGTGCAGCTGCCCGCTGTCCACGCTGCGCGGCTGTCCATCGATGATAACGTACCTGTGCGGATACGCAACGCTGATACCGTTGTCATCGAGTACCCGCTTGACAAGCAACTTCAGCTGCCGCTCCAGAGACCATTGCTGCATTGGCTCGGCGGTCGCCCATACCCTCAGAGCGATTCCCGAGTCGCCTAATTCTTGAACCCCTAGGACGGTGGGACCGTCCACTATCCAGGGTATACTTTCCCTGTGGCGGTCAAAAGCGTCCTGCAGTACCCCGATGGCGAGTTCTACGTTAGTCGAATAGGGCACCTGTACATCGAACATGACTCTCATTGCACGGCCCCGGAAGTTGGTAACCAGGCTAATCGATCCGTTGGGCACGACGTGGAGTTGCCCGGCGAAATCCCGGACTTTGGTGACCCTCAGTCCAATCTCCTCGACTACTCCCGACACACCCGAAATCGAGACGTAGTCGCCCACGGCAAACTGATCTTCGAATAGTATGAAAAAGCCGGTTAGGACATCGCGTACCAGGTTCTGCGCCCCAAAACCCAGGGCAACTCCAGCTATCCCGGCGCCTGCCACAAGGCCGGACGTGTTGACCCCCAATTCGCCGAGGACCATGATCCCGCCCACGAAGTACACCATATACCTGACAAAGCTCTTTATCACAGTTCCCAGAGTCATCAAGCGCCTGTTGTCGCGAATCAGCACGCGCTGCTCATCCTCGCGTGATTTGAACAGGCGGTCTATGAGCCTGGAGGCAACGCGCATTACCAAGACCGATACAAGTACGATTATCCCAATCCTGATCAATGAGGAGATCACCGCACTCGTGCCCGCGGTGAGCTGCTCGGCCGTGAATGTGCCCGTCATAATCTCGTGTATCAACGAAGGCTCTGTTGAGCTCGGCATGTGCCACCACCTCCGAAGAATCCGCTCCTCAGTACCTTTAGACATCCTTCAGTCATGTCCTGCTCTAAAGGGAAAAACCCCTCTCGGGCAGCCGCCGAAAGGGGTGCGCGCGAAGGTTGATTGTTTCACATGAAACATTTCACCTCAGGGTCGTGGGCACGAACATATCCACCAGCCCGATGACGAAAGCTGCCAACAACGCGCCTGCTATGCTGACCGTCATGCCCGGCACGATGAACTTGGTGGCGTATATCACCACCGCCGACACCAGGAAACCCACAATCCCTCTGGCATAGGGAGAGACCGCGCGCCCCAGGATGACCTCGATTAGCCACCCCAAAACAGTGATCACTGCTGCGGCAAGCAGCGCAGTCCAGAACGTGACCGTCGCAAACCCCGGTATGAGAAACGAGATGAACATCAGCACAATCGCTGACACAACCAGTCTCACAAGGTGCTTTAGCCACTGACCCATCGACTCTGCCCCCCAGTACATGTGCTGGTTTAGTTCGCCAATCGTGGTATTAGCATAACCAGCATCAAGGGGACTATGCTTGCAAGGACTTGCGGGCTGTACCGATCGATTGAGCCTCGGCCTTCTAGAATGGTCCTCCGTAATCGGCAAACGGCAGTTTCACCGAAGCAGTACCCTCATATACAGATAGGTACCTGCGTGCTGCCCGATCCCAGGTGAAGTTTGTCATAACGTGGGGTCTCCCGTTGGACCTAACCTGCTCAAGTCTGGCCCTGTCATCCATGTACACAAGACCCATCTTGACCATGGCTCCCGCCAGTTCGCGCGGATTGCGAGGAGGCACGAGCTTCCCGGTGGCGCCTTCCTTGGCCTTGTCGATATCCAATACTGTATCGTTTATGCCGCCGACTTTGGTTCCAATCGGTATGGACCCCATGCACATCGCTTCCAGCTGTACCAGCCCGAATGGCTCAAAGTTGGAGGGTATCAAGCAGAAGTCGGACGCGCCGTACCATGCACGGGTTGCCTCCCTGCCCAGATAGCCTATAATGGCCTTGATGTTCCTGGGGTACTTGCGTTCCATATCCCGCGCCATGTCCTCAAGAACGGGGTCGCCCGAACCCAGCACGACCATCCGGAAAAGCGGAGCCAATCTTTCTGCGCCCGGCAATTTCCCTTCTAGGACCATCTGGGCGCCAGCAAACATGTGATCTACGCCTTTCTGCTCCATATCGAAGCGCCCGACGTAGAAGTAGAGAATGCCGTCATCTAGTCCCTGTTCTTGCAGGATGGCGGCGCGTCGCTCGTCCCTGGGTTTGCCCGCGTCTGTCAACCGGGAAGGATCCCAGAAGGAAAAGTCCATACCGTTCCACACGTAGGTTGCCTTGCCCGCATACTCTCCAAAGAGAGTCTTCCACTCCTCGTTCAGGTAACTGTAGCTGACCGTTGTCAAGTAGTCACATACGCGGCATCCGAGTGTCTCGAGGTTAAGCATGATACCTTCCTTATTCACCTCAATGCACTCAGGGTCGATGAACTCCCGGAGGCCGGCCCGCTCCATTTCGTCCACGGCGATCTTCTCCCGGCATATACGATGGATCGTATATACCATGGGTATCCGAAGGTACTTCCGCGCAACCGCGCCTCCGAGGACACAGTGCCAGTCGTTGATATGAGCAACATCGGGTTTCTTGCCCTCTCTGCCCATGATCAGGTTGATTGCAGCCGGAAAGGCGTGAGCGAAATGAACTAACTTGGCCGTGAGCGTCTCGCGAGGGAAGTACACGTCGGGGTGATCCATGACATCGTCGCTCAGCAGGAAAACCCGAACGCCGTTGCGATCCATCTCATACACGGTGACTTCGAAGGGGCTAGGCCCGGCGGTGATCTTGAACTTGCCGTATTTCTTTACCCTGAACTCTTTCTCGGTCTTCTGAATGCCGTGAGACGGCATGAAAACCATCACTTCATTGTCACGCGCGAGCGACTCGCCTATCGAGGTCGCGGCCTCGGCCAGTCCTCCCACTCGTTTGGGGAGGTGTTCGAAGGTTGCCAGGCTGATTATCATGCTAACCTGGCGGCATGCGCCCCGGGTTATTCCCGAGACATCAAGCCGCCGCTCGCCTCCTTTCATGCGCTGCTCTGTTCGTCCTGCCCGAGCCCAGAGTCAACATAACATAGTGTGCCGCTGTTGACGGCCAAAACTCACGCATCGTCGGACATCAATTGCAGAATACCAAAGGGTGGACAAGCGGGCAAGGTCTTGCCTGCGGCAGTTACAGTATATGACATCTACGCCGTCAGAATTGCTTGCTTGTGAAGCGTGCGGCGCGGCAGGCAACTGTCACCCGGCAACCAACGACAATATAATGGAGTGCCGCCGTACGGCTGCACTCCCGACACGAGGAGGGATGTCAGATGTGGCGATTCCTTGAAATTGCGATCAGCCCGTTTTTCAGGTGGCGCGGCCGAACCTGCATCCTCATAGTGCGGACTACGAGAAGATGATGGCGCCCAGAAGCCCCGATATGGCCAACACCAGGATGGGGTCGAGTTTCACCTTGAATACAAGCAGAGCTGCCATTGCAGCCATCATTATCGACTTCAGGTCCACAAGGGCCACGCGCGCCACGGTCAGCGCCGCCGCAGCGATTAATCCTACAACGGCCGGCCGCATGCCCGACTTCACCCGCGCCAGCCCGGTGCTGTTCTCGAACCGCTTGGCCAACATGGCCAGCGCCAGGATGATAACAACTGATGGAGTCACCACTCCGAGCGTGGCCACGATTCCTCCTAATACCCCGGCAAGCCGATAGCCAACAAAAGTCGCGCTGTTGACGGCGATTGGCCCCGGGGTCACCTCTGCAATAGCCACGATGTCGGTGAACTCCCGAACGGTGAGCCACCCTCGTCCATGGATTATCTCGCTCTCTATCAGCGGTAACATGGCATAACCGCCCCCGAACGTGAACAGCCCGACTTTGGCGAAACTCAGATAGAGGTTGAGCAGGATCATGCGTCTTTTCCCCCATTGCCCGAGATACTGCGTGACAAGAGTCCGTAGATCGCAGCAGCCGTCACAACCAGCGCCGGGCTGATGCGCACGAATGCGACCAAAACCATGGCCATGGCGGCCAGCGCCAATTCCACTCGGGAGCGCACCACTGGCCTGCCGATCTTGATTGCTGCAGATACGATCAACACAACGACAGCCGGCCGGATCCCTGCAAACGCGGCCTGTACGTAACTGGAGCTGGATATCTGGTCGAAGAGCGCAGCTACTACCAGGATGATGATGATTGACGGAAGAATGCAGCCGGCAAGCGATGCCATGGCGCCCCAAATCCCGCGGAGCATGTACCCAACGTACACCGCGGTGTTCACAGCTAAGGGACCGGGAGCAGTCTGGGCGATCGCGAGGACATCCACGAAACTGTCCCTATCGATCCACCCTCGACGTTCCACGATGTCGCGTTGGATCAGCGGCACCATTACATATCCCCCGCCGATGGTGAATGCGCCTATCCTGAAGAATGTCCAGAACAGAGCGGCGACTGAAGCTCTCGCGGGCCCACCAGTCTCGGATCTGTGGTTTTCACTGGGCTCGGAGTCCGTAGCGAATCTAGAATCCATTGACCTGTCTCCTTCAACGATGATGCTGCGGGGTCAGCGCTTCTTCCTCCTGCTGCGTTCTCTTGTTGAAAGTTCGCTCACTGCCCGATTGACGCTGAGCGCGCCGCCGACCAGACCTATCATGAATCCCGCCAGTGCCCCCCATGGTCTTGTCCCATACCGGGAGTCGGCGTAGTTGCCGATAACGAAGCCCATGGCTATGAAACTCGCAAACTCCACCGCCATCCACACATAGCCCATATGGACTCAGCTCCCCGCAGTTCTCGGATCAGCCGGACATCATGGGGTATCCACAGCCTGCGGTGATGGTCCCGCTTTCACTATCACCGGCTGGGGCTTGTACCTGTCCCGCGAAATCAGCTCTCGCCTGATTTCCACGCCTTCCGATTTCACTACACGCCACACAGCCACCAGATACCCGGGCGCGCCGGTCTGAATCGTCGTCCGCGAACCAGGCGGTGATTTCGCATCTACCTGCTCGATCACCCCGGGTTCGATCTTCTCGAGCACCTGGGTCTCGATACCTACTATCATGTCTCGTGGGAGGTCGCCGTAAATTTTGAACGTGATGGTATCCTTGTCGACGCGGGCCTTCAGGAGCACATGATGGCCCGTGTTGTTCCTTATCTTGAGGTCAATGGCGCCGTACGACACCGTAGCGTCCCTTCCCAAAGGTACGTAGCTGATGGGAAGCGAGTGGTTAATCCTCGACATGATCTCCAAGTCGGACAGCAGAGCAGCATTGTAAAGAGTCGTGGACACCTGACATATTCCGCCGCCTATTCCCGGCACGAGTTCGGCGTTGAGTATGATGTCGGCTTCCAGGAAGCCTCTCTCTGGGGTTCGCGGGCCTACCACTTCGTTAAAAGAGAAGACGTCTCCCGGCGCAACGATAGTACCATCAATCATCGCCGCACCCAGCCGGATGTTCTCTGACCGCTTGACATTGCTCGCCTTGAATTTCGTGGTGTACTCGCCCAGCAGACGTGCAATCCCCCTCGATTCCAGCTCCGACGTGACCACAGCGGGCGGAGCGGTTTCCACAGGTATATCGATCTCGCGCGCTCCGCGCTCCAGCGTCGTACTTCTCAACCTGGAGATTAGCTCATCCACATTGAGCCGGCGTCCTTCGGACGAGGGCTCAATGATGACCTCATCGCCGTCTGTTATGACAATCCTGGCGTCAACCGGTTGGACCTGCACTACGCTGGCGAGAGCAAAGACCAGGTCTCGCAGGCGCTGCTCGTCGACAGAAACCACCAGAGGTATGTCGACGCCCTCGCGCCTCGCCTGCCGGCGCTGGGCCAATCTTGCGTACAGCCGACCACTGCGGCCTATGCTGTACGCAGCCTTCAAGGCTGGTTCCACATCGACAACGGTACCGATCTCTTCGGGGCTGACTCGCCATGTCTCACCACCCAATCTCAGAGAGATGGGCGCTGTCTCGCACTTGCTCATCTGGGTCTGCAGGAGCATCCTGGCCTCGGATACAGTCATCCCGCCCACATCGTGGCCTCCCACGGTGACCCCACGCGAGATTCTATTGCCTTCCAGCACACCGGGGGCAAATATCCCTGTGCTCCACAATGCGCCAACGATCAGACATGCGACTATGCCCACAGCCATGACTGCTCTGCGCAGCTTGGGGTTACTGATCTCTCCCATAGGCGGCAAACTACCTCCGCAATATCCATAACACAAAGGTTACGCACATTATGACAGCCACCAGACAGTAGCCTAACACGATCACTCCCCGCCGAAAGGAGTGATCGTCGACGCGTGGTTTCCGAAGCGACCGCGGAACTCGCCCGTGCGCCTCGCAGTCGCCGAACGCATGATCGCCCACCATGGCGCCTGTTGCGAACGCTGGTCCCGCGACTCTGTGTCGTTCCCGCAGTGTGGAGATGAGGTTCAGCCTGGCATCGAGACGCTCGGGTTCGATTTCAAGCGCATCGTGGTACGATGCTACCGCACCGTCCAAGTCTCCCGGTTCCCTCAGGGTGTTGCCCAGGTTACAGTGGGCGTCAGCAAACCTGTGATCAAGCGAAATCGCGGCCTCAAACTCGCGCCGGGCCTCTGCATGGTCGCCCAGACGAGCATAGCACATTCCTGTGCAGTTGTGCGAATGCGCCATCCGGCAATTCTTCTCCTGGCTGGTCAACTGACTCGCCCTCCTGCCGATTGAGCATCGTCATCTCGGGCCCACATAGAAGACGGTGTGTGCTCATATACTTCAACTAGCACGTCCGGTGGATATCGCCGACGTCTTTACAGTCAGAGGAGGTCGCTCGTGGAAAGCAAGCCTGATGCTACCTATGAGAACCGCCCCGCCATCCTCAGGAGTCCTTCGTCCGGACCCACCCGGGCTCATGTCGACAGCCCCAACTTCAGCTCCTGGCTTGCGCGCGAGATCGCTGCCAGTCTCAGCGAGCCGCTTGGGGCGCGGTGCCAGCCGCTCACCGTAGTGTGTATCGGCACTGACCGATCCACAGGCGATGCACTCGGCCCACTGGTCGGCACCAGACTGGCGGAATGGCGATGTGCACGCGACCATATCCGTGTAGTTGGCACTCTAGATGAACCGGTGCATGCCGGCAATCTTCGCGGCGCCATCGAAGCGCTTGGGCTCGCCGGGCCTCGGGCGGGGCATGTGCTCGCCGTCGACGCCTGCCTGGGCCGCGTGGGCAGCATCGGCTACATCACCGTAGGCGAAGGGCCGCTGAAGCCCGGCGCCGGCGTCAACAAGGAGTTACCTCCGATCGGTGATGCCTATATCACTGGAGTAGTAAACGTGGGCGGGTTCATGGAGTATCTCGTGCTTCAGAATACGCGCCTATCGCTGGTGATCAAGATGGCAGATGCCATCGCCCGCGGAGTCGTCACATATGTGGCCGGTCCAGCCTAGGATGGCGCCTGAACACCGGAGAGGGTGGTCGGAAGGCACACTTAGGTCTCCTGCACCGGCCGCTTCGACAGGATCTCGATTACTTCAGCATCCGATACCTGGGTAAAGTCCACATAGAACTGGCCCACCGCGGCAAATTCCTCCGGAGTTATCAGGCTCACTACCATGTCGACCTCCTGCTGCAGCCATTCGCGAGTATCTGGAGGGCATACTGGCGTTGCGACTACCAGCCGGAGCGGATCGCTGCCGCGGAGGCTGCGCACTGCGGCCATCACTGTGTAGCCGGTTGCGATTCCGTCGTCCACAACGATTACGTCCCTGCCGGAGACCTTTGGAGATGGTCGCGCCCCCCGGTATGCCGACAGCCGTCTGCGAGTCTCGTCCAGCTGAAGGCGGCTTACGTTCTCGATGTACTCGGCGTCCACTTTCAGCCGACTGATGAGGAGCTGATCCAGGACTACGTTGCCGTCGGGCCCAACCGCGCCTATGCCCATCTCCGGGTTGAAAGGCGAACCTATCTTCCTAGACACTATCACGTCCAGTTGCGCACCGATGGCGAGGGCTACATGCTCAGCAACGGGAACCCCGCCTCTGGGCAGCGCCAATACTAGCGGGTCGGACCAAGTGCCCTTGGCCATTTCTACGCCCAGAATCCGCCCTGCCTCAATCCGGTTGCGGAAACGCATCTTGTACCCCTCCAACCAGGTGAAATCCAGAAAACCACGAGGGACGGCGCCCCGCATCGCAGCACGGCCGTCCCCCAGTTCGGCAAACCTGAATCGCTACTCATCTGTGCCTGGTGGTTCATTCTCCATAGTATCCGGATGCGCATTCGGATGGCGCGCATCGGTTTTCAGCATCTCGCACTTGCCGAGGAAAGCGGCTCCTTCCTCAACGACAAACGAAGCGATAGCTACATCCCCAAGAACCTTGCCTGTGCGGGCAATCTCAAGCCGTCCCGACGCCTTTACGTTGCCCCTCAGCTCGCCGGCGACAGTCACATTCGCAGCAGTGATCGATGCGGTGACCAGACCACCCTGGCCGATTATTACGTCTTTCTCCGCTTCGACGACTCCATCCACGAAACCATCCACGCGCACAGTGCCGGATACACTCACAGTGCCCTGGAGTCTGGCGCCTTTGCCTATGTAAGTATCCACCTTTGTGTCGCCCGAAGACAGCTGCCTGTCTCTTCGGAACATCGACCCCCCGTCCCTTCCACTGGGTAGTCTGCCTGATTCGCTACTTCATATAAGAAGACGGGTCGACCGGACGCTTATTGACGCGCACCTCGTAATGCACATGAGCCCCGGTGCTCAGCCCGGTGCTGCCAACATATGCGATTACCTGGCCCCTTTTCACAGTGGCGCCAACCTTCACCGCATTGCGCGAGTTGTGTGCATAGAACGTGGTTATGCCGTACCCGTGAGAAATCTCGACAACATTCCCGTAACTGCCCAGCCATCCGGCCCTAGCTACGACCCCGTCAGCAGTGGCCACAATGGGTGTTCCCCGCGGCGCTGCTATGTCCACACCTTCGTGAAGGCGCCTGACCCGCAGAATCGGGTGGAGCCTGTTGCCGTAGCCCGAGGTGATCTTCCCTTTTGTGGGCGCAATCGAAGGCGTGTGATTGAGTTTGTTGCGATACTGTGTCGCTGATGACCTCAGGCTATACATGTCTTTCTGTGTGGAGTTGGTCAGCTCGGACAGTCTGGCAAGCGCCTCACTGGCAGCCACAGCTAGCTCGTCCTCGTCCTGGGCGGGGCTAGAACGTATCTCCTCTTCAGGGCCCAGCCATGCTGAAGACGAAGAGCCGATCACGGGTTCGCCCCTGTCTGCCCCCGGGTCGCCTCCACGCGACGTAGCTCCTCTCACCGCAGATGACGAACTTGATGAAGTGCTCTTGGCTGCGCCGGGGCCCTTCACAATGTCCCATATTTTAGAGTTCTCGCCGACTACCTTGTCAACCGCAGCGGCCAGTTTGTCGGCCTTTTCGGTCAGCTCTTTGAGCTGGGCGATGCGCTCATCCTTTTCTTCCTTAAGAAGCTCATTCTCCCTGAGGAGTTCTTCAATCGCAACGCCTTTGGACTGCCTGTCCCGGGATAGCTGAACCATGCCATGCGTCATATGTACGTAAGACCCGACCAAGAGAACAGCCAGTCCTATTGCGATTGGTAGACCCACGTGAAGAGCCAGAGATGGAATGGTCACCGACTTCGGGGGTCCTCCCGAAGTCGGGATGGCCATCAATGTAAGTGATCCACGTCGTTTGCGGCGAAAGCGCCGCGGAAGCAACCGCAGTATCACCGGAAACGTGCCGCTGGAAGCCCCTTTACTCGGGCATAAGAAAGAATGCGGCACTTCCCCCTTTCCAGGCAATTCGTGTATGCGCCCCCCGGCATCCGTGGCACAAGTGCCAACTGCCCCGTATTAATAGTATGACCAGTACTTGCCAGGCTTTGCATTCCATGACCGCAATTGCCGGCATACTTAGCCATCGTCTCACATTCTACTCATTTACGCGAATTCCTGCTGATGTTCTCGATTTTGATCAGCGTGATCCCGAGTATCCTTCGATTGCCCGTGCTATGGCGGTGATCTCCTCGTCAGATAGATTATGTGTCGAGCGCCCTGCCTTCACTGGTTTCGCATAGACCCTCGTCTCTTCGCGGCCGCATAATCCGCTGATCACGATTCCGGTCGCGTTGGCGTCCAGAAGAGCCACGGAGAAACTCTGCTCGCCCCCCACATCGTCAAAGGCGTTGTAGCGCAGAATCCCAACCTTCTGCACGTGCCCCTGGCACAAGCTGCAGAGGTCGGTCAGCTCGCTCTGTGTCTGTTCTAGCTGGGCCGCAAGGGAGTCCGTCCGCGCTATGTAGTCGAGTAGCAGCGCCTCTGCGCTCCTTCCATCGGCGTTGCCGAGGAGAACGCGATAGCGCTTTTCCAAACGCCTGGTTCTTGCCGAAGCCATGATGAACACGGCTATGCTGACCAATAGAATCAAGGACAAGACAAGAACCACTATATCCTTTTGTGTTTCAACCAGATTAGCTAATCCGACCATTTCCATACCTATTCATGGCCCTGTGGGGCCTCGGTCCCCCCCTCCTATGCCCAACGTATCTCATGACCCCTGGTGTGATCTGTGATCGACCGCTATCCGTTGCCCAGGATGATCTCGAGAATTCGATCCAGATCCTCTGCAGAGTAGTATTCGATCTCGATCCTGCCTTTGCTGACAGACCCGGACAACTTCACCTTTGTGCCAAGTCTCTGACCCAGTCGCTGGGTCAGATGTACCGCGTCCGGATCCTCTCCAGAACTTCGCTTTCGAGTTGTTTCACGTGAAACATTCCGTGCGATCCCCTTGACTAGTTCCTCAGCCTGCCTTACGTTGAGTCCATTGGCAATGATCTCCGCAGCAACCTTCAGCTGATCGCCCTGATCGGTAATAGCTAGAAGGCACCGGGCATGCCCTTCGCTCAGTCTTCTCTCCTCAACAGCTCTCTGGATCTCTACCGGCAGGTTGAGCAGCCGCACCGCGTTTGCAATAGCGGGCCTGCTCCTACCTACGGCGCTTGACAGTCGCTCCTGGGTCATACCGAACTCGTCCATGAGTCTCCGGTAAGCCGAAGCCTCCTCAATGGGGTTCAAGTCCTCCCTCTGGAGGTTCTCAATGAGAGCTAACTGCACCATACCAGGGTCGTCAAGCTCCCTGACTACTGCTGGGATTCGTCGCAGCCCGGCGATCTGGGCAGCTCGCCATCGGCGCTCGCCGGCTATCAGCTGGTATCCATCCCCTGAGGGCCTGACGACTATGGGTTGGAGAACGCCGTGTTGACGTATGGACTCGGCGAGCTGCTCAAGGCCCTCTTCGGTGAAGGATCGGCGTGGCTGAAATGGGTTAGGCGAAAGACGGTCGACAGGTATCTCAATAGCTCGAGGCCTATCAATGACCTCGCTCACAATATCCGCCCCTACGATGGCATTGAGCCCTTTGCCTAGTCCCCTTGGCTTCGCGGCCATCTTCAGGCCCCCTCCCGCTCCATTACTTCTGCCGCAAGGCCCCTGTAGGCCTCAGCTCCCTTGGATCTGTCATCATATAGCGAAATCGGAAGGCCATAGCTCGGGGCTTCGCTGAGCCTCACGTTCCTGGGAATGACGGACCGAAACACGTAGTCTCCGAGGTTTGCCTTCACATCGTCTGCTACCTGCTGCGACAGGTTTGTTCTGGAATCGTACATCGTCAGCACAATTCCCTCGATTTCGAGGCCCGGGTTCAGGTGACGCCGAACTAGATCAACAGTACGCATCAGCTGGCTTACTCCCTCCAGCGCATAGTACTCGCACTGTATGGGAACGAGCACGGAATCGGCGGCCGTAAGGGCGTTTATGGTGAGGAGTCCCAGTGAGGGAGGGCAGTCCACCAGCATGTAGTCATAGGCTGCGCGCAGAGGTTGCAGTGCGGAACGGAGTCGATGCTCCCGGGAGATGACGCTGACCAGCTCGATTTCAGCGCCCGCCAGATTGAGGGTGGCTGGAACGACATCCAGACCCTGCACGGTGGAGTGCACAATCGCTTCCGCAATGGGCATTTCTTCGATCAGCACGCGATAGATGCAGGTCTCTACTTCACGTTTGGCAATACCGAGGCCTGATGTGGCGTTGCCCTGAGGGTCCATGTCGACGAGCAAGACCCGCCGGCCGGCCATGGCCAGGTAGGCACTGAGGTTCACGGCTGTGGTAGTCTTGGCCGTTCCGCCCTTCTGATTGACGATAGCGATAACCCTGCCCAATGCGGCGTTCCCCCCTAGCATCCTGTGCAAGACTTCTCCGCTGTTCGGCAATGTCCTTCACCAAGAGGGGTCAGAAATGCACGTCTCACCCGGGTGATTTTCTGTTTGTCGCTGCCTGACCCAGGGGGCGACGCTCGGGTATTCCCGGTCTCCTCGGATACTGATCAGGTGTGCCCCTCCGCTTGGTCGCGCTCACCAGTACCCGCACACCTGCCTCAAACGGCAGTTCTAGCTGGCACGTGCTGAGCTCTCCGCCTCCCAGGATAGCCACAGCGCGGGCACCGGACCCCATCTCCTGAGCCACCTTGGGTCCCTTCATCGCCACGAACAATCCGCCCAATCTCACGAACGGAAGGCAGTATTCGGCGAGAGGAGATAGGCCGCTCACTCCACGCGCCACTGCAAGGTCGAATCGCTCTCTATAACGCGAGTGCCTGCCCAGTTCCTCGGCCCGTGCCTGTACCGATTCCACGCCATTCAGGCCGAGCGATGCCGAGACTTCTCGGACAAAGTCGACTTTCTTGCCGATACTGTCGATGAGAAGCACTCTGGCTGCAGGGTTCATGATCTTCAGCACCAGTCCCGGGAAACCGGCTCCGGTTCCGACATCCACGATGCTCGTGACATTGCGCAGATTAACAACGCGTAGGCACGTGAGAGAGTCCGCGAAATGCTTGATGGCTATCTCGGCGTCCTCGGTGATGGAAGTCAGGTTGGTGCTCCTGTTCGCCTCGATCAGGAGTTGCTTGTAGGCGCAGAACATGTCCAGCTGGCCCTGGTCGATCTGCACGTCTAGCTCCCTGGCCGCCTGTTCCAGGGTCTCTCTGAAAGGCGCCTCCGTAATGGGGGTTTCGTCAAGCACGGCTGTTGCCCTCCGCTCAAGCACCTTCCCGGGCCATCTCTCTCAGATGCACAGTCAGGGCCATGACATCGGCCGGCGACACGCCCGATACGCGTGTGGCCTGGCCAACCGACATGGGCCTTACCTGAGCCAGGCGCTCCCTGGCTTCTCGAGATAGCCTGGACAAGGAACCGTAATCAATGTCGCCGGGAATCGTCCATCTCTCGAGTTTCCTAAACTCCTGCACCTGCTTCTCCTGTTTGGCGATATAGCCGGCGAACCGGGTCTCTATCTCCACCTGCTCCTTCGCGTCGTCGGCATAGTTCCGATATGAATGTGGAAGAGCATGGCCCGCCCGCACCATCTCAATGGCCTCACGTCGCTCCTTGAACCTGCTCCACCTTTCATCATCAACGAGCCCTGCGCTTCGGCCCACAGGCGTCAGCCTGAGATCCGCGTTATCCTGCCTGAGAAGGAGCCGGTACTCGGCTCTGGCAGTCATCAAGCGGTAGGGCTCATCCGCTCCCTTGGAGACTAGATCGTCTATAAGCACGCCGATGTATGCCTCAGACCTGTCGAGAACTACGCGAGGAACGTCGGATCGCGTAACGCAAATCGCGGCGTTGATGCCGGCCACTAAGCCCTGAGCTGCTGCTTCTTCGTATCCAGAAGTCCCATTGATCTGCCCGGCACAGTACAGTCCGCGCACAGCGATGGCCTCAAGGGTCGGAAAGAGTTGAGTTGGATCAATGCAATCGTACTCGATCGCATAACCATATCTGACGATGTGCGCATTCTCCAGGCCGGGGATACTTCTGAGCATCTCTTCCTGGACTTCCATGGGCAGGCTAGTGGACACTCCGGCCACATACATCTCTTGGGTTCGTCGTCCCTGCGGTTCGACGTATACTTGATGACGCGGACGTTCCGGAAAACGAACGATCTTTGTCTCGATCGCCGGGCAGTAGCGCGGCCCGGTTCCGGTTATAGCACCGCTGTACATGGGGGCACGGTGCAAGTTGTCGCGTATTATCTCGTGTGTTCGCTCGTTAGTCCACGTCGCCCAGCAGCAAAGCTGCTCCCTGGGAGCGGGTTTGCGCACAAATGAAAATCCATATGGCAGGTCCTCGCCTGGCTGGGGGACCATCTTCGAGTAGTCCACACTTCGCCCGTCGACGCGCGCCGGAGTGCCCGTTTTGAACCGATGAACGGAGAAACCCAGCCTCCGAAGGTTCTCTCCCAGTTCAACGGAAGGAGGCATGCGATCCGGGCCCGATGCGTAGCTTAGTTCGCCCATGTGCACACGCCCGCCCAGATAAGTCCCAGTTGCAAGCACCACTGCGCGAGCCGATATCTCGCCCATGTCGGTCACTACGCCGGCAACAGCTCCGCCGCGGATCACCAGACCTGACACCATCGCCTGCCTGAGTACCAAGTTCGGTTGGCTCTCCAAGGCCATCCTCATCCGCGCCTGGTAATCAGCCTTATCGATCTGCGCCCGGATAGCCCTCACCGCAGGGCCCTTGGAGGTGTTGAGCATCCGTACCTGCATGAAAGTGTCGTCCGCCGCCAGGGCCATCTCGCCCCCAAGAGCGTCTATCTCTCTAACTAACTGGGCCTTTGCAGGCCCGCCTATTGACGGATTGCACGACATCTGAGCGATGTTGTCCATGCTCACCGTAATCCCCAGAGTTAAGCAGCCCATCCGGGCGCAGGCGAGCGCAGCCTCACACCCAGCATGCCCCAGACCGACAACAACCACATCGTAATCCACTGCGCCTCACCTCTCATCTCTCACGATGGAGTCATTTGCCGATGCAGAACTGCTCGAATATCCTGTCCACTATGTCCTCGCGGGCCGTCTCGCCCGTTATCTCGCCCAACGCGTCGATGGCACGCCGTAAGTCGATGGATAGCATATCAGCCGGCACGCCGTCGCCGGCCGCTCTCGCCACCTCATCAAGTGCCGCCGCCGCCCT
>Ga0116189_1002073_pt1 | contig 15149 bp, 9 predicted proteins | sample AD_JPNTR3_MetaG_FD_89895 | JGI IMG/M metagenome (GOLD analysis project Ga0116189, IMG submission 89895) | Active sludge microbial communities of municipal wastewater-treating anaerobic digesters from Japan - AD_JPNTR3_MetaG | ecosystem: Engineered > Bioreactor > Anaerobic > Digestate | place... | reverse complement strand
CAATCCACCCTTTATGACGCCCAAAGGTGGCATTGAACCGCATGCTAAATTTAGCATCCGAGCCAGACGGGCTGAAGTGTTATTTGTGGATTATATTATTGAGCATTTAAATATAGATGGTAAAGCTGGTGTAATCGTTCCTGAAGGGATTATCTTCAATAACAACAACAAAGCATATATAAATTTACGGAAAAAATTAGTTGAAAATTATTTAATTGCCGTTATTAGTTTACCTCAAGGAGTATTTCTTAAGCCAGGTGGAAAGGGAAATGTAAAAACTAGTGTTTTATTTTTTGACAAAAGTCTTACTAAAAGGACAAAAAATATTTTATTTGTAAAAATCAACAACGATGGTTTTCATCTGGGTGCACAAAGACGACCTATTGATAAAAATGATTTGCCGGTGGCTTTGGAGATTATTAAAAAATATCGTGAAACACTGAGCGATGAAAATTTTACCGAAGCGGAAAAAGAAATGGCGCAAGTGGTTGCCAGAGAAAAAATTGCCGAAAGCGGAGATTATAATTTAACGGGGGAGAGATACAGGGAAGCATTTGATCATTTGGAATCAAAATGGCCTATTGTAAAACTTAGCGATGTTATTATTGATATAAAAGACGGAGGAACTCCATCAAGAAAAAAGACAGAATATTTTGGCGGAGACATTTGTTGGTGTGTTGTAAAGGATATTAAATCAGAAATTTTTGATACAACAGAAAAATTAACCGAATTAGGACTAGAAAATAGCTCTGCAAAAGTTTGGCCGATCGGATCTATAATAATTTCTTTAGGAGCAACTATTGGCAATGTCGGAATTGCAAGAGTTCCAACAGCAACAAAACAGGGATTATCAGGAATTATTGTTAATATTGATAAAATTCTACCAGAATTCTTATTGTATATTCTAAAAAATAAAAAAGAATATATTCAGTCTTTGGCAACTGGAGTTACTATTAAAGAAGTAAGACCATCAAAATTGAAAGAATTATTTACATTTCCTCTTCCGCCTCTTTCCGTTCAAAAAGAAATTGTGAAAAAAATTGAAGTCAAACAAAAAGCGATTGACTCCGCCAAAGAAGTTATTCGCAATTTAGAGAGAGAGAGAGCGTATTTTGGTGAAAGCCTTAGAAAAATAGAAGGGATTGAGTGGGTGGAGTTGGGGGAGGTGTGCGAAATTCAAAATGGACTTTGGAAAGGCAAGAATCCTCCTTTTGTAAAGGTTAAAGTTTTAAGAAATACTAATTTCATAAAGAAAACCGGTGCTCTTTCATTTGATGATGTTGCGGAAATTGATGTTGAAAAAAGACATTTTGAAAAACGAGAGCTTATAAATGGTGATATTATTTTAGAAAATTCCGGCGGTAGTCCGACACAGCCTGTCGGAAGAGTTGCTTACTTTGATAAAAATTTAAAAGGATTTTCTTACAGCAATTTTACTTCAAGAATTCGGGTGCTTGATAAAAGTATTTGTGATTCTAAATATCTTTGGGCGATTCTCTTAAGTTTTTATAAATCAGGAAAAACAGAAGCGCTACAAAGCCAAACATCTGGAATAAAAAATTTAGATAAAAAAGAATATCTAAAAATTAAAATTCCTCTCCCATCTCTGGAAATCCAACAAAAAATGATCGCCGAAGCGGAAGAGGAGCAAAAGATTATTGATGCTAATAAGAAATTGTTTGAGATAATGGAGAGGAAAATTGAGAAGGTTTTAAGTGAAATATAGATATGAAAAATAAAGGAAATAAATAGATAACATGATAAATAAAATAAATTTATTATGAATATTTTACTTATCGGTTCGGGTGGGCGTGAACATGCTTTGGCGTGGAAAATAGCACAAAGTCCGAAACTTTCTAAACTTTTTATTGCACCCGGAAATACAGGAACATCCACAGTTGGCACAAATTTAAATATCAATGTGTCAGATTTTCAAACCGTAAAAAAAGTAGTTTTGGAAAACAAAATCAATTTGGTTGTTGTAGGACCGGAAGGTCCGTTGGTAAACGGTATTGTTGATTTTTTTGAAAATGACGATGAATTAAAAAATATTTCTGTAATTGGACCTAATAAAAAAGCGGCTCAGCTGGAAGGGAGTAAGGATTTTTCCAAGAAATTTATGGAAAAATACAACATCCCAACTGCTCGCTATTTCAGTGTTTCAGAAAAAAATATTTTAGAAGGAATTGATTTTTTGCAGAAACTAAATGCACCTTATGTATTAAAAGCCGATGGTTTGGCTGCTGGTAAAGGAGTTTTAATAATCAATGATTTGGATGAAGCTGTGATGGAATTGAAAAATATGCTCAGCGGAAAATTTGGAAAAGCAGGTAGTACAGTGGTTATAGAGGAGTTTTTGTCGGGAATTGAGTGTTCGGTGTTTGTAATTACTGACGGAAAAAATTATCAAATTTTACCAGAAGCGAAAGATTATAAACGCATCGGCGAGGGTGATACAGGATTGAATACAGGCGGAATGGGTGCAGTTTCTCCTGTTAGTTTTGCAGATAAAACTTTTATGCAGAAAGTGGAAGAGCGAATTATTAAGCCGACTGTGGAAGGACTTCAAAAAGAAGGAATTATTTACAAAGGATTTATCTTTTTTGGTTTGATTAAAGTGAATGATGAACCTTATGTGATTGAATATAATGCTCGTATGGGCGATCCAGAAACAGAGGTAGTGATGCTGAGATTGAAATCGGATTTGGTGGAATTGTTGGAAGGAGTGGTGGAAGGTAATTTGAGTGAAAAAATCGTAGAGTTTGACGAGCGTACCGTTGTTACGGTTATGCTTGTTTCGGGTGGTTATCCTGGAGATTATGAAAATGGAAAAGTGATTACCGGACTTGAAAAAGTAACTGATAGCATTGTATTTCACGCTGGAACGAAAGAGCAAAATAACAATATCTTGACCAACGGCGGACGGGTAATTGCAATAAGTAGTTATGGAAAAAATAAAGATGAAGCGTTAGCTATTTCTTATAAAAATATAGAATTAATTGATTTTGAAGGAAAATATTTTAGAAAGGATATTGGGTTTGATTTGAAATAATTGAAAAGTAAAATTTTTAAATTATTTTTTTATTTTTGATTTTTTAGTGTATAATTGTAATAAAATTATCTTAAATTCTATGAAAAAAATAAATTATCGGAAATTAATAATTTCTTTATTAATTCCTCAATTAGCTGGTTTACTTGGAATTATTGCAAATTTTACTTCTTTGAATTCTTGGTATTTAAATATTAATAAACCAAGTTTTAATCCACCGGGTTGGATTTTTGGTCCAGTCTGGACAATACTTTTTATTTTAATGGGAATTGCTTTGTATTTAGTTTGGCAAGAGAAAGAAAAATTAAATAAAAGAGAAAATAATTTAGCTTGGGGAGTTTTTGGAGCACAATTATTTTTTAATGTTTTGTGGTCATATTCTTTTTTCTTTTTTAGAAATCCTTTGGCAGGATTAGTAAATATTATTTTTTTACTTGTTTTGATTGTGGGAAATATTATAGTTTTTTATAAAATTAAAAAAGAGGCTGGTTGGTTATTGGTCCCTTATTTTTTGTGGGTTAGTTTTGCGAGTGTATTAAATTATTTCTTATTTATTTTAAATTAATTTTTATGGCAGTGCTTATTTCTGGTTCTTTGGCTTATGATTATATTATGAATTTTCCAGATAGTTTTCGGAATCATATTTTGCCAGATCAAATTCATATTTTGAATGTTTGTTTTGTAGTAGATTCTCTTAAGAGAAATTTTGGTGGAGTAGCAGGAAATATTGCTTATACTATGAATTTACTTGGTGGCGAGCCAATAATTCTTTCTCCTTTAGGTAGTGATGGTCAAGATTATTTTGCTTATTTAAAAAAACATAATTTAAATGTAGATTATATTAAATTTTCTAAAGAAAAGTTGACTTCTTCTGCTCATATTACGACTGACAAAGAAGATAATCAGATAACAGCTTTTTATAATGGAGCTTTGGCAGAGGCAATAAATCTTTCAGTTAGTGAAATAAAAGATAAAATTGAATTTGCTTTAATTTCCCCAACTCAAAAAGAAGCAATGATTAAACATGCTAAGGAATGTTATGAACAAAAAATCCCTTTTTGCTTTGATCCGGGTCAACAAATAACAGCTTTAACAGCTCAAGAGTTAAAAACTATAATTAGTCAGGCAAAATTTTTAATTGGTAATGATTATGAGATTAAATTAATTCAAGAAAAAACTGGTTGGAAAATGGAAGATATTTTAAAATGTGTGGAAGCAGTTATTATTACTTTAGGAGAAAAAGGTTCAATGGTGGTAACTACAAAAGAAACAATTACTGTAGGTATTTGTCCGGCTAATTCTGTAGATGATCCAACTGGAGCTGGAGATGCTTATCGAGCAGGATTTTTTTCAGCTTATGTTCAAGGTTTAGATTGGAAAACTTGCGCACAGAGGGGAGCAGTAGCCGCAACTTATGCTGTAGAAAATTATGGCACACAAAATCATCATTTTACTAAAGAGGAATTTAATCAGAGATATCAAGAAACTTTTGGTGGATAATTGTTATTTGATTTTTAAAAAAAAACAGGTTATACTTAAGTCTGTTTTTAATTATTTTTTAAATTATTTTTTATGCTAATTCCAATTTTATTAATTATTTTGGGTTTGGGAATTTTAATTCTTGGAGCAGAAGGTTTGGTACGCGGTTCAGCTTCTATGGCCAAAAAATGGGGCGTGTCTTCTTTGGTGATTGGTTTGACAATAGTAGCTTTTGGTACTTCTACACCAGAATTAGTAGTAAATATGTTTTCAGCTGTTCGTGGTTCTACAGATATTGCGATTGGAAATATTATAGGTAGTAATATTTCTAATATTTTATTAATTTTAGGTATTTCAGCAATTGTTTATCCTTTGTCAGTAAAGAAAAGTACAGTTACTAGAGAAATTCCTTTTGCTTTATTAGGAATGATTTTGGTTTTTACAATGGGTAATGATATGTTTTTTGATGGTACTGGTTTTAATGCTATTACTAGAACAGATGGTTTTTCTTTGATAGCAATTTTTATAATTTTCTTGTTTTATATTTTTGGTTTAGCCAAAAAAGGCGAAGTAGAAGAAGAGGAAGTAAAAGTTTATTCTTGGCCAAAATCAATTTTATTTACTATAGCAGGTTTAGCTTTGTTAGTTTTAGGAGGACAATTATTAGTTGATAATGCAATTATTTTGGCTCGTTTGGCTGGCTTGTCCGAAGCTTTGATTGGTTTGACTATAGTAGCAATAGGAACTTCTTTACCAGAATTGGCTACTTCAGTAGTAGCTGCTTATCACAAACATGTTGATATTGCGATTGGAAATATTGTAGGTTCAAATATTTTTAATGTTTTTTGGATCTTGGGTTTAACTGGTACTATGTTGCAAATGCCTTTTAATCCAAATGTAAATATTGATATTTTAGTTGGAATTGGCGCAACTGTTTTATTATTTATATTTATGTTTATTGGTACAAAGAGAAAATTAAATCGTTGGCAAGGAGTAATGTTTTTATTGTTATATATAGCTTATACTTTTTATTTAATTAATCGTGGTTAGAAATATGGAATACAAGATCAAAGATATAAAATTAGCTGATTGGGGACGTAAGGAAATTTCTATTGCTGAAAAAGAAATGCCCGGACTTATGGCAATTAGAAAAAAATATTCTACCAAGAAGCCATTAAAGAATGTACGAATTACTGGTTCACTTCATATGACAATTCAAACTGCAGTTTTAATTGAAACTTTAGTAGCTCTTGGCGCTAAAGTGCGATGGTGTAGTTGTAATATTTATTCTACTCAAGATCAAGCAGCAGCTGCAATTGTCAAAGCTGGAGTACCAGTGTTTGCTTGGAAAGGAGAGACTTTGCCAGAATATTGGTGGTGTACTAGTCGCGCTTTGGATTTTGGAAATGGCAAAGGACCAGATCTAATTGTAGATGATGGTGGAGATGCTACTTTGATGATTCATAAAGGAGTAGAAATTGAAAAGGATCCAAAAATTTTGAAAAAAAATTATACAAAAGAAGGTGAAGATTTTAGAGAATTGATGAATTTATTAAAAAAAGAATATTCACAAAATAAAAATCGTTGGACTCAAATAGCAAAAAATGTTCGCGGAGTTTCTGAAGAAACTACAACTGGTGTTCATCGTCTTTATCAAATGGCTAAACAAAAAAAACTTTTATTTCCTGCAATTAATGTTAATGATTCAGTAACTAAATCTAAATTTGATAATATTTATGGTTGTCGTCATTCTATTGTTGATGGGTTAAATCGAGCGATGGATGTAATGTTGGGTGGAAAGACAGCAGTAGTTTGTGGTTTTGGTGATGTAGGTAAGGGTTGTGCTCAAGCGCTTCGTGGTCAAGGTTGTCGAGTAATTATTACTGAAATTGATCCTATTTGTGCTTTACAAGCAGCGATGGAAGGTTATGAAGTAAAAACTGTAGAAGATACTTTAGGATTGGCAGATATTTATGTAACAGCTACGGGTAATTTAGATGTGATTACTTTGGAACATTTAAAGAAAATGAAAGATCAAGCGATTGTTTGTAATATTGGTCATTTTGATAATGAAATTCAAGTGGAAAGACTTAATAAATTAAAAGGTATTAAAAAAGTTAATATAAAACCACAAGTGGATAAATATATTTTTCCAGATAAGCATGAAATTTTTATGTTAGCAGAAGGTAGATTGGTAAATTTAGGTTGTGCTACTGGTCATCCAAGTTTTGTAATGAGTAATAGTTTTTCTAATCAAGTTTTGGCTCAATTAGATCTTTGGAAAAATAAATATGAAGTTGGAGTTTATCGTTTACCAAAATATTTAGATGAAGAAGTTGCTAGATTACATTTAGAGAAGATTGGAGTAAAACTTACAAAACTTACCAAAGCTCAAGCTAATTATTTAGGTATAAATGATCAAGGACCATATAAAGAAGAACATTATAGGTATTAAATAATTGTTAATAAGTTTTAGTTATAAATAAAAAACACTTTTTTTAAAAGTGTTTTATTTTTGTTAAAAATTCTTGTTATTTTAATAGTTTTAAGAATTTATGTTTATTAAAATAGATTAATTAATTTAACTATTGAAAAAATAGTTAAAATAAATTATGATAGACAAAGTATTAAAAATAAAAATAATTAAATTATGACGGCAATGCGTCTTCAAAAATATATGGCAGATCAAGGGATTTGTTCTCGTCGTAAGGCTGAAGAAATGATTTTGGCTGGACAAGTAAAAGTGGATGGTAAGATAGCAAAAATTGGTATGATGATTGATGGAAATAATCAAATTATGATAAATAATAAAAAGATTGAAAAAATAAAAAATCTTAATGATGCTAAAATTTATATTATTTTGAATAAACCAGTTGATTATATTTGTTCAAATTCAGTTGAACAAGGATCTTCAGTTTTAGAATTATTAACTAAAGAAAATTATTGGAAACCAAGAGGAAGAGATATAAAAGAAAGAGTTTATTCAGTAGGCAGATTGGATAAAGATTCTGAAGGTTTGGTACTTTTGACTAATGATGGAGATTTGGCTAACAAACTTACTCATCCTAGTTTTGCACATGAAAAAGAATATGAAGTAACAATTAATAAACAATTAGAAAAAGCGGCTATAAAAGTTTTGGAATATGGTATGGATATTGGTGAGGGAGAATATGTTCAAGGTGTGAAGGTAAAAAAAGTTTTTAATAAGGGTCGCAGAACAATTGTTACAGTTATTTTGAAAGAAGGTAAAAATCGACAAATTCGTAAAATGTTTGGTCGGTTGGGTTATCAGATTATTTCTTTGAAAAGAATAAGAATAGGAAAAGTTGGACTGGGTGTTTTGCCTGTAGGAAGATGGAAATTCGTTAAAAGAGAGCAGATTATTTAAAAATAAATTTGCGATGTTGACTTTTGTAAAAATATGCTATACTATTAGTATTCTTAATTTTAATATATGAAAAAAATTAAAATAATAGGTTTTTTAGTAATAGTTTTATTTTTAAATATTTTTATTTTTAATGAATCTTTGGCAGATGATGCTGTTTGTATTACTAACAGTGATTGTCCTTTAGGCACAAATTGTGTTGATAATTCATGTCAAGCAGTATCAATTAGTAATGATAATCTAGAATGTAAAAATAATAATGATTGTAAAAAAAAATATCCTGATGGTAGTAAGCCAGGTTGTGTTAATGGTATTTGTCAAGCAGTATCAGTTGATAATTCTGCTCCCAGATCAAGTAAATCTAAATCAGATAAATCTACTTTTGGTTTTACTCCCGGTGATGCGCGCTGTTGGACTAAAACTGATTGTGTAGAATATAGAAAAAAAGCTTTAAAGGTTCTTGATGACAATGATGCTTTGGCTGGATTTTATTCTGCGGAAGATCATAGTGATGCCGAAGCTGCTTGTGGAAAAATGCGTGGTGGAGAAGTAATGGGTTTTTGTTCTCCTTATACTGAAGTAAAAACAGCTATTAGTTTTGGTACAGTAAAAACTTTTGCTAATTTTGGAGAATTTGTAAAATTTATTTATCAATATGGATTTTTGGTTGCAGGAGTTTTGGCAGTATTTATGATTATGGTAGCTGGCATACAATGGCTATCTTCTGCTGGTAATCAAGATAAAATTGGAGCAGCTAAAAAAAGAATTATTGGGGCAATAGTAGGTTTATTGATTTTAGCTTTATCTTATACTATTTTAAATTTTATTAATCCTTATTTAGTAAATTTTCGTTTACCTCAAACTTGGATAATTAATAAATCTTTAATGGGCATAGAATTTTGTCATCAAATTCCAGATTATAAAGATAAAGAAGTATTTAAATTAATAGGTAAACCAAATGATAAATTGGATGAAGGAGAAATTTCTTCTAAATATAAGGCTGGTAATTTTGATTTAGAGTATAATGATTCATTTACATGTGGTAATCAATATATTTATTCTAGCGCTCCAACTGATAAATCTATTTGTCGAGGTTCTATTTGTGAGGAAAATTCAGTTTGTATAGCAATGCCTGATAAAAAAAGCTACCAATGTCAATTAGGTGTATTGAGTGGCAAAATTGATCCGGGTGATTTATTGGATCGATTATTTGGTAGTTGGGATGATAATGCAGTTAATGATATTGATTTTTATGCAGTTTGTGATAATGGTGAAAGAAAAGAAGTTCCAGGAAGTGGTTATAGAGTTTTTCATGATCAAACTGATAATCAAGGAGCTTATGTAGTAACTGCAACAAGTGATAATATAAAAAGTGCTATGAGTAAATGTGGTGGACCAGAAAAAACAGCTGGGTTTCTTTTGTATCCAGATTTTGATAAAAGAGTAGGTAAATTTTCTAAAGCTGGTCTTTTAAAGGGTGGTACTGGTTTTGATTTTAATTGGTTTGACGAACCTCATTGGTTAGGTAAAAGACCTAAGGAAACAGGGGGTAATTCAAAAGCAGTAGATTTAGGTGGCAAATATACAGATTTTTTTAAAAAATTAGCAAATAATGAAAAAATAAATTTTATGGCTCAAGATCATGATGCTAGAGATTTTTTGATTCCAGTAAATTATTTTATTAGTAATACAAATCAAAAATTTCAGTTGAATATTGTAGTTAAAGAGGTTAAGGGTGATACAAATTAATATTATATGGATAAAATAAAAATTATTAATTCCCGAGTACATAATTTAAAAAATGTTTCTCTAGAAATTCCTAAAAATAAATTGGTAGTAATAACAGGACTTTCTGGTTCAGGAAAATCTTCTTTAGCTTTTGATACAATATATGCAGAAGGACAAAGAAGATATGCAGAAAGTCTTAATGCTTATGCTAGACAATTTATGGATGTACAGGACAAACCAGAGGTAGATGAAATTCAAGGTCTTTCACCTACTATTGCTATTGACCAAAAGACAATCGCACAAAATCCTCGTTCTACTGTGGGTACTAGCACAGAGATTTATGATTATCTTCGTCTTTTATTTTCTAGAATCGGAGTGCAATATTGTCCAGATTGTAAAAAACCGGTTAAAGCTTTTACTTTGGGTTCAATTGTAGAAGAAACAAGAAAATTAGCGCGAAAATCTAGTAGTGTTTTAATTTTATCTCCGATCGTGGTAGAAAAAGAAATAAAAACAAAAGAACTTTTATTAAATTTAGAACAAAGTGGTTTTGAAGTAGTTAGATTGAATGGAATAATTATGAAACTTTTGGAATTTAGTAAATATAAGTTTGATAAAGAAAAAAAATATAGTATTGATTTAGTGATTGGTAGAATAACTAATATAAAAAAACAAGATCTTACTAAAATGATAGATAAAGCAATTGATTTATCTAATGGTTCTTGTTTAGTTGTAGATGAAGATAGTGGTGAAGAATATTTTTTTTCTTTAAAAGCTAAGTGTGTTCAATGTGGTCGTATTTTTGATTCAATTGAGCCCAGAAGTTTTAGTTTTAATAGTCCTTATGGAGCTTGTCAGCGTTGTATGGGTTTAGGAAAAACATTAGAAGTGGATCCAGAATTAGTGATACCAAATTCTCGTTTGACTTTGGCAGAAGGAGCAATTCAACCTTGGACTCGTATTGTAGGTAATCAAAATTATTATCAAAAATTATTAGAAGTTGTTGCTGAGAGTTATAATTTTTCAGTAGATGTTCCAGTTGAAGAATTGTCTAATCAGATTATGAATATTATTTTTTATGGTACAGATGGAGAAAAATATTTAGTAGATGGGAAAAAAGTTAATTTTGAAGGAGTGATATGTAATTTGACCAAGAGACATATGGAAACTGATTCAGATTATGTGCGTAAAGAAATTGAAAATTATATGAAAGAAAAAACTTGTTCAGTTTGTAATGGTAAGCGTTTGAAACAGGAATCTTTGATGATAAAAATAAATGATTTTTCAATTTCTGATATAGTGGAAATGAGTATTCAAGAAGCACAGCAGTTTTTTACACAATTTAATAATACAAAAAATAAATTTTACCAATCTTTAAATACTACTGATTTAAAAATTGCTTTACCAGTGATAAGAGAAATAAATAAACGTTTAGATAATTTATTAAAAGTAGGTTTGTATTATTTATCTTTGGATAGATCAATCAATACTTTGGCTGGCGGAGAAGCGCAACGAGTTCGTTTGTCTACACAATTGTCAACTGGTTTAACAGGAGTAATTTATATTTTAGATGAACCCTCTATAGGATTACATCCTAGAGATAATGATAAATTGATTGATACTTTACGCGGTTTACGAGATCAAGGTAATTCAGTTATTGTAGTTGAACATGATGAAGCTATGATGGAAGCGGCTGATTATATTATTGATGTTGGACCAGGAGCAGGTGAATATGGTGGAGAAATTATAGCGGCAGGCAATTTAACACAAATTAAAAATAATAAAAAATCTATTACTGGGAATTATTTAAGCGGTAAAGATAAAATTTCTTTACCAAAAAAATTACATATTGGAAATGGAAAAAATATCAGTATTATTGGAGCTAAGGCTTTTAATTTAAAAAATATTGATGTAGATATTCCTTTGGCAAAATTGGTTTGTGTGACTGGGGTTTCTGGTTCAGGCAAATCAACTTTAATTAGTGATATTTTGAGTAAAGCTTTGAGTAAACATTTTTATCGTGCCAAAGCTGAACCGGGTGAACATAAAAAAATAAAAGGTTTAACAAATATTGATAAAGTGATTTCTATTGATCAAACTCCAATCGGTCGGACTCCTAGATCCAATCCAGCGACTTACACTGGTTTGTTTAGTTTAATTCGCGATTTATTTACGGCTGTACCAGAAGCAAAAATGAGAGGCTATGATGCTGGTAAATTTAGTTTTAATGTTAAAGGTGGCGGTCGTTGTGAAGCTTGCGCAGGTGAAGGTTATGTGAGAATTCCTATGCAATTTTTATCAGATGTATTTGTAGAATGTGCTGAATGTGAAGGTAAAAGATATAATAAAGAAGCTTTAGAGATTCATTATCGTAATAAAGATATTGCTGATGTACTTGGTATGACAGTAGAAGAAGCTTATAAATTTTTTCATGATATACCAGCTTTGGCAGAAAAATTGCAAATTTTACGCGATGTTGGTTTAGGTTATGTTCATTTGGGACAACCAGCAACTACTTTGTCTGGTGGAGAAGCGCAACGAGTAAAATTAGCTACAGAATTAGCGCGTCGTGCGACTGGTCGGACATTATATATTTTGGATGAACCGACAACTGGATTGCATTTTGAAGATATTAAGAGATTGTTACAAGTTTTGAATCAATTAGTAGAAAAAGGCAATACAGTTTTAATTATTGAACATAATTTGGATGTAATTAAATGTGCGGATTGGATTATTGATATGGGCCCAGAAGGTGGTAAAGGTGGAGGAGAGGTTATAGCGCAAGGAACTCCGAGAGAGGTGATGAAAGTAGATAAGAGTTGGACAGGGAAGTATTTAAAAAAAATAATTAAATAAACAAAAATCCCCAACTTCGTTGGGGATTTTTGTTGGATAAATAAGAAAAAAGAAAATTCCAGTTAATTTTCTTTAGTTGAAGTGTTTTCCAAGTGATATTTACTACTTAAAATTAAAGCTATTAATAACCAAAAAAACATTGCTAGATCATTTTTGATATAAGGACTATCTACTAGACCCATGATCAAGATAATAAATAAAGATGAAATAGTAAAGAGAGTTAAAGGAAGTAATTGTTTTTTTTGCTTGTAAATAGAATAAGGAATAAAACATAAAGAATAAAATTTTATAATAATAAAACTTAATAAACCCAAAATTCCTAAATTTACCCACATGGTAAGAAAAGCATTATGAGGATGATGGAAAATTTCTATGTTTTCGTTGTTTACAGTAGTGTGGTAGGGAGCAATTTTTTTACTATAAGAAGCTAATCCTGCGCCAACCAGAGGATTGTCTTTTAAAAAATTCCAAGTTTCTTTGTAAATAGCTAGACGAATTTGTCCGGATCTATCTTGGAAAGTGATTTCTTGTTTTATATTAGATAATTGTGGTAAAAATAATAAACTAATTAAACTTATTAAACCAACTAAGATTATTAACCAGCGAGTTTTTTTATTTATTAAAAATAATAAACTAATTCCACCAATAATTCCAAGAAGAGGACCAGTGCCTTTGGAAAAAATTATTGCTAAGGGAGCTAAGATGAGATAAAAAATACTAGATAAAAATAATAACCAATTTTTAAATTGTGTAGTCTGTGATTGAGAGTTTGTGATTGAGAGTTTATTTATTTTTTGTGTTTTGTATTTTTTTATAACAGGCCAAGTTTCTTTCATTAAATAAATAGCAAAAGGAATAAGTGGCGCTAAAAATAAACCTACGCCATTAGGAAAACCATACCAAGCAGTAACTCGATAAGTTTGACGATTGGACCAAAAAGCTTCTGGTACCAACCAACCAGTAAAATGTTGATAAATAGCCAAAATGGCAGTTACTAAACCAGAAATAATTAAAGCTAATAAAATATTATTTATTTGTTTTTTTTCTTTAATAGTAGTGATCAATATAACAAACATAATAACTGGTTCTAGATAAAAAGCTTTTCCTTCTCCTAAAGCGGATTGAATATTTATTGAAGTAAAAATAGAAATAATTGTTGCTAAGAGGAAAAAAAATATCGCAGTAAATAATATTTTATTATTTTTTATAATTAGTATTAAATTATTAATAATTGATTGACGATATTTTATGATCCAGATTATAAAAATTATTAAGAACATTATTTCTAAGAGAGTAGTAGGTAATAGTCCGATCCGGAATCTAATTAAATAACTGGGTAAGAGTAGAAAAAAAATAATCAAACCATTGGAGAATTTTGACCAAGTAAAACAAGAAAAAAGAATAATAAAAATTGTTAGAATAATTAAATTAAACATGTTTTTTTAAGGAAATTATTTCTTTGATAGTTTTTCGTGAAATTGCTTTGGTTAATAAAATCATTGTTGTATAAATCAAGACAGCGAAAACAATTTGAATAAAAAGATGATAATTTTTTGTAAAAAATAAAACCACAGTCATTATTAAAGTAGAAAAAATTATTTTACTAAAAGTTTTTAGAGCTAATTTTTCTTGAGTGTAATATCTAACAGTTAAGAATAACATTAAACTAACATAAAGTTCAGAAAAAACTGCTAACCAGGCTGCGCCATACATACCAAATTTAGGAATGAAAATCAGATAACCAATTAAAGTAAATAAAGCACTGCTAAGATAAATCCAAATTGTTTGTTTTTGCCGATTGATACTTACTGCTGTGTGACCAAAAATTGCTCCTAAATAAACTCCCAAAACCGCAACAGCCAATATTTGTAAAGGTCGTCCTGAACTAATAAATTCTTTACCGCCAACAATTTCCATTATTTGAGGAGCAGTCATAATTATTCCTAAGGTCATAGGTAAAGCAAGAAGCATAATAATATCAAATGATTGTTGATAATATTTTTTAAATTCTTTTTTTAAATTTCTACTCCAATGATAAGCTAAAAGTGGTAGCATTATACCCATAATCATCATTGCCATTTGAGATAAAATATCAATCACACGATAAGCTGCTCCATATAAACCAACTTCAGTTTGACTACGAAAAATACTTAGTAATAGAGTATCACCTTTTAAATAAACAACATTGCAGATAATGGAAATAGCAATTGGCCACATTTTAATTATAATTTTTTTCCAAATTTGCCAATCAAAAGCTAATTTTGGTTTATCATATTTTGTGGCCATACACCACATAAATATTGTATAGGCAACACTATTTAAAATTACTACACACATGATTGGCAAAAAAGAAGCTTGTTGATGAAATAATAACCAAAGACCCATCACCATTACTAATCTGCCAATATTTTCACCAATAGCTTGAATATGCATTTTCATTTTTGTTTGGTAAAAACCAATAAAAATTTGATTCATGGCTACTGCCAAAAATGAAATAGTACTGAGAGCAATAGCAATTTTTACTTCAGGAGGATAAGGAAAAAACAAAGCAATAAAAGGCGCTATTCCTAAAAAAATAATTGCCGTAACAAAACGAAAGCCAAGAAGATTTTGAAAAAGTTTAGTTTTGTCATACTTTGGTTCACTCATCAT
>Ga0116189_1002052_pt1 | contig 15216 bp, 10 predicted proteins | sample AD_JPNTR3_MetaG_FD_89895 | JGI IMG/M metagenome (GOLD analysis project Ga0116189, IMG submission 89895) | Active sludge microbial communities of municipal wastewater-treating anaerobic digesters from Japan - AD_JPNTR3_MetaG | ecosystem: Engineered > Bioreactor > Anaerobic > Digestate | place... | reverse complement strand
GCTGGTAATAAACTCTGGCAGAGATGTCTTGGGGGCTCGGGGATAGAACTGGGGCTCTCTTCAGTTGAGCAGACAAGCGATGGAGGTTATGTTGTCATTGATACAACAGGATCAAATGATGGCGATGTGAGCGGGAATAAAGGTTACTGGGATGTCTGGGTAGTGAAATTAAACAGTACAGGCTCTCTGGTATGGCAGAAGTGCCTTGGGGGTACTTCAGTGGAATACGGCTTTTCGATTCAGCAGACGTTCGACGGGGGTTATGTACTGGCAGGTTTAACCGCCTCAAACGACGGTGACGTAAGCGGAAACCACGGTGGAATTGATATCTGGGTGGTGAAGCTGAAGTAGAGTCTAAAGAATATCCTGCAAGCGGCTAAACCAGTTCTCATTTTTATGAAAACTTAAATAGGGACAAAACCATTAGGAGCCTTTTTTGAGGAGATACTACGTAAAAGCTTGTGCTGCTTTCTTCTCGGATAGCGTAAATAATCTTGTGGCAGTTACAAACCCGATTTTTATAAACAACACTCTCCACTTTGGCGCAGTGTTTCGAAACGAAAGCGCTCATAGGGGAGATTATTACTCCGGGTACTTAGTTACCAGGGCAAAGGTTGCTTCTTTCATAGGAAAGATTGAGGTTATAGATGACAGTGAAATGCCTTCGATAATTGAAGGAGCAACAACAGGAACGATAAAGACAAGACGGAAGGTTGTAGATTGTATAAGAGCTTCATCTGAAGCTGCTATAGACAGAAAAGAGAACGAATACTACACTGCCTGCGGAACTAGATTTCATATTACGAAATCTCATATTATTGTCGATAGGTATATGCCAAAGAAAGGTTTTTCTATGCTTATTGTCTTTGATGGAAAAAGTTCTGCAGAACTTGTGTTTCAGGAAATACGCTGACATCCTTTTGAGACCCAAGCAGTTCAGATTTCTAGGTCTCCTTAATTTAACACAAGAGTATTGTGTTAATTTCGCCTGTTCTTCCCTTTCCCTTACCCACAAAGGCTTTCACTTCGATTCTCTCCGGAGGTGATCCCGAAGCCCGATTTTGTATTTAACTAATAATTGTATATAATAGCTTTATGTTAAGTACATTGATTCTATTCCGGAGGTCCCGAAGTGCCGTCGATCTATTTGGAGAAAGTCATACCTGAGAAGAATGTGAAGAGATTCTATTTCATAAGCGATGAACACCAGACCACGTTTGTCGGTTATCCGGTCACGATAATCTTCGGAAGGATCTCCGAGCGAGCGACGTTTGTGACTAAAGTCTTCCCAACAGAGGACAGGGCGCGCAGGTATTTCAACAGGCAGATGCGTATAAGGCAGAGGCACCGGTACGCAGTGGTGAAACCACCATACCTGAGGGAGAAGAAGAACGACAAGCCTATACAGCTGGGGTTTCCTATGTATTAAATGCGTTATATTGAAAGTTTTGCCGTGGGACATAGGTAGATGAGGGTACAGCAGAAGAAAGTGCGTTAGAGAGTGTTTTAAGGGGTGCAGTTATGAAGGAAGTCCAGCCTATACGCGATACTAAGAAGATCGATGCGATGAAATCGATTATGAGGGGAGAGTCTAACTACCGGGACCTCCTTCTCTTCACTCTGGGTATAAACACGGGCCTGAGGATATCTGATATTCTCGCCCTGAAGTGGAGCAGCTTTCTCAACGGCGGTAAACTCCTGAAGGCAGGGGACCAATTGAATGTAGTGGAGATCAAAACAAAGAAGGTGAAGACATTCGTGCTAAACAAGTCGGTGATGGAAGCCTTGAAACTCTACTACAATTCCTTAGGCAACGTAGACCCGAATGATCCTGTCTTCTCCTCCCGGAAGAGCGATAACGGTTCTCCGAAGGCTCTGTCCCGTGTCGGTGCGTGGATGTTACTGAACAGATACGCCCGTATGGTCGGACTGAACGACGGGATCGGCACACATACTCTCCGTAAGACCTTCGGTTATCATCTGTACAAGAGAGGCGTAAGCCTGGAACATATACAGAAGATGCTGAATCACTCTTCACCGGCAGTAACTCTCAGGTACATAGGGATCACTCAAGATCAGCTGAATGATATCTATGTGGAGCTGAATCTTTGACAGATGGGGGTGGCTTATGGAGTTTCGTGACCTGGTGATGGTTTTATCTGATTTCGGTCTATGGGAGAAGGTTGCCGGTTGCTACGAAGGGGAAAACTACCTCGGTGACGAGTTTCTCGAGGAGCATATTCGAAAGTACTCCACAAGTGACAAACTTATCATCCGGGCAGTCGTCGGCATCTACCACGGACGCCGTCTCGTCTCTTTCTACGAGTTATACCACTTCCTGGACGGGGAAACCACTGAAAAGCTTATTAAGTGGTGGCGGCAGGACTTCACGATTGGTAAGTAACGGTCCAATAACTCCCCTTTATGCCAGCAAGAAGTTATCGAGCTAGTTGTCCGGAAACACTCCCCTCTCATTGTCGAAAGGAACCGTTACTATCCTGAAGGCCATAAAACCTCCGATATATTCTGCGGCTTCTTGCGCCCGCGGGCTACTCCGTGCCCGGCGCTCGAAGCCGCAGCAAAGTGTAAAAAGGTAAAAAGGCTAAAGTGTAATCAGTGCACCGTCCTTGCAATACGAAAACCCAGGCCGATGTACGTGTCAGCAGGGGTGCTGTAGTAGCGGTTAGCTACCCGTACGTCAGCCGCGAAGTTGAGCCAGCTGCCGCCACGATCCACCCGGTAGGAACCAGCTGTACTGTTGTAAGGGTTTGTCTGCGCCGAACTGGAGTAGTTTCCATACCAGTCACTGCACCACTCCCATACGTTACCAGACATATCATAGATACCCAGCTCGTTGGGTGCCTTCTCTCCAACCGGGTGTGTTTTGTTTGAATTTGCTTTCAGCGCTTCTAAATATTCCGAGAAGACGTAAATTGCGTACACTGGTGGGTCTGTGCCTGGAATAGGTTCCCATTCTCCTCCTCGAGAATAGTACTCAGCTATATCAAGAAAGTTTCTTCCAGAATTCGCAGAATACCAGGCTGAATCATCTACATCGTTACTTCCTGAGTATTTATAGTCCTTGCTGTATTTACCACCTCTGGCTGCATATTCCCATTCGGCTTCGGTCGGTAACCTGTAGCCGACCACCTTCGACGGATCAGTCGTTTCTCTTCCGTCTTTATCAAGGAAGTTTCCGCTGTTGTCATATGCTTTCGGGAGTTTTTCTCTCTCGCTCAGCCAGTTGCAGTAAGCGATAGCGTCCCACCAGCTGACATATATTGCAGGCCTGCTTCCTCTTCCCCAGCCTTCGTCTTTCGGTTTGCTCCTTCCGGTAGCCTCACAGAAAGCGTCGTACTCGTCGAATGTTGTTTCATACTTGCCGATGTGGATGTTGTAAGTGAGTGTCACTTTGTGCGTCGGTTTTTCAGCGGGTGATCCATCTCCCCAAGTGTCGCCCATCGTGAAAGTTCCACCCTCCACATACACCATCTCTATTCCGGAAGTAGTCTTCATAAAACTTTCGGTCTGTGTAGTGCTGAACTTCCATACAGGACTCTCGCTCCTGTTCCCGGTAGTATCTCTGGCGATTACTTTCCAGTAATAATCCTTGCCTCCCTGAAGACCGCTGTATACAAACAACTTCTCCGTGAGGTCCCTAGCAACATAGGCTAGACTGTCCCTGCTGTTGCCCACCAGTACTTCGTATGTGATAACCCTTTTCTCGGTTTCCGGTATCTCCCAGGTCAGCCTTACCCAATCGAGGCTGTAGGAAGGCAGAACCTTTATTCTATTGTCGTTGTCAGAGGGCATCGGGTTGAAAGGTACCGGAAGCGGTGTGCTGTCTGTTGCAACCGCTTCGTCTCCACTTCCCAGGTAGTAACTGACATTCTTTACGAATGTTTTGAACCTGCTGAGTCCTGAATCTATATGAGTCATCACACCCGGATCTTCTTTCTGCAGGTATTTCAGGTGAAGCCTTATATACCCCGCCATTACCCTGTAGTATGCGTTTTCAATTGCCGCTGATCTCATTACCGCCCTTGCCATCCTCGCACTGTCGAATTTTGATTCAGCTAACTGTATTTCGGATTGGAGTTCGTCCAGATTTCTCGATAGGTCCACAAGCAGTCCTAGATGAATTATGGAGGCGTTCAGGAATAAATTGAGCCCTTCGGCGTCCTCTTTTATCCCCCTGGGAGAGATTTTAACTGTTGCCAGGTCCAGAAGCGCGTCGTCTATTATCTCCAGGAGTCCGACTACCGTGGATAATGTCGCCGGTTCGAGAATCAGCATCGCCGTGGAGACCTGAAGGTTCATAATCTTTGACAGCGCGTCTATGAGCTTTATTTCAGAGTCTGTAAGCAGTACCGCTTCCCTTTTCCTCTCCAGGGATTCCAGCAGTGCTTTTGCCTCTTTCAGACTGTTATGCTCCACAGCAGACATCGCCAGATAGATGCTTATGAAGTCTTCCTTATCCGTTGCCAGGGTATCCGCGATTGTGTTCAGACCCGCTGAAGTCAGTCCAAGAGCTATGGAGACCAGCTTGCCAGCCTCGAACACCGCCTTCACACTTGCCGGTAGACTGGCTCCAAGAGAGAAGAGGTCTCCTACAAGCATAGATATCCCCGTTCCCAAGAGCGCGCTCCCACCTTCTATGAGCAGTGTGCCTATAGCAGTTCCCATACGCTTTGAAGAGACTTCAGACAGTGTTTCGCTCCAGTAATCTGTCCAGTATTTCCAGTTTGGTTCCCAATACCAGTGCTTCCAGATGAAATAGATACCGAGGTTCTTGTCGTCGAGCTTCACCCTCCCGGTATCTGTCATTTCATAGACGGTGGGCAGTATGTGCACGTGTAGATACTCGTCGTATGCCACTTTTAATGCCCGGTCTCCGAAAGCGAATGCCTTTATTTTCGTGCTCGAATAGTCCGACGTACTCGCAAACGTAACACATAGAAAGCCAATCAGAAATAACGGAAGGAATACTCGTTTCATACCTCACCTCCATAAGCGAGGCCTCGCACACGAAGTAAGCACGTCAAGACTAAGGCAACACGCAACAGGTGGTGCAATGCGCTCATACGCTCAGTATAACAGTTGTTACATTCTATACAAAGTCAGATTTCCCCGTAGGTTCTTGTTGCCTCAGTTAGTGATTGTGGCTAATGTTCTGGGGTTGTTTTATCCACCCTCGAGTCCCACTCTCATAAACGTGTCTTCCGGCGCGGCGATGGGTATTCCAAAGGAATCGTTACTATCCTGAAGGCCATAGAACCTCCAATATCTCCTGCGTCTTCTTGCGCCCCTGGGGCACAAGCCCACGCCCCGGCGCTCGAAGCCGCAGCAAAGTGTAAAAATGTAAAAAAAGCTAAAGTGTAATCAGGGCGCCGTCCTTGCAATACGGAACCCCAAGACGTTGCTCGTGTCAGTAGGGGCGTTGCTGCCGCGGTTAGCCACACGAGTGCTCGTAGCGCCGTTGCGCCAGCTGCCACCACGATTCACCCGGTAGGAACCAGCTGTACTGTTGTACGGGTTTGTCTGAGCAGAGCTTGAGTAGTATTCAAACCAGTCACTACACCACTCCCATACGTTCCCGGACATATCGTATATTTCCAGTTCGTTAAAGGCTTTCGTCCCAACTTCTTGAGTCTTATTGCCGGAGTTCGAAGAGTACCAGGCAACATCACTAACATTATCGCTACCGGCATACTTGTAACCCTTGCCGTGTTTTCCTCCTCTGGCTGCGTATTCCCATTCGGCTTCAGTAGGTAACCTGTATCCTAGTACCTTCGACGGGTCTGTCGTTATTCTCCCGTCTTTGTCCAGCAAGTTTCCCTTATCGTCATATACCTTTGGAAGCTTCTCTTTCTCGCTCAGCCAGTTGCAGTAAGCAATAGCATCGCTCCAGCTGACGTTGATTACAGGCCTGCTTCCTCTTCCCCAGCTGTTATCACTTGGTGTCTTTCGTCCGGTTTCTTCGCAGAACCAATCGTATTGATCAAAAGTGACCTCATACTTCCCTATAAGAAAGTCGTAGGTCAACTCTACAATATGTGCGGGTTTCTGATCATCGCTGCCGTCTCCCCAGGTGTCTCCCATTGTAAAGCTGCCCCTTTCCACAAGAACAAGCTCTCCAGGATGAATAGTAGAGACATAACTGACGTATTCTCCCAAAAAAACCGGGCTTAATTTATAAATTCCATTTGCCGTTACTGTGATCTGCTTAACACTCAAAGGTTCATAACGCGATGAATCGGCCGCCCTCATTTCTACACGGTGATCGGGACCGATCAAGACCACGGATTCGTTTTTCTTTACGGTGTTCCCATCGATAGTCACTTCCAAATCGTCCGGAAAGTCAAAACTGACAGTGAATAGCTGGTATATCTTCCCGTCAACGAAGTTAGCCTGGAGATCCATAACTTCATTCTCTTTGAGAGTGAAAACGCTCTGCAGGCTCTTGCCGCCCGAGTCTACTTTCACCGTTAGCTTTCCTACAGGAAAGTTTGAAAGTCTTATATCCGTCTCTCCGTAGTTGACTCCGTTTATGGATACCTTCGCCGATGGGAAAGGTATGCTGTATATGTTGATAGTACCCGTCTTCTGCCCCAGAACAACTTTCTTCTGTTCGGTCGGGATCTTTTCCTGCGTGACCTTAGCTTGACTCAATTCAATACTTACAGATGTCGATCTGCCAGATTGGACGGTCACGGCGACGCTTTTGTCCTCATAACCTTCTTTCTGGGCAGTCAATGTGTACTTTCCAGGCGCGAGTGAGAGTATTAGCTGACTTCCAACGACCGTCCCCTTATGAACACCATCCACGAGAATCTTGACCCCGTCTGATGAGGTTATTGCAACATATCCGGGAGCTTCCGTACCTAGCAAAACAGTAAAGCTTATTACCACAAGTAATAGCAACAGGATCTTCCTCATATGCTCACCCCTTCAGGTATCTTCCACATATCCCTTACCTCTCGTAATGAATGCTTGCCTTTCCGTCTTTCATACACGAACCTATGGCATAGACAGTCGAGTCTGTCTGCACGCCCGGCAGGTAGAACAGAGTCACGAGTTCGTCGACGTCCTGCCCCTGCTTCTCCCACAGAAGCCTGGTTATCTCCGTAAGTCTCTCCATTGAGACTTCTCTGCGGTCAAGAGATATCCTCAGAGTCCTGTGTCTAATTGCTATTCCGAAGTCTCTGCTTTCTTTAATCCAGTAAGAAACGACGTCATTCTTTAGCACAATGACGGCCCCCTAATTCTCCTGAACAACTCTCCCGTTATATGAAATGAAGTGTGAATCAAAGGTATGACTGAGTGGTTTGGTGATATTCTAGCACCAGGGGATTTAATATCCGTAATCATTTTTGATTGTTCCTTCCTGGCAGGTTCAGGCGATAAGGCAGTTTTTGAAGTCATCTGTTCGTTATGTTTCTTCTGAAAGGCTTACTGTATTTAGGCTACAGGAAAGCGGGGTCTATAATCCCGCTAGACAGAGATAAGTCAGTTGACTGAAAGATTTACATTCACTATCAGTCTTCGAGTCTGGCACGCATAAAGGCGTCTTCCGGCCCAGCGATGGGTATAGGTATGATTTTCGAGATCGTGTCCATAGAGACGCTTGAGAGATTACCCATCATTTCAAGAGGTATGGTCACTGCCCTGGCGCCGTTTTCTGCGAGCATCGTTACCCTGTCGGCAAATGAGAGCGTGGTCTTCAGGCTCCCGGTTATAGTCATATCCCCTATGATCCCCAGGCCCTTCTTCAGCGTGTTCTTGTGTATAGCAGAGAGTATGGAGACGAAGATGGCGACGGTTATGTCGTCACTCACGTCACTGCCTATTACAGGCGTGAGTTGGACCGCTATGTCGTAGTCTTTCAGCGCTGAGTTTGACGGCAGGTACTTGCGCTGGTTGGAGGCTATGCAGGAGATCGTGGTCTTGAGGGCCTCTTTCGCAGGCGTCCCGCCACCGCTTATGTTCTGCTTTCCCGAGCCGGGCACTACGATACTTTCGACTTTCAGCAGCGATGTCTTCCCGCCGCCAACAGATACGGTATATACGACCCCCGGAGGCAGAGGGTCCTGAGAGATGAGCGCCTTGCTGCCTCCCTCGTTTACGGACACGTAGGTCTCTTTCTTGCTCTCTTTGTCTATGTACGAGAAGTTAGTGTCCCAGAACTCGAGACCTCCAAGCTTCTTCAGCTGTTCCTTTACACGCCTCCTGCACTCTATAGAGAAGGAGAGGACGCTCTCTATACCCTCTTTCGTGTACTCGCCGTCGGGATAGAGAAGTTTCAGCAGGCCAGAGGAGGTCTTGCGTACCGCCTTCTCGTCTCTCCTGTTCAGCTGGCTCCCCAAATTGAAGTGCCTGTCAGGCACGTTGACCGCAGAGGCGCCCCTTAAGGACCGCATAACTTCGGAGAAGTAGTCTATGGCAAAACCGAAGTGATCGGTGAAGAGTTCGGCCCTCAGTTTCTCCACTTCCCAGCCCGGGAGGTAAGCGTGTATTCTGTCCAGAAGGGCGGTGTCCTGCATCTCCACAGGGAAGGGTTCAAACAGGTGCGACATCTTCAGAAGTGTCTGCACGTCGTCGTTTATATTCCCGTTGAAGACTATCCCCGCCTCGGCAACTACTTCCACCTTTCTGGCGAACGAGCCGGCCTCCATAAAGTCTTTGAGCATCTGCAGCGCCTGTTTGTCTTTGAACTGTATGCCCGCGACTTCGTCAAAGGCGATCAGGTCCCACTCTCCTACAAGTCCGACCTTTCGTGTGGCTATGTTGTAGAAGAGCTGGGCCACGGTAGTGTTGCCTCCGGACAGAAGGAAGGAGTAAGGCGAGATTTCGCGGTAGATGTACGATTTACCCGTTGCCCTCGGTCCAAGTTCCACGAGGTTGTAGTTTTTCTCAACCAGAGGGACGAGCCTGAGGAGCTGGAAGAGTTTCTGCCTCTGGTCCATCTTCTTTGGCTCAAGTCCTATAGAGCGGATTATGAGGTCGGTCCACTCCTGTGTGGTGAACTCTTTTCTTCTATCCACGAACTGGTCTTTTATAAAGTTGCTCAGCTGTATGGGGTGTATCTTCTCTACAACGAACGGTCTTCCCGGGTAGGTGTTGTGGTCGTAGATCAGATCGATTATCGCCCACATACCGCCCAGTAACATCTTCGGGTGTTCCTTGACCATTCCGTCGCCTATGACACCGTTGCGTATGCTGAGGTTTTGCAGACCTGCGACGTATTCGTTCTTGGTTATATCCAGCCAGGCGTCTATTCTGTCGATCACCCTGAAGATGCCTTTGTCCCGGAGCTGCATCTTGACCAGTTCGGCCATATCCGGCCGGAGGAAGTGTTTCTGGAGGATCTCCTCCACGGTGTCCACGCCCTTTATATCCCTCGGGTCGGACAGGTCGGCGTAAGTGCCAAGAAGGTGCTCGAGGACGTAGGAGGGCACGTTGTACCCTATCTTGAGGTTCCTCACGAGTGATTTCTTTATCACGTATTCGGGGTATATCTTCAGCACTTTAAGGTCGAGCGAGTCCAGTCCCACGTGGGTATCCTCCTATCAGAAGAGACGCGTCCGGGTCGGAAGGTATTGGCACTCCACCCAGTCAAGAAGAGAGCCGTCTTCTAAGTCCCTTATCTCTATTTTGAAGGTGTCGCCGCTCTTTGCAGCTATCCTTAGCGTCTGCCTCGTCTCCTCTTCCACCGGTTCGTCCAGTTCGATCCTCTCGTCCAGATACTGTATGCACACTCTCGGAGCGCTGCCGAAGAGTTCCTTTTTCGGGAAGAGGTGTATTTCAAAGTGGTCTTTCTGGAGTTTCTTCAGCCGGTCTTTGTTTCCTATCTCCACTCTCCAGCGCTTCTCGTCTCTGACCGGTGTTATTACCAGATGCGGGATTATGACTTCCTGGTGTGTTATCCCGCCGTGCCAGAAGTGGCCGCCGTAGTCTTTGAATACGTTACCGCTGTTTGCGTACAGTATGAAGCTGCTGCCTGCCTGTTCGTACTTGCCCTCTTCCGGTCTGGTGTTGTTCAGGCTGTACCTGATTCCGGAGGAGTAGCTCGCCGTCCTGTCCTGTTTGACGGTCTCTCCCTCGAGCGGAAGGTAAAATCCGTGATCGCTTGTGAAGTGTACCTCGTATCCCCTCTTCAGGAGGCTGTCGGCCAGTTCGGACAGGTCGGTCATTATACCACCGTAGAACTGTATGAGGTCGTCGTGGCCCATAGAGTCTATGTCCCTGGTCTTTATAACCAGCTTCTCCACTTCCGGCAGTTCCGAGTCTTTTTCGATTACCTCGACGCCCTCTACGAGCTCTTTCAGGTTCTCCTCCCTGCCCGTTACGCTGTCCAGTGTCTTGCCCGTATTTCGGTCGCGGACAATGACTCTGTTGTCCTTGAGTATCTTTTCTATATCACCGGATGAGTAGAGTGCTCCCATACCCACGGGCGTTTCTGTCGGTGTCGCCGCGAGCAGCGCGCCGTGTTCTATCTTTGCCTTAACCTTGAGCTTTAGGTCGCGGGCGAGTTCGTACCTGAGGGCGTCCACGACGATCACCGCTCTCTTGCCCTCCCCTTTCAGTATCCGCTCAAGAAGGCCCGCCTGTGTGGGCGCTATGCGGGGGTCGTAGCAGTTAGTCCAGTGGTTAGATACCGGCTCGCTCAGACGCGAGAGTCTATCTGACGCCCATTTCTTAAGTCTCTGGGGTAGGTGCGAGCCTCTCAGTTTTCTGTCAAGGGAGTCGTATTTCCAGAGAGTGTCACGGTAAGCGCAGAGAAAGCTCTCGAGCGAGTCTATGCCGCCCAGATCGGCATCGCTAAGGAGGGGTTCGAGCCAGGCCAGTTCGTCCCAGTAGATCCCGGCCTCTCTGTCTTGCTGTTTTCTCTTTCTCTTTTTCAGCCGCTCCTTTGCAAACTCTATAACTCCTGCCGCCTCTTCTCCGTTCAGGAGGGCTTCTATCCTTCTCTCGTACAGTTCAAGCTCTATGGAAACAAACGGGTGTCTGTAATCGTCCTCGAAGATGTCTATGTTTTTCAGTAGTTCGTCTTTATGGCTCTTCTCGAACCTCTCCGCGTGGAAGAGTATGCTCTCTCCCCACTCGTTAGAGTCGGTCCAGCTCCTGTAGTAGTCGTGCAGTTCCTCGCCCGGCCTGTTCTTGTATGAGGCCTCGAGTATCTTCTCGGCTATAAGGGTGGAGGCTTCCTCAGGCGAGGAAGCAGCGGTGAGTTTAAGGCCGAAGGTGGTGTTGGCAAAGTGTATGAACACGAACTCTCTCTCGGCTTCACTCAGGTTTGCTACATAGGAGCTGTCGCCGAGTATCTCCCAGAGGTTATCACTCACAACTTTGCTCACGTTCTCCATACCGCGGGTCTTTAGGTCGCGCCACCAGTCTTCCTCTTTGGGCAGGCCGTACCTGACAAGCGAGACGATGAAGTCCCTCTTGAACTCTTTACGGTCGATCCTCAACTCACTGAGCAGGTTTGCGGCAGTGACGAGCTCTCCGTTCCCCCTGTCCCAGTATTCGGCAAGGAAGACCAGTTCCTTCTCTGACCGGCTGGCTATGTACACGAGGACTTTCCTGCCAGATTGTGCCAGACCCTCGGCCTCGAGCATAGTGAGGAACTCTCTGTCCATATCCGTCAGGCTAAGGCAGTGCCAGCCCTTGTCCTCGAAGTAGGAGAGGCTATTCCGCAACAAGAGATCGGAGTCTTTCAGGACGACGGGTATGGAATCGTCCAGTCTCTCCAGTCTCGCAAGTACGGTCTTGAGTAAGTGCATACAGTACTCCTTTTCGTTCTACAGACCACAGAGTCTATACTCTGAACAGTTCAAAGGCCAGATTAACCAGTTTCTCCGTTCTCTGCTTAATATCCTCTAAAGTCCAGTTTTCCTTGTCTCGCAGATCGCTGTTAAGGAAGAGACCGTTTTTGTAGCCTATGGGATTTCCTCTCGTGTCTGTCCTGTCCCTCTTTTTCTCGAAGGAGTAAGTGGAGAGGTACTGATTGTACGCCGTCAGTGTAAGGTTTCCCAGCTTATGAACCCACTGATCCTGCAATAGCTTCGCTTTTTCCTTGTCTCCATCTGCGATGGCTTCCACCCAGGAATCTGGTATGTTTTCCCCCTTCGGGAATATGTGCTCGATAGTCCAGACAAGATTGTTGTTGTTGTCTCTCTCCCAGAAGTTAGGCTTGTTTTCCTTAGTGAAACGGGCTTCTTCAATTTTGGTCAGCACAAACCTTGTCGCTTCCGGGTTGTCATAGATGTCGCCGGCAAGCATTTCTCTGAAACGTTGATCCGGGGCAAATCTCTTCCTGTCTGTCAGGAACTCTTTAACCATATTTATGTTAAGTGTTTCCCTTCGCGCCTCACAAAAATCTATCGCATCTATGAATATCTTGTCTAGATCGCGTGTTCCGGGAAAGTCTGTTATGTTCCTCCTTATGAAATACTTCGCCAGCAGTTCCGACGTCTTCAAAGCAAGATTCTCTTTCTCTCCGTGCTCGGACAAGATATACAGCAACAGAGTATAGCCAGGGGCGCCCCCGACGTTCTGGAGATCAAAGAGGTTATTCCTGAACTCCTCTCCGTTTCTAGACTCAAAGGAGACCGAGAAGTTGCCATAGATTTTGGCCTTCTGGACCAGTTCCTGGAGTGTCTTGCTTGGATCCTTCTCTATAAGATTCTCATATATCGTTATTAGTTTCGATTTGGTCGCTTTAGAGATTCCCGGAAAACGAACTTCTTCCATATATCTGAAAGCGTTATAGTATTGTCTCAAGAACCTCTCCTGATCCCTGTATTCAGGAATATGAGTTATTATCCTGTTCCAGTGTTCAAAGGCGTCTTCTGTGCTCATTACCTTGAGTTTCTCCAGTTCGGCAAGCATCTTGTTTTTTATTATATCCATTGGCGAGAGAGGAACTCCTCTGTTATTAAGGCTTTCAAACAAAGTGAAGGCATCGGCGTGATTTGCCACTTCGATCTTTACAATGCTGGCCGAATTCAGTCTATCCAGAAATTCCAGGATCTGATCTTTACTCTCTTCTTGGAGTTTAGTCTGAAAGTATTTGAATACTTTGTATATTCTTCTGTTTCCCGCAAATAGGACTTTTCCGTTTTGCTTATGGAAGAGCCCGTTTTCACTGAGCAAAGAGCAGTAATCACTGTGGTTGTTGTTCTGGTAAGAAGGGACAACTTTAAGGGTCTTTCCGCCGTCAGATTTCTGCAACAGCCGGTTCTTGAGGTTGACCGTTGTGGCTAGAAGGTCATCATCATCCGGCCATTTCTTCCTCTCTTCCATTAGTCTGGCGTATATTACCAGGTAAAGTATTGAGATTGTAAGTAATCTCTGTTGGCCGTCTATGATCTCGAGGGGCCTTACTTCCAGTGCATCTACGCTTCTGTTTATGCAGATCATAGAACCGAGAAAGTGATCCTGGTTCTCGTAGATGTCGTCATACAGGTTGTCCCACTCTCGTTTGCCCCACACATACTCTCTCTGGTACTTCGGGATTTCGTATTTTATCCTTTCGTCTGGATTAAACAGAGCCGCCACTTTGTAATTGCCGGCAGACTGTATCACAACTTCACCTCCTACCACTCGACCTTCAGCATTTTAGCTACCATCTTTGGGCTGAGGGGATCGTGTTTGAGAAGGCCTTTCTTCTGAAGCGGCGCTATGTTTTTGGCCACGCCCCCGTCGATCTCGGGCAGGTAGCTGCCGTCTGAGAGTTCGTCCAGCGAGATTGCCAGTCTCTCGAGCTCTTCCATCTTCTCCATTAGCCTTTCCCTCTTCTTTTCGTCGGTCTCGGTGGCAAGCGTGTTCTCCAGTGTCCTGTTAACGTCTCCCAGGTATTTGGACCTTAGAAGGAGCATTCTGTCGTAGCACCAGATATGGTGCAACACAAAGAAGTTTACGCTCGCTTTGTCAGATACCAGGTGCCAGATTATAGGCCTGCCCATAAAACGCTTGGAGTGGTCTTTGAAGAAGTCTTTTAGCAGGTACTCCTCGAGTTTCTTGCCCAGCAGGTTCTCGAGTTCGTCGTAGGTGTCCCCTATTCCAAGCTCGCGCCACTTCTTAACTATTCTTGTTGGAAGTGATGTCTCTGCCGTATCTGTCGACAGGGACAGTATGCCGTCGTTGTCCTCTCTCATTATCTCTATCGTGAGCGCCTGTATGTGCTCGGACAGCACGTCCTTAACTGCCTCTGACGGGAGGGCGTCTATCTTCGCCAGCTCTTCAACCACGGTAACCGGGCTTACTTTCAGGGCACTAGCCAACTCTTCGACGATCCCGAACTCCATACCCGTTATAGCTTCGCTCTTACCCGAGCCTCTGTCGTGTCTGTGTTTCAGATACAGCTTCTTCAGTGTCTTTCTCTCGTCTTCATTAAGGTCTCTTGCAGGGTATGCGCCGGCCGGTACACCTTCGGACTCGAGGACCTCGAGGACGGCGGCGTAGGGGACAGAAGAGGCGTCCTGCGTCCGTCCAGTCAGTAAACCGGAGTGGGTTATGATGTCTGTAAGTGTGAGGTCTTCTGGCAGGAGTCCGTATAGTTTGAAGACGAGTTCGTCGTTTACAGCCTCGTTTATTAGAAGTCTCGCCTCGAGATCCGCCTTATGGATGAAGAACCTCTTCAGGGCGTCCTTTACCCTGACAGGCCTGCCCTCTTCTCGCAACTCCTTCAACCCCCAGGTGAGCGGGTCGTGTTTGAAGTCGCGTTCCATAACGTGGAAGCAGTATAGCTCTTTCTTTAGCTCTATGCAGTCCTGAGCGAGGGAGGAGAGAGTGACCGAGTTGAGCGTGGAGAGTGGAGAGTGGAAGGCAAAACTACCGAGAAGGTCGCGGATTTCGCCGGCGCTTATGGCTTTACTCCCGAGGGCTGATGGATCGGGAATAGGAATAGTCTTCAAATCACCCACCTGAAAGTCGACATTTGGTCTTATTGACAGAGACATATACGAAAACAACCTCGATGTCAGAACCGACAGAAACTCTTTGTCTGAACCTGTCTTGGGAAAGATGGCACTTCCCTTAACATCAAAAATATGATTGATGGGCATTTGCCGATAAGTGGGCCCTGAACTGGTTGTTAAAGTATAAGTCAACCCCTCTCTGAAGTAGTAGGATTCGTTCCTTATTACCGATCCCGAGAAGTCCTTAAGCTCTTTCCCGCTATCTTCCCAATTTATTGCCCACCACAAATTCCCG
>Ga0116189_1002035_pt1 | contig 15280 bp, 3 predicted proteins | sample AD_JPNTR3_MetaG_FD_89895 | JGI IMG/M metagenome (GOLD analysis project Ga0116189, IMG submission 89895) | Active sludge microbial communities of municipal wastewater-treating anaerobic digesters from Japan - AD_JPNTR3_MetaG | ecosystem: Engineered > Bioreactor > Anaerobic > Digestate | place... | reverse complement strand
GGAACGGGAGCAAGTTTAGACCTTAAAAAGTTTCCCGCAATTTGCCTATAATCCAAAGCTCCATAAGGCAAAGCCTCTCCTGCAATTGGGGCAATTTCCCCCTTTGATGTCATTCTTTTTCTACTTAACATTCTTGAAGAAAATACAATTACTGGCGACATACCAGCAGAAGGGTCAAGCCTAGTCTTACCCTTTCTAATTTTCATAAAATCAGCTGACAATGGATTTAATTCGGGCGGCTCGCCTATTGCGGACAAAACCGCATACATAATAGCAAAAGACAATAAAAATCTTGCATATATCTTACATGCTTCTCTCCTCACACGTGGAGAACTCTTACGTATAGGTCGGAGTGTCAATACCTGAAATCTACTTGCCAACAATCGTGCGGAGAATAGGATTGCATTCATTCCATTAATAATGGAGGGCTTATTCCCAATATTGGAACGACCAGTAAAAATATTAATCATTGAGGCTATTTCCTTCATTTCCTGAAAAGTAGCTGGAGTGCCGGTTCGGTCTAGCTTGTCAACTAAAAATTCAAACATAGTCGCACGGATATAATTCAATGGAGTTCTATAAGCTCTGGCTGAAGCTCCAACACCCCATATCTTTTCAGCATAACGAGACTGATATGCCTCCTCTGTTTTTTCTCTTGTTATTGGATTAGCTTCAGTCAAATCCAAGCCAACTTTAGAATACATGTGGTAATGCTTGAATTTTGACATAGCAAGATTAATTCCCAGCTCATTGCGCTCTGATTTCATGGCATGTATCGCAATCGGGAAAGACTTAACAAACAATTTTGGAAATGCAAGGATTAACAATCCAGCCTGCCTCAAGACATACGATATATCAAAAGATGTCTTTAAAGCCCTGAATATATTCTGCATTTCAATAGCAAAATCTGTAAGTTTTTGCAACTTATTCCTGCGCTTCATTCTTTCTATCATGGCAATGTAATGATATTCTCTGATAGCTTTATTCAACCGAAATTCAGCTTCAATAATCTTTTCATCATATGGGGTTCTCCTACGCAATGGAGTAGAGAAATCATTCGTTTCAATCCTCCGTTTATACATCTCAAACCGCTTTTCTATGCGCTTGAGCTGTGTTTTAATTAATTGTTCATCTGTTACTTCAGCCTTGGCATACTCTTTCTTCATATCTCTGTAAATAGAAAGTAATGCATCGCGCCTTGCCCTTAAACTATCAATCCTCTCATTGGACAATTGTGTCTTTGTTCCACGTGGCGAAAAATCTTTATTGTTAATCTTGTCTTCATAATATTTGATAGACTTCAATAACAACTTTTCTGCATTATCCAACGCTTTTTGCGCACGTTCTTCTGGAATACCGTGACACTCTTGAGCAATCTTGGAAAGCATATCTCTGTATGCCTTTAATTCCATACTTTCTTCGTCATACTCGATAGGCTCACGCTTCGGGATTCTCTCTCCAGTATTTATAAAATGCGTTAAGTCTATGATTTCATTTCTTAATCTTGTCTTAACAGACTCTAATGCAATTTTCCATCTCTCTGTCTGGTCTTTAAGAGAGGCGGCATCAATACCCATTATTTTCATTTCATAACGAATTTGCTTAAGCAACCTATGTTCTTGTTCAGTTTGGGCGTCTCTTTGATAACCGGTCTTTAATGGAACTTTACCCTTGCGCACATCTTCTAATGCAGACATTAATCTATAAACCGACCTTATCTGTCTTGCCGCTATGTCAACTTCTTCTTGAGATGGATATGTAGTAACGCCATAATTAGACACAATATCCATTATCTCTCGTTTAGACATCCTGATATATAGCGACCCAAGGTCTTCGCTGATTGATTCTGCAATCTTAATTGGTTCTCTCATTCCCTGTTGAACTTTGTAATAAAATAGCTCTTGAATTAATCTATGCAGGTCATATTGACCAGTTTGCATTGCTTCAGATACTTTATGAACCAACTTTCTTGTGTGCGATGCAATATCATCTTTTTCGTCCATAGCTTCAAAGCCTGCTTCTTCAGCCGTCATGGAAGCCATATCTGCTACAATCTGTTTAGCCGAATCACCATATACCTTCAAAACTTCATTAGTAGCCTTGTCAATATTACCCCAAATGCTGACAAGTTTTTTCATGGTCTCTGGAGAGATTTCCTCTCCTGTCATTTTTGTTATTTCACTGACCATATCAGCCAGTGTTAAATCCTGATTGACAACCAGTCTTGCCATCTGCAAGTATCCACCGGCCTTCGAGAACGACTCTTCAATCAATAAAGTGTGTTTATTCAGCGTTTCTGTCAGTAAGTTCATTTTAGCGAGAATAGCATCTTCCATCGCAGGATTATTCATTCTACGTGCAGCAAGTAGCTCATTTCCAAGATGTTCCATTTCTTTTTTAATATATGTAAATCCAGCGAATAATTGAAATCCTTCATCAATTGTCGGCATACGATGTTCAGAGCGGATTTTGTTAATCAGTTCCTCTGGATTACTTGAGCGAGCATTCTCAAATGCTTCTTTTAACTTCTCTGTATTTGAGAAAGTTTTTCTTGCGTATGGTATCAATCCAAGTTCTTCAATAAGGTTATCGAGATATTCCCGCTTCATACTTGTATTTGAAGACAACCCCCTGAAATTGGAAAATGTCCTGCTCCTGTTCGCACTCCGTTCTTCGGCATCTCGTTGGATTGACTCTGGTGATTCACCGACAAAGAAGGCATCCCTCAATGATGTTTCACTATAATCATACGGATTACTTGCAATATTCTTCACATCAACCGCATCAAGAACAATAACAGTCTCATGCGCAGACGGATATTCTTTCTTAAATTCCTCATCGGACAGATTGAAATTAAACGAGGCTTCACGTGAGTAATATTTAATTAAGTCCTCTTGCGACAAATCATATCTGTTTAAAAACTTAATACTGTCATATCCCAATTCCTGTAATGTAACTCTAATAACATTGGGAATATTATCTGTTTTTCTCAATGCACTCATAAATCCAGAGCGCTTCCTTAACACCTTAATCAATGAGTCTGGCAAATTGTAGTTCTGTTTTGAGCCAGTATAAATATCTTTTATAGTAAGGGGATTCTTTGCCCTTGTCCAAACGGCACGCATTCTGGAAAGATTGCCTTTATTATATGGAACCATTCCATATCCGAATACCTGTTGGGGGGTATAGAGAGTAATACCCATATTCAACAAGTTATTATTAATATAACGATGATTTAACGAATAGTGAGTATCATTTCCGGTTATAAAGATAGACGGATAACCATCATTATCGAGAAATTTTCCATCTCCAAACCATTCTGTAAACTTCATATTAGCTTCTGCATCAAACATCATATTTGTTTCGATGGTCTTGATAGCTTCCCAGAGCGTTTCTTTAAAATTATCAAGCGTGGGATTGCGATGAACATCGTAATTAATATCATTGATTGACACCTTGTCATCGCTTATAGACCTTGAGAAGCGAACTTCAGACATTCTCGTATAGCCACGCAGTGATTCTTTAATGATGGTGCGTATTTCACTATCATTCAAATGTAGATTTTCATCGAACAGCGCACGATATATTCTCCTCACGATAGACACTATCTTGTCATACCATTTATGCTGCGTTTCGTGTGCCTGATTACACAACCATTCTTCTGTCAACTCCCGTTTGGTTTTTAAATCATTGCCATGCATGAATTTATAGCCAGATGACCGTAATTCGAGAATATAATTTTTATACTGTTTATAAATATCATCCATGACATTTTCGTATTCATATTTCAACATGGAGAATAATTTATTGCCATTAGTTCTCTCAAAGAACTTCAGAAGACCTCCATGCATTAATTCATGCATAAATACTTGTCTGACATCAAATGCCGTGGAAATATTCCCAGCGCATATAACCACCGTATTGTCGTAGAATGCGCCAGCCGTGACAAAATCATTTCCCTTATTGTCAAGAAATCCATTTTTACGCATTGATGAATACAATACTTGATTAATGGAAATGGGGTCTTTATTCTCTTCGAAAAATTCTTTCCAATTATTAATAATCCGTATATTGATTTTACCATCCAATTGCTTTAGTGGCTTATCAAGGATTCTTTTCACAGTATCAATAGACAATCCTTGACTTGGACGTGTGACTCTTTTAAATATAGGAATGCCAGCACTTCTGACCGATTCAATCATCTCTGGTGTAAATATGACGCATGGCACGTCTTCAGAAACAATCTGTATTCTGCCATCCATATTTAACTGGCTGTCATAATGAATCTTCTGAACAGACCCAAATCCATTAGACTTTAAGAACTTATTCAAATAATTGACAAGTTTCTCATCATAAAATGCCTTCATTCCCTCATATTTCGGTCGAATCATTCCTTGTTCTTTGCGTTGCATTTTATTCCACATATTTTCAGCAAACGCATTTAGTTTTGTTTTTCCAAAACTCTTTTTATATTTTTCAAGATACTGTAAAAATTCACCATATCCATTTACTCGTGTGAATTTACTTGGAGCATCGGGTATTGTAGCTTTATGTATATAGCTGACATCAAATACACCATCAGATACTTTTTTCCATTCAAACTTTTGGTTATTGCCCCACTTTAAATCTTCTATATTGGCGGTAGTCAGCGATATTCCATCATACCCCTTTTCAATAGCATACAACATTGCACGCCGTAACGCCTGTTCTGCCCAGTTTTTTTCAAATGGATAATATGGAAGCGGTTCTTCCATTGTGATTTCATCAATGCGAGACAAATATTCATCTTCAGTTATTTTTCCGCTCTTAAATAGAGCCTCGTTTTCTGCCAGAGCAGCTCTATATCGTTCTGCTGTCTCGCCAATCATATAACCGCTATATCTCGCCTCTTGGTGAACATCACTTTGTATTTCTTCAATATGAAATATCTTCTTGCCGCCAACATCGAATACCTGTCCACGGAAATGATATACAACATGTGATTCACGCCAATGCGTTACAGGAGGAAACTTCCCTTCTGGCATCTCGATAGGCACGGCAACTTTGAACTCAACATAATCAGTTCCACCCTTGAGGCTTTCATAACGGAAGAGCGTGTTAAGAATTTTCTTATCATCGTGAACAGCAATATATTCCTTGACATCAAACATTAAATCATCAATGTAGCGAAGCAATTCTGATTTATTAATACAACCATTGACATTGTTTTCTTTTATCCATCCATTGATGTCAAACCATGTCAATTCAGCTTCATTAACCCCGTTGTTCTTGAGCCAATTCAATACAGAACCAACCTTAGACGGCATCTCTTTCATTCTAGATGCCACTAATTCACGCAGTTTCGACATATACGGGTGTGCCAGCCTTGCAAACCGAACCTCTTTTTTCCCGATAGATTCATTGATTGTGTTCTGAATGCTTTCTATCAATGCAGCATATTTGCGATTGGTAATCCTGCGTGGATTCTGCGCAATAATCCAGTTAATAAAATCCTTAACATCAAGAGCATTCCCATTATTATCAACTATTTTATTATTGACAATTAAAGCATAGCTATTCCATTTTCTTATAAGAGACGCTAAACCATAATCCTGAACGGCTGGCATATCACCTATAAGCGTAAACAAAGTATTGTAATTCACTGGTGCAGTAACTTTAATAGCCTCTTGTGGTTTCTGTTGTTCTTGGGAAACCTTCTCGCTTGCCTTTCTGGTGGTTGTAGCTTTCTTGACTGGCTTTTCAGCTTCTGTCGGCATTGCTTCCGTTTTCATTTCAGCAACGGAAGATGGTTTAGCTTTTTTAGTCGTCTCCTTTGTTGACTTCTCTATTCTTTTCTGCATCGCATTACGCACTTTAACAGATAACGCCGTCACCTCATCAATCAACTGTTTTCTCTGATTATCATACCCTTCATCTGCGGTAATCTGCGCATTAAGTGCTTTATACTGTTGCAATATCTGATTGCCCTCTTGATTAAGCGCATCATATTCTTTATTGGTAGAAACCTTTAATTGCTTTTTGCGGATGTCAATTAAGTCACGCAGCAATGCCAGTGCTTTAGATTTCTTTTGTTCTTCTCCAGCCCCTGTCTCGACTTTTTTCTTTTCTTCTGATATTTTGGGCGTTTTCGTAACAACATTTTTTGTCGCCTTTATATTCTTCTTGCCACGCTTTCCTATCTCCATATTCAGGGTATTAATATCCTGTTTGAGAAATTCCATACTACGCAATATCGCTTCTCGCAACTCTGTCTTGTTCTCATTAATTGTATTGAGCTTGTCGGAAAGAACGCCAAGTTTTGTTTTGAGTTTATCTCTTAATTTCTGTAAATCTTCTGTTGTCTTATGGGCAACCAACTCCGTGTCGTGCACATAGATATATTGCTTTGGTATTTTAATGTTTTTGTTTTTACTTGGCTTTGTTTTAGCAATTGTTTGTTCAGTTACCGCCTGTTCATTAACAGGAACTTGTTCTGTTTCTTCTATTACTTTGGAAACGTTGCCGTGTTCGACCACTGGTTGTTCAGCCTTAATAACCTCTTCCGCATTGATAGTTTCTTCCTGTTTGGTGTTATTGACTAATTCCTTTTCAACCGGAGCAGCTGTATTTATCTTGTTTCGCAACTGTTCAATAATTCTTCTATCTTTCTCGATGATAGCTAAAGGATTGCCCTGTTCAGCAAGTTTATCCAATTCTTCATCATTCATCCTTATGAAAAATTCAGACGGATGAACGCCGACATTCCGTTTCTTTTTCGATACTGGCGGAACTGCTGGCTTTGTTTGAGCCTGTTCTCTGGCAACAGTTATCGGTTTCTGCGGAGGTATTACAGTGGCTTCTTTCTTGGGCGTTTCAGGCTTTGGTTGTGTCACAGCCATGCGTTTGATATTTGCTGGCATGGCATTAATTTCTTCTTGTGAATACCCCCTAGCAGTCAATATTCTATCAATAACTGCCTTCTCTGCTTGAGCCTGTTGATACCACTTATTATGAAATTCCTTTGTCAATCGCATATCAAGATTGTTAATATCTTGTTGCGACATCTTTGCACCATCAACATATATCGCCGGTATGCTTTTAAGATTTAATTGCTGTGCGGCAGCAAGACGGGCATTGCCTTGCAGAACCTGATTAGTATTTTTATCTATAATGACGGGCGTGCGAACGCCTTCTTTCCTTATACTTTCAACAACACCGGAAATATCTTCTTTGATATTGACATTAAAAGATTTTGGGTCTATAAAATTAGCTTTAATACCAGAATCTTTAAACCGATAAAACTGCAATAATGCTTCTGGATTGTCAATGTTCTCTTTAAGAAATTCATATTCTTTTTGCTCATGCCCTCTTAACGGCTGTGCTTTTGAACCAAGAACAATATTCTTACCAAAGAGATTGATAGTTTCCCGTGTATCACGTTGTTTATCGGTCAACATATCAAATCTGTTATTGGCAAATATCCGAACTGTATCAATATCTTCCTGAGAAAGTTCTTTTCCTTTATTATTAACAGTATCTTTTGCAATCTCCTCAGATGCGTCTAGTGTGGCTTTATCATAAGCAATATTAACCAAAGGTTGCGATAATGGAATATCTTTCTTTGCATCAATATATGCACTGCTTATATTCTTCCACAGAGTCTTTGTTTCACCGCTCAATTGAGCTGATATTTCGTCAGCAGCCTTTTTGCGTGTGTCTATATCTGTAGAATTGATGTCATTCATGATGCGATTAGCACGATTCAATTCTAGCTTATGTAGTCCAACTCCAAACACTATAGACATAATAGAAGCCGGAAGAATTGCTTTAATCATCGCATCTTCAGCCGATGTCTTACTTGTTCCATGCTTCAGTGCATTTTCAGCCTGTATCTTCGCATTTATAACTTCCGTTGATGTTTCTGCAATATCGGTGATGGCAAGTTTCTTTATAAAATCTTTTGCACCACCCTTCCCCAATATTTGAGCAATTGTCTGTTTAATCGGAACACCAAATAGAGTTTTTCCAAACAAATTAAATGTTCCGGCAGTGATAACATCAGACGCTACTTCAGAAACAGATTCTGAAAGCCCCTGAACTGTAGCATAAGATTTCGCTAGATTGTGGCTTTGTTTATCAGAATATCCTTGCTTTTTCGCTAACTGATAACGCTCATCATAGGACTGTTTATATGTCCCGGCAAGCATAGTAAGAAAGCCAGCACCGAAACCCAGCGCAGCACCAGCAACAGCTCCAACAATTGGAACTGGAATTAATGCCTGTCCAACGGTTGCTCCAGTAGCACCAGCACCCATAATCGTCAACGAAACAGGCATACTCTCAATAGCATCGCCAAACCCACTCTTGATAAGTCCGGTTTTCTTGGAGGTTTCCTCAACATCTGGCTTCATTACATCATGAGTCTGTTGCCAGTAATTAGATGCTTCACGCAATACTTTTCCTGCTTTAGATACAACATTGGTATCTTTCTTTTCATCTAGGTCTGCCATCTGTAATGTTGCACCAAGTAAATCAACAGCACCAGCCAATCCCCTTGCACCTTTTGAAACTAGGTAATCAATCATTCCACGCTTTTGGATTGGGGCTACAGATGGCGGTTGTTGCACCGTGGTCTGGCTCTGAACATCCTGTCCCAGAATCTTGTTTTTGAGATTATCTACAATATCTACTCTAACAGGCTTCTCTTCAAATTTTACATCTGGAGCGGAAAAAATTTTGTTCTTAATCGCCGCTATGTCAGCATCACCTGAAACATTCCTCTCCGGTATAATGCTTACCGGCGCATTACGTTTAGGCTCTTCAGGGAATAATTTGTCATCCAAAACCTGATTTTCGTCAATAAACGAACTTATCATTAAATATAACCCTTCTGCTTTAAGATTTTTGCAATCTCGGTTGCAGCTTGTTCACGCTGTGCTTGTGGTAATGAATTGATAACAGCCTTTAACTGCGCAGCCAATTGTGGCGACAGCGGTGTGTTTTGTGCCGGAGCATTTGGAATTTTGATGTCAAATTTAGGAATTGATGACGTATATTCATCTTTATTGCTAGTAATATCCATTGAATAACCATCACCCTTTACACCACCGCCCGACTTAAGATTATATGTCTTGATTTTAGAAGCTCTTTTTTTGGCTTCATCACCATAATTGCCAAGAAGGGCATCATACCATTTGTAATCATAATCTTCACTTTCAATGAGGTTTAAACCAGCAACATCACCCAACGCCTTCACTTTTGCAAGATTCTCTGGTGTTGGGTCTTTTTTATAATTCTCCAGCGCATCAAAGGCGGCTGTCACCTCATTGGCTGTAACATATTTGGGTTTGTTGGAAATTTTTAATCTCTCCAGTTGCATAGCTCTATCGTTTTTCCTGTCCTCAATATCTAGCCGTGTTTCACCCTTAAGAAGTTCAAGCATGGCTTGACTTGCACCCTGTATATTATTTGCCTTAAGGAATGGAAGAATTTTTGGTTTATATGACGCAGGAAGAGCATTATACATTTCTGCGACTTCTCTACTAACTCTATATTGGTCAGATAGATTCTTAATGCCCTGTGAGAGAGCGTATAACTTTGGCAATTGTGCTTCAAGCGCAATCAGCTGAGTCTTTGCTTCTGGAGTATTGCTTCTTAACAATTCCTCTCGTTTAGCCAATGCATTTGCAAACTTTACAGAGGCTGTTTTAGATTGTGCATTTAATACACTATCTAATAAAGCATCCTTTTGGTTTGTTTCTTCAAATGTTTTCTGTAATCCATAACGAGTGCGTCCATATCTATCTAAACCAGACGAGATATATTTCTTCGCACCTTCATCCAACTCACCCCACCACTCAAACTCTTCTGGATTAACCGGCGCCATCAATGATGCCATTTCCATCTGTCGTAATTTTGACTCATTACGCTCCTGATTTAAACGCTCTATGGCACTCAAATCCTGAATACCTTGTCGCAATCCAGAAGCAACGCCACCCACGACATTTTTAAATTGCATAACTATACCCCCGCATTAAAATAAACCACCAAACAGCCCCTTAAACAGATTTGTAAATCCTTCAGCTAGGTCTGAAAATGCCTTTCCATTAAACGCACTCTTATCACCAAACAACCAGTTGATAGGAGCCATAGCAATTCGTTCTCCGCCGCTTAGCATCTGTCCCCAATCTCCCAATGTTCCCCCGATTGCTTTTGCCATTGGGGCGAGAACAGCCGCAACTGGTGTATTAAAGACGAATTCTGTTTGACTCTGTTTCTCATATGGCTTCCCAACCCCACCAAATGCCCCTCTTAAACCTTCAGCAAAAGATAACACAGCAAGCGGAGGAGCAACTGCGCCCAACGTAGATGATATACCGCTAGTAGCCGTTCCAGCACCGGCAGCCGTTCCAGCACCAGTAGCCGCCGCCTCTGTGGCAAGCAATGGAGCAACTTCTGATGCAAGATTCAGTGCTCCAATACCGAGATTGGTATATCCAGCCGGATTATCTGGATTATCAATGATATTGCTGATTCCCTGTCCAACGCCAAGTAGGCCACCTCCAACAGAGGATGCTTTGCCCATAACATCAGCAACAGGCTTGTAACCAGCCATCGCCAGAGCCTTTGAACCCAACTGTCCAACATCAACCGCTGTTCCTGCAATATTCTCGACATTAGGATTTTTAATCACACCAGATATATCGCTATATAAATTAAATCCAGAGTTCAGCATATTAGCCGCACCAGAAATAATATTCTTAAGATTGGAGGTCAATTGTTTCCCAGTCTCTACTGTTTTGTTATATTTGTCAACCAATGAATTAAGCAAATCTTCATCTTGTTCATCAGCAGCACTATAAATCTGGGATTCAATATCTTTTAACTGGGACTCTGTAACATCAATTTTCTGGTTTAATTTATCTACAGAATCCTGTATCTGATTGATAAAAGATTGTTGATTGCTCGACTTAATATCGGGGGCTTTTCCTCCACCGAACTCTCCATTATCAATGGCTGAAGGCTTACTATCTTGTGTGAATGGATTAGTCAAGTTTGGAGTTAGCTTATCAATAATAATATAATCATCAGACTGAACAGTTGGAACTTCTGTTTGCTTTGGTAAAAATTCTAGCAATGAATTATCAAGCATCGGAGATAGCTTATTTGTTATAATATAATCACCGGTAGGATATGTATTAGATGGTAAAGCATTTTGAGTCGGGGCTTCAACATTCGCCTTGCTAGATGGCGTTAATCGGTCAATTAAAGATGCGCCCTGTTTGACAGCATTTCCAACAGCTGCCATCTGTTGCATATTCTGCAAATAATCATTGTATCGTTGCTGTTGTTGTTTTGAGAGCTGTTCAGCTTCCTTCTGTTTGCGCAACAGCTCGCCCTTTTCTCTATATTTATAGAGATTGGACAATTGATGCTGAATAATAGAATCAAGAATAGAATTTGTTGATGGCGTTGTTGCGTTATACATCAACCCATAATTCATCCCATAATTATTTGGTCTTGTGAAATAATTATTGTTACCATATAATGTAAATTGCGGGATGTTCATAACGACCCTCCTTATCTACTGAATGTCCAATTTGGCTGATATTGCGGCGGCTCATATCCAATAATTTGCACATAATTTGGATAGAGTTTGGCAAATTTACGGATAATGTTGTTATAGTCATTTACCGTGCGCGCTTCAGTCATTAATTTGTTACGCAAAGCCTTATGAATCAGATTCTCCTGTAAATTTCTTCCGGTTGCATTACTACCGAGTTCAGCATTCCTTGGAGGTTGGTATAACAATTTAGACCGTTCAGGCATACCGACTGGTTCTATAGCTTGCGCATCCATCACAGATGCAACGTAACCATTCCTGACATTGCCGGTAGGTTTTCTGTTAGCCATTATAATCTGTGCGGCTTGCATTCCATTAGCCCTTTGAGATAAGTTATTGTAATCACTCAATCCACTTGGCAAATCTGTAAATCTTTTATTAATAGCACCGTAATAATCTTTCACAACATCATTCAGTGTATTTATTCCAAATGGAGAAATATTGGGCATTTCAGGCATTGTATCTTTATTGCCAGTCAACGCATTATAGCCGCGACCGATAATATCACTGATATATCCATACCCGCTTTTTGCAGCATCGCCAAGATAATTAGCTCCCTCTCCGATATATCCGGCAATCTTATCAAGCCCCTTCCCTATCGGAGAATCCTTCCACTTATCATAAGTTCCGAGAGCATTTGTGAGAATGTTCATAATATTCCCTACCATAGCAGTATCCTCTGCTGATTTCATTGCTTCCTGCTGTTGCCGCCACAGTTCTTTCTTTGCATCAAGCTCCTGCTGTTGTAAGTTCAGCATTCGTTGTCTTGCTCTGTTCTCGTATGCGGCATCAAGCTCCCCCTGAACAATATTACGCAGGATTTCCGGTCTTGGAACATTTCCAGAAGTAGCATAATATTGATTAAGAAACGGCATAGACCTGTTTCTTTTATTCATATACCCTAAAAAATAATTTGTATCCATCCCAACCTCCTATCTTGTGTGCATTCTAATGGACTGGAAGTAAACCGAAAAGAACAACGGTCTAAATCCATTTTCAACTTCACTGCCAGCATGAGTCAATTTAAACTCATGGAATATTGCTGGTTTTGAATATATATCACACATCACATTGGCTATTTTATGTGAATCATCAGAAATGTCAACGGTATAATCATTGCCCGAATCTTCTCCGTCCTCTTGATAACCATCTAAATAATGTGTTATTGTAACATTTTTGTCTTCATTGTTGGGAAGACAAATCAAATTCAACATCGCAATACTAGTGAATATTAACGGTGAGTCAGCAATAGCCATCATTCCAAATTTCATTTCAGCGGTAATAGGCTCTCCGTCAAAGTCACACCCATGATTCAATCTTAACATCCTTCCATAATCATTGAAACCGAACACATATTTTTGACCAGCGTCATCATTAACAACACACGCACTCTGAATCGAATTATAAATATGTGAATTATCAGAAATGTCAACGGTATAATCATTGCCCGAATCTTCTCCGTCCTTATAATCATTGCCCGAATCTTCTCCGTCCTCTTGATAACCATCTAAATAATCAGTATCATACCTTTTAATTTCAGACCACTTCCATTCTTTAGTATCGAGAACAAATTCCCTATCGGTTGCATCAAATTCACTATCAGCTGAAAAGAAACACCAATGATACTTCATTGTATTTTCATCAAACCAAGCATGTTCATCACAAATCCTGGCATCATTAATTGTTCCATCAGAAAAAATGGATTCTATATCTGTAGAAACGCACAGCGGAGATTGTCCATTAGATATATATATGCCGCCATGAGACCTCCAGATTGCAACATTCTTTACCTGATTGAGATTATTCTCAAACGCTATAGATGCTGTTACCAAAGTATGAGGGGCTGGACACCCAATTGTCGGAGAAATACAATATCTGCTCCATGATGTTCCATCTGAGGTCTGATTCCACTGCAATATCCATGTTTCCGATGCTTTAAAAATCAGAACAATATCATATATATTTGACGCATACTGAGCATAGATTGAAGCTCCACATGTCAGCGCATCCTCTCCGCCAAATGTTATCCTCATTGAGTCAGTTCCATTAAGGACTGTCGGTCTGTCATGCGCAGACACTAACAATTCATTTGGGTTATTATAATTGTCGCACCCCAGCATTAATCGTCCAGCAGCATGAATCGCAAAGGAATATCCACGAATTTTCTCCATTGCCGGAATATAAGCGATATAGTTAATTTTTACATGTAAACTATTATCTTGTTGAGCCCTTAACTCACCGCCTTGATACGAGCCATTCTGATAATTAACAGCCTGCACTCTATAAACATATCCGGGAAACGACCCCTTGTATTCACGTTTTTTCATTGGTGAACCAGTTCTATTAACAAATGCCACAACTCCACTCTGTGCAAAAGTCGCACCCCCATTACTGGTTCCGTCATAAACAACATCAAATGGCTTAAAACCACCATCAGTCCATCCATAAATATTAATCTGCGATGTTGCCTTATTGCACCATTTAGCTGGAATGTCAAAATAAAAAGCGGTAGCCAGTTCGGTAGTTATAATAACAATTCTATCCTCTGGCCAGTGTGGAGGCGCAAAGGAAAAGCTACCATTAACAGCCGAACTTGCCAAATCAATATGAGAAGACAAGTCACTCTCAAGATAATCATCAACCTGTAAAACATTTAGTGTGCAATCTTCTGTTCTATCACCAACCAAAAAACACGCAGAAATATTATTAAAACTTCCGTCCCATGTATTTTGCATCAACTGAAATGGAATGTTCAATGTAATCCTTTGTATTATAGCACCACCATATGGCAGATATAAATGATACCAATATAGATAATACCCATCAAGATAACTGCTTACTTCATAGAAATCCCTATTAACTGTATTTTGAGCCACCACTGGTGTCCACGATATTTTCCCATTCCGTGTCAGTCCAAGCGTTCCATCATTATAGTCATTAGCGGAAGTAAAACGTTCCCAATCCGTGCCAGTGAATCGCTTGACAGTCATTCCATTAGTCGGAGCACTTGGATGTTTATTAACCGAAGCAAGATAAAAGTTAATTCCAGATATTGGAAATAGCGAACCTATTGTAATATATCTATATCCATTAGAGACAATATCAAATGTAATTGTTTTTGATGTAGTATTAAGAAATATATCATACGGGTTGCCATCAACCGTATTCAGTGGCGAATCAGGAGTGTAGCTTTGGTCAATTTGACCAGATTGGTCAAAATCAATTGTTCCTGTATAAAATATAAAATTACCTATAATTGTAGGCGTCATACCCCATGAATTATCACCAATAGAAAAAACATCTGTATTTGTAAATACAGGCATTTTCGTGCTTGTTGTTAAATCTATCTGTGTAGCAAAACTAGAAGTCCTAGAAAGATTAAAATAAACATTTGTCAAAGATGTCAAATCAGTAGCTACGCCAACTTTTACCATTGACCCACTTCTTACAATAATAAACCTGAGCCAAATGTTTAAATTGACGTTACCGATATAATAATCATATCTTGCGATGACTGTGCCGTTATTCCTCGCCTCAAACCTAATGCAACACATACTTGGCGAATGATAATACCATATTGCGAAGCTGTTTGGGGCATGCTCAATACCCGCTATCTGAATGAAATAATAATTTCCAGAATAAATTGTATAGCTATTAGCATAAACACACATATCTATT